>Ga0115846_100112_pt1 | contig 37237 bp, 38 predicted proteins | sample InSIn5gowninarea_2_FD_83860 | JGI IMG/M metagenome (GOLD analysis project Ga0115846, IMG submission 83860) | reverse complement strand
TATGGTTCAAATAGCGACAGGGGTGCATTAGGAAAGGAGTCTTCCAAACGAATGAGTTATGATACCCACGAGGCATTTGCAGGTGTTCTACAGACGATTCTTAGGTTAAAGAGAGGAAATGTACAGTGTACCAGTGTACAAAAGTACAGTGTTGTTAGCAAGACACGTTTAAACATTGGTTTCTACATTCAGGGTATCTTCCTTCACACATCTTCTGCTACTGTGCGCATAAGACATGGTATTCAACTTCCAGCTTCACCATGAACGCCCATCAATTTTCCGACCATCATTGTCCAACACTCATGAACCCAAACCAGACAGACTACGATTAAGACTGGTCTCCATCCATTGCCTCTGTCTCTAAGCATAAAACAGCACTTTTAAGCTCTGCCAGAACCTTTTCCACAAGCTTGTCTTCTCGATGCCAGGCAAGCTCCTTCTCACTGGTTGGCACAATCTTGGCTTTGAGTACATCCATTTTCAGCCCGATCAATTCTTTCAAGTCCTCTACTACACTTTTCTTGTGTTCGTCGAATCCAGCAAGCGGTAAGACCATCGTAGGATCGACCCCGACACTGGCACCAGCTTGTCGATAGTCATCAAGCACAAAGCTAATCAAGGATAAGGCAGCCACCTCTTTCGCCGCAGCAAGCGTGATGAACTCGTCTGGCTTGGCTTTGAAGCCTGCACTGATCCGTCTCAATTGTTCCGGAAATGTGTTGATGAAAGTGCTGATTTCTGCAGCAATGGGTGCTCTTACAGCATGCAACAGATTGAGGGCCAATGGCAAGATACCTCCACTCCAAGTCGAGTATAGCACCGGACAATGCGGTCGTTGATCGAGATGACCAACTCCATCTTGTGTCTTCTGGATAGCTTGTGTGACTCGTGCTGTCAATACCTGGCTCATCACACCCTCGACGGCCATTTCTTCTGCAACCTGCTGCAATGTAGAGAAGGAAACCATGAGACGAGTGGCAAGAACTGCATAAATCGGCTCATTTCCGGTTTCTATATCCGTAAGAAGATGTGAGAATAGGTACAATCTGATGGCGCTTTGTGGTGCACCAGTCGAAAGCAATCGTTCTGACATCTGATTGGAGAATTCTGGAAGACGAGACATTCGAAGAACGGTTTCAAGGGTATTGAGGACGAGGGTGATGTCTTTCACTTCAACATCTATTGTCTCCTTCACGGATCGGTGTTGCATCTCTGCCTGCTTCTGATCAAGTATTGCAGTGACAACACTCGTAAGACCGTTACCTATAACGACAGTCACGATGTCAATAATCTCAGAGATGACATGCTCCGTATGTTTCAACAACTCTCCTGGAGTGCTTGATACACTTGCAAGCGGTTTCCAACCTGATCCTATGTGGAATTGAAGAGCTAGCAGTACGGTACAAAGCGTCGTACGCCAGTAATGCAGGTCGTCGTTCGTGATAGCAGCTTCATAACCAACGTTGCGATAAAGAGCAGACTTCCATGCTGGGACTAAGAGATTGCGGAAATCGGAGCCATGAGCGTGTGCTTCCACAAGTCGTTGTATCAAAGCCAGTGCTATCTCAGCGCGTGACTGCAGAAGATTGTCAAAGATCTGCTCAGTAGGGTAAGGAGTGCTGTTTGCGGTCAAGCATCGTTGGATTATATGAGCCATCGTAATGCGAACGGAAGAGTCTTGAACGAAGAAGGCGGCATGCTCTATACATAAGTTTCGAAAGCTTCGTAGAACACCTGCAAATGCCTCGTGGGTATCATAACTCATTCGTTTGGAAGACTCCTTTCCTAATGCACCCCTGTCGCTATTTGAACCATATAGTTCAGCCTGTCCAAAAATGCAACAAACAAGCAGCTCTGGTATTCGTTTACAAGTAATCCTTCTTCCTCCCCGTCCTCGTGTACTGCGTCAACGCCCACTCAACCTCCCCACCACTATCCTTCTCCAACGTGCCCCCCTTGATCTCAAAACACCGCATCGTCATCCTCGGTCCCACCTCCGCCAATTCTACATCCCGATAGCCCGTCTGCACAAATACATGGTGTCGGACTTCGATGCTATCTTCGACGTTTTTGAACGTGATTACCCTGTTGCCTACTTTGTGTGGGCCGTCGCGCGGCGGGAAGAGGTGTTTTAGGATTTGGACTATGCGGGCTCCGAGGCGGGTGGTGAAGTTTTCGAAGATTAGATGGGGGTAGGATTCTGAGACTGTGCCGCGCGAGGCGTTGGGGATATCGGCTCTTAGCACGACGTTGTGCAGACTGAAAGATGCGGTTGGGCCGTGGGGCAGGTGGGATATTGTTAGGGCTGTTGGGGTGCCGCGGTGTTCGTGAAGAAGGATTATGTCTGTTAGGGCTGCGGACTTGGCGCTGCTGAGGAGGTTGGGAAGGATGGTGTTGCCGCGGTTGAGGCGAATGCCTGTCGGGAGGAGCAGGCGGATTTCTTTGGAAAAGGTGGCTAGGCGGGTGCTGGGACTGCGGGACGTGGTTACTAGTGGTCTTGGGTCTTGCAGGCCGGAGAGCATGGAGTACTCGTCGTCTAGACTGTGTTGAGCTTCTGCTGTTTCGGCATCGAGCGATTCATCGTATTTGTAGTCTTTGCGGAGTGATTTGTCGTTTGCGACGGATTGGTCGAGTGGTTTGCCGGTTGCGAGGGACTTTTTGAGTAGGGAGCGTTTTTCTGCGATGCTGGCGTCGCGGAGTTGGAGGGCTCGGCGATGGAGATAGTCTCTCCTTTCGCGCGCTTGTCGGCGTAACATGATGAGCTTTTGAATTTGCTGGACTGCGAGAACGCTATTACTCTCTTGAGGATGTCTTTTTGCGTTGCGATCAAAGAAATTTGGAGCAAATTGAGCAAATATTTCGAGAAATCACGCAAATAAGGCAAACATTCGTGCGCCGCAGTGGCACAAGCCATCTTCACTCCGAATTGTAGGCATTTCCTCACCTTGTCCTGTACAGTGCCTCACGAAGCATAGGTGCCTCATATTGCTTAAGGCACATTTTCTTCGTGGTTCTCCCCCCTCTGTTGTTTCTCTGTGCTTAACGGCGTCTGCTGGGCTGGCATTGGCTCTGAAATACAGATCTTCCTTTGGTTTCCTCTTTTCTTTTTTGTCTGCACGCACTTGTCTCCAAGGACAGGCCGGGGTCAGCACTTCATAATTAGGAGTTTACGGGTGTTGACACTGCGTTTTCAAGACATTCCGTCAGCGCAAGCTTTTGGTAGTCAACATGGAGGCTTTCAGTAACATGGGAAATCACATGGTTTCGAATTCCGCCGCCGCAATTAATGCTACTGATGATATCTCAACGGTCGACCCTGATGAAAGCATTCTCAGTCTAGCCAAAGGGCCGAGACGAAGACAGCATGACGACGAATCTGACGGACCTGAGGAAGATGATCTCGAGAGTCTAACTAGTGCGGCGCAGGGACAGAAAGAGGTGGTTAAGCAAGAAGAGGAGAAGGAATTACCACCACATGCTTGCGCGTAGGTTAGCCTCCCAAGTTGAGGTGACGGTATACTAACTAGTGATTAGATATTGTGGTATTCACAACCCTGCCAGCGTCGTACGGTGCTTGAGCTGCAGCAAATGGTTCTGTAGCGCAAGAGGCAACACTTCTTCCTCACACATTGTCAATCACCTGGTCCGAGCGAGACATAAGGAAGTTCAATTACACCCTTCCAGCTCTCTTGGGGACACAGTACTTGAGTGCTACAACTGCGGAACGAAGAATGTCTTCCTTCTCGGCTTCATTCCTGCCAAATCAGATACTGTGGTGGTCTTGCTATGTCGACAACCATGCGCCGCAATGCCGTCTTCCAAAGATATGAACTGGGATACATCACGATGGCAACCTCTTATTGAAGATCGATCATTCCTCTCCTGGCTGGTAGCCCAACCCACAGATCAGGAACAACTTCGAGCACGACATCTCTCTCCACAAATGATCGCGAGACTGGAAGAACTATGGAAAGAGAATGCTGCCGCGACAGTCACAGATCTTGAGAAAGCCGCAAACATCGATGACGAACCTGCGCCTGTTCTTCTGCGGTATGATGATGCATATCAGTATCAGAATGTATTTGGGCCGCTTGTAAAGATCGAGGCCGACTATGATAAAAAGCTGAAAGAGTCGCAATCACAGGACGGTCTGATTGTACGGTGGGATCTTGGTCTGAACAACAAACATCTTGCCAGTTTTGTGCTGCCAAAGTTGGAGCTTGGCGATGTCAAGCTTGCAGTTGGTGATGAGATGAGAATCAAATACACAGGTGAATTGCGATCACCATGGGAAGGTGTAGGATATGTCATCAAGATCCCGAACAATCAGTCAGACGAAGTTACGATTGAACTACGCGCCAAAGGTGATCACAAATCTGTACCAACAGAATGCACTCACAATTTCACAGCAGATTATGTATGGAAGGCAACCTCGTTTGACCGAATGCAACTAGCTATGAAGACTTTCGCGATTGACGAGATGAGTGTATCTGGATACATCTTTCATCGTTTGTTGGGCCATGAAGTAGCTGCTGCTCCAATGAAGACACAGCTACCAAAGAAATTCAGCGTACCGGGATTGCCAGAACTGAACGGCTCTCAAATTAATGCTGTCAAATCTGTGCTGCAGAAACCATTGAGTTTGATTCAAGGTCCACCTGGTACTGGAAAAACCGTTACATCAGCTACGATCATCTATCATCTGTCGAAGATCAATGGTGGCCAGGTGCTAGTCGGTGCACCTTCCAATGTAGCTGTGGATCAACTTTGCGAGAGAATTCATCGAACCGGTCTGAAGACTGTTCGAATTACTGCAAAGTCGCGAGAGGATGTTGAGTCACCAGTTGGTTTCTTATCTCTACACGAACAGGTTCGAATGAACGATAGCAATGTCGAACTCACAAAACTCTACCAACTCAAATCTGAGCTTGGTGAATTGTCAAGCCAGGACGAGAAGAAATTCAAAACACTTACGCGAGCTGCTGAGCGAGAGATCCTTACTAATGCAGATGTCGTCTGCTGTACTTGTGTTGGTGCGGGTGATCCTCGACTCAGCAAGTTCAAGTTTCGGACCGTCCTCATCGATGAATCGACACAATCTGCTGAACCAGAATGTATGATTCCATTAGTACTGGGATGTAAGCAGGTCGTTCTAGTTGGTGATCATCAACAGCTTGGACCGGTTATTATGAACAAGAAAGCAGCAAAGGCAGGTCTTAACCAATCTCTTTTCGAACGACTTGTTATTCTCGGCTGTGCACCAATCCGATTGAACGTGCAATACCGAATGCACCCCTGTCTGTCTGAATTCCCGAGTAACATGTTTTACGAAGGATCCTTACAGAACGGCATTACGATGCAGCAAAGACTGAGACGGGATGTTGACTTTCCCTGGCCTGTGAACGATTCACCCATGATGTTCTGGGCCAATCTTGGAAATGAAGAAATTAGCGCATCAGGTACATCATACCTCAATCGCACTGAAGCTGCCAATGTTGAAAAGTTGGTGACACGATTCTTCAAAGCTGGCGTGTCACCCTCCGATATTGGTATCATCACCCCTTACGAAGGACAGCGTAGTTACGTTGTGAGCTCTATGCAAGCTTCAGGAACATTCAAGAAAGAAGCCTACAAAGAAATCGAAGTGGCTTCGGTTGATGCATTTCAAGGTCGAGAAAAAGATTACATCATTCTCACCTGTGTTCGATCTAACGATCACCAAGGCATTGGTTTCCTTTCCGATCCACGACGTCTTAACGTTGCGCTGACACGAGCGAAATACGGATTGGTCATTCTTGGTAATCCAAAGGTGTTGAGTAAGCACCCACTCTGGCATTACCTGCTCTTGCATTTCAAGGAACGCAATTGTCTTGTGGAGGGACCTTTAAGCAACCTCCAAATCTCGCTACATCAATTTAGCAGACCAAAACAGACTTACCGAGGCCCACAGAGATACCAAATGGCGTACAACCATGCCAGTCAAATGGCATCTGGACTCAATGGTGCAGCTCGAAACGGCAATCACCAAGGTCATGGACAGCGAGGTGATGGACGAGCACATGGCCAGCAACCCCCACATGATGGAAGTGTGATGGGTTACATTCCTGATGATGTATCATCGTTGCACTCCTCAGCCCTTGGTGGTGCAAACATTGGAATGGGTCATGGTGGTAGTGTGGGTGTTCCTCATGGATATCCACCTATGTTCCAAGGCTTCACTCCTGACAACTGGCCAAGTCTGCACAATCAAGGTCCAAGACAAGGAAAGGCAAACGGTGTGAAAGGACGCGGCAATGTACCGGGAAGTGTGGCAGGAGAATCAACTGTAGCGACAGAATCCGACATCACCGGCAGCAGTGTGGGAGGTGTGAACATTGACGCACTTTCAATTGCAGATTCAAACAAGGTGGCTAGTTACAACCAGTCTGACAGACTCAAGCGATATGTCGAAGGTGCACCACCTGAGAAACCTGGCTATGCGAGAGGGACGGCAAAGAGTGCAGTCACTCAAGACGAAGATGCAAGAAGTGTATCTACAGCATTCGCATCTCAAGTTGGAGGTGGCTATGATTGACTGATCGAAAGATGATGAGCAGGAGCGAACATGTTCTTCTGCGAAAAACAAGATTGATCATCATTGATCTAGATAGTGTGAGTTTTCAACAGAGCTCAAGACAAGCCTTCACCAAGTGGCAGATGGCCGAAGCTGTGGAAGTCATGGAAACACGCAACTCAGATGCATACTCAGATACGCTGAGCGTGGCACAAGAACGGTCCGAGGAAGCAGCAGCCATGTGCAAACGACTGAAACTCGAGCAGTCTACAAGGTTCCATCATAGATACGTGGCAAGGTGATCAAGACAGGTTGCGAGTGGTGGTTGTGAGTTGGTGAGGCAAGTGGCACAATAGGAGAATGAGGCCTGAACCAAGCAGCAAGACGACGCGAGTGAAGAGATATGGTATGGTATGATGGGGCACAGGCTACTTAGGGAAGTGTAGTAAGAAGCAGAAAACAAGGTATGGAGCATGCAAGTATGTCAGTTGGCAGGTATGCATGCATATCTGTGATGCGAAGAGATAGGTGGTTTAATAGGCTAAAAAAGAAAACATCAATTCGATTTAGGCAAGTTAGCTGCGTACTTCAGTTTCCTTGTATTCACAAATTGTTTGGCCACCCATCCATTCACACATACCTAGGTAACGGTTTCAATCCTCTCCATCATCTTCGTGCAAAACAGTCTCTGTCCTCACACCTACACAGCATACCTACCTATCACTCACTGCCATCTATGCACCCACAGTACATGCCCACAATCAACACAGCCCTCACCATGATCATAAACACTAATTCATCAACGGCCTCCGTCCTCTACCTGAGGTACAACCATAACAGCTGGTCGTCATTTGTTTAATTGTTACACCCCCTTTTATTGCAGCATCGATATACGTGACGTGACGTTGAAACACCCGGTCATCCACCGCGGAGCTCAACATTCGAGACTCGCACTGAGATGATACCCTCGGGTATTCATAGGCTGTGACATTGGATTGATATGCCTCCGGGGTGTACGAGATGGTGTGGCTGCCGCTGACCACCCGGAAGATACCAAATTGATCAATGGAGGCAATGGTACATGATCGCAGGTATTGCCTTTCAAGTCGTGACCATGACTTGTTGTGTCCCGCTGATGCTCAATTTTGCAATTCGCTTCTATCATTCAAAGACGAATGGAGTGGAAGAAGAAGACGACTATAGGCAGTATGACTATGATGAAGTCCTCGCAGCCAAGCACAGCAAATTCATCTTGTTATGTGACGCTGTGGGTATGGCATACACGACATTGCTCATTCGATGGATTTATGGAATTCCTGAGATGGTTGAGGTTAGGGAACTCCATTGATGCGTATATGGATAGTAACAAGGATTGGGAGAGACTTGTATCCCATCGAACATCAGAGCAGGTAGTAGGATTGGATGTGATGATTCGGCTAGCATAGCGACAATCTACTAGACTATCAACAAAATTGCTGTGCCGTACATCTCGTTCCGGCAACGTTAAAACCCGTTCTGCTCGTCTCTGTTCGATGAGTTCGTACTCTTCATGCGGCGACAGCAGTCGATTGAGTTGGTTGTATTATCATGCTCCGCCTTTTTATGCTACTTGGTTTAGTCACAGGTCCGGTCCTGTTGATCCAGGATTGCCGTCGTATTGAAAGAGATCGTCGCAAGCTCGAAGTTTTTGTTGATGTTGCGACCGTGTCACCGTCTTCATTCAGTGCGGAGGTCTCGATGTGGGTCAACACAGGTGTTGATTGTGTACGGATGGTTGATGCTCGTGTTGGATGAGTTATTGGAATGCTTTTTTGGTCCGGAGTGGAAGTCAAACCTATCATGCTGAGCAGATCTTGCATTTCTGTGTGATCCCGTGAATTCTGCATACGATGACACCATGTTAGATGCCAGCCGTTCATGCTGGACAGGGCTGTCTGTTGATCGTCCTGGAACGTGAAAAGAAACTCTCCGCCGTTTACACTGAGGCTTCCTCCCCCTCCGACATCGCCTTCAGGAATGCGTTTGACACCCTGTACAATGCTACGTAGCATGCCACCAGTCATACTCCGTTGAACATAATTAGGACGTCGACTGCCCATACTCATTGTACGATGCATGCCAAGGAGACGATATAAATCTGTGGATGGATCGGTGTAAATGTTCCAATGGATAGGTAAAGCAACTTCGGCTCGATATGAGGGGATCAAAGAAGGCGCTCCACACCCTACGACCACGACCTGGAGGTTGTGTAAAGCAAGATTTGTGGTCGATAATAGTGGTTCATTGATCAATCGACGCAAATATTCCTGACAAAAGCCACAGAAGAAATGGCGAATGAAGACGACAAGGACTCGATTTTGCGCTGTTCCTGGTGTAGAAGGTGAAGCTTGTTCGTTCTTGATATTAGTCGGTGGAATGAACAGGCTGCCAAACTGGATTGGCTGTGCAGTGGCATCATGGACCTGATACTTGGAAACAAGATCCCAATCTATGGGTAGTTGTGTATTTGAAGGATTCAGTGCCATCTTGCTAGTCGTGATGTTGTTGTGATTACACCAGTGCAAGATGAGTCAAATAACCGAATCGTGCAGTCCAGCGAGAGCAAGGGCTGGGAAGAGGATATCATGGTGATGAAGATACTGGATCTTGTGCGATCAACACCGCTCGTCCTTTCGTTCACGATTTGAGTTCTGATGCAAACAAGGCACTGACCATGTTTTGCAACCACCATCCTGCACTCTCTCAAGCCAATCATTAAGTGAAGGACGTTTCAAGGTCCATTCGACAAAGTCCAACGCTTGACTTCAGCAGGTTAGCTTGAAACTCTTGATCATCTGAAGGACGCCACACTGCAAAGAGTTTCCTCGTTGAGCGAAATGGCTGGCCTGACTCGTCAGAAAGAAGCGATGGTTGCAGTGAGCTTGACAAATCACACCTTCATTTGGTTGTTCTCGCTTCCGAAAGGAGAAGAAACGTGGCTAGCGCTCAAATCATGTCGCTCGAAATGGTTTGGCGGTGAAAGGATTTGGCAAGCGAGTCGTTCCAGATTGACCATTTTTGTGTGTCAGATTTCGGAACCTTCATTTCCAGAGTTAGCGATGTCTCCTGAGCATCTACTCCGAACTGTGCTACAATGGCAGAGGGCATAGACCCTCTAAATACACGTCATGCCACCGACTTGAAGAACAATCTCGTATTCCGCGAAATGATGAAGTCGTCAACCACTCGATTCGTACGCAGATGCACAGCACTTAAAAGAGCAGGGTGCGGCCGTGTTGATGCCACAGCTACTACTACGGCCTGAAAATGCAGCAAACACGAAGAATACCTGATGAGACCATTCATTAGCTCGCCTGAACACATACGAACGTGACGAGCAGAATAGCGTAGTACAATGTGAAGGAATTCGTTAGTAGTATGATACCAACAACAGGAACAGTAGAGCGGCCAGGGTTTTTTACGGGTGCTTGTGCACCGCTATTATTATTATTATATTATCTACTTTTTTTTGGTGGGTGATTGCTCACCACTATTAGTGTATCTATCTAATGATCATGAATGAGTGTGTGCCGGCAGTGTGCAAGCAGGATGTTACCATCCGCTGCTGATTAGCGCCAATAACATAAACAAAATATTTTGACAATTTTGAAATTTGACAATTTGACGTCTCCAAGCACCCTGAGGTGCTACCAAAACACCTTGCTTGACCACCACTCCAAACACCAAGCACCTTGACCACCATTCCATGCAAGTCCACCACCATCCCAAGCACCAAACAGATTGACCACCACTCCATGCTAATTGACCCACTACTCCATGCTAATTGACTACCTCCTTTCCCTTACTCCTGTGCATGCGCGCGCTATATGCATATGAATTATCGAATTCTCAAACTGGCGTCGACCTGAATGATCAGGCTTCCTGATACATCCAAAGGTCGCCCATTGGCGTGTCAAATTCAGGCAGTGGCGTTTCGAACTCAGGCATTGGCGTGTCGAACTCAGGCATTGGCGTGTCGAACTCAGGCATTGCCAGTTGCTGGAAAGGTTGTGGCTCGTCGAAGATATTCTGTTGCTGCCATCCGTCCGGTCCACCGATTGCAACGATAGGCTGTCCTATAGCCCAGTTATCATAGTGAGCTCCTGACTGATGGCTTGTGAACGGATCTACCGCAATTAGTGGATTGGGCTCGGGCATGCCAGGCATGACAGATTGGGTTCCGAGCATCGCATTGGAATCTTCAATCGTTGTTCCCATCGGACTCATTATCATCGTGTTGGAAGCACCAAATATTGACGTTGGGGTCGTCAGCATCGGGTGTGAAACCTGCATCGTTGGCACCAGCGGGCTTATCATCGTGTTGGGAGCCGCCACCATCGGTGTCACTGGGTGGTACTGCCGGTGCAATGGGTAAGAAAGAATGTAATCACCACTGCCACCCACAGCAGGGAAATCTTGTCCAAAGCTGGTGAGTCCGGCATTCGCAGGATGTCGACTTAGTGCGAATTGTGGTTGACCACCCATACAAGACATACTTTGAGGAATATTTGTATTCAAGGTAGTGAGAGTGGAATTTTGTCCAAAATCCTGCTGGAAGTTCTGATGTTGTGTGACATGCGAGACCTGCTGTCGTATCATGTCGCGTGATGTTCTGTTGCCCGAATGCTCAGGGCAGAAAGCACATCGACAGGCAAGACCACAATTGCACCCGTGACGCATTGCTCTATTGACTCGAGGCGGGGGCATCAAGGATTGAGACGACTCATACAGCGCTTCGACAGCTCCGTGCTCGGCTACTCGATTAATTTCGCTTTGTACGACTTGCTTGTGTGTACAGCACCCGCCAGTAGCTGTGGGCTGCGCTTTGTAAGGTTGAGTTTGATCCAATGTCGACGAGCTTCCGGATCGGTTGTTAGCAGCACTAGCAGCCTTCTGTGCTTCCTTCTGTTCCAGCCTCTCCTTTGCTTCTTCCTCACTCAAGATGTTCCCTTTCAGATCTGTGACGACCGACTCGCCAAGCTGCCATGTTCCCTTTTCCTCCTCAGGGGTGGGGTTCTCCATGCCCTCCTCACCCGGTCCATGGATGTATACCAACATGTACATGGTTTGTGTGCACGCACAAGTCCTTGGACACTTGCAGTCCTTCTTGGAGCACGTACACTCTTTGGGGCAGTCACACACAACCTTCTTTGGAGCACCTGCAGCTGGCCGACCCGGTGGGTGGGTGGCCTTCATCGGTCGTTCCCGTGCATGTTTACAAACACCGACTCTATGACCACTCTTACAAGTAGCGCAGGTGTACGTCTTGCCGTTGATTACGACACCCTGCAGTTGTCTCTTCTCCTGTTTGGTTTCGGTGCTTGGAGTGCTTGGTTGACTGAGATAGTTCTCAATTTGTGCTCGAGCGACTTCTGCGTCGATTTCTTTCTTCTCTCCTCTACCTTTTGTGCTCTTCCTCACCTTTCCGCCCTCACTAAGACCAGCCATTTTTTCGTCGATGCGTACTTTTCAACCTTTCTGACTTCAACGTGTCTGAGTCCATAACACAGGTCAAGGTTCGAGAAGTGGAAAGAAATAGATGCGAAAACTGGGGGGTGAGTGCGATTTTCTTAGTACCATGAGGATTGGGTCAAGCTCGTGGACTTGATGATCAACTTCGTGACTTAGGTAATTGTGTGAGGAACTGCGTGAGCAGCGGACGGGTGAAGTGGGGAGGTCCTCGATTATCTCGCTGATGTGCACTAGAAGTGCCTAATCCAGTCAAGTGAGGCTGCATGCGGCTAAGCAAGAACCGCAGTCTGTTTACCTCGCGTCACTTTTTTCCTACACCATCACGCAAATGCACGAATCAATCCCATCTACCACCAATGGCTATCCCAAAGTACATAATATGAATTTCAATGGTCAGTCACACGACACAAAAAAAAGCGTCACAACAGCACGAAAACAGCGATCATGGTTCGAACTACCTGCGCCAATTCGACAACTCTTCAATACTTTTCCTCTAGTTACCTACAATGAGAACGAACTTCCTCAACGAATATCCATCCAACGCAACCGGAACTTACTCTACATCTTCATGCTAGATGAGCACAGTGATCGAACAAGACTCTCACTCAATCCAGCTTGCTTGAAATGGCAGTCATACTTGTTGATTAACAAGATCCCCTTTTCTGTTGTGAGCGCGAACAATCATGCTTCTCCGAGTGGTGCGCTACCGTTCATGTTGCCAGCGACTAAATCCAAGAAGGATCCACAACCACAAGCAATAGTTTCCTCTAAGGTTCAAAGATGGGCGGTCTCACAAGGCGCGAAAGAGGAGGAGCAGGACATCCGGTTGGACGCATACGTGGCCTTAATTGATCAGAACATCAGGAATGCCTGGCTGTACTATCTCTATCTCCGCGACGAGAATTTTGAAGCGGTTGCCAAGCGTTTATACGTCCGCTCGGCATCTTCAAATTCCTTGGTGCGGATGTCCTTGGCATATCAGCTCAAGGCCGCTGCGAAGGAAGAGTTACTACGGACAAGGACGTTCATCGATGAAAGCGGGATCTACGATCTGGCGGAGGTTGCTTTCCGGTCTCTCTCCACACTTCTGGCAGATGACATGTTCTTCAGCAAATCAGAGTCACCCAACTTGTTCGATATAGCTCTTTTTGCGTATATACATCCGTTACTTGACTTGGCAAGCGGTGGGGATAGCGGTTTGGAGTGGAAGAACGAGAGCTTGCTCCAGGGATTGTTGCGATATGATTCTTTAGTCAGGCACCGAGAACGAGTACTCAAGCAGTGTTTTGATGGCTGAGAAAAGGATACTCAGATTTGCCAAGCACAAATTCCTCAAAATACTACCTCCTACTATCGCAGTGGATTATCTCTAAGGCCAATCAGCGACTACCAACAGCGAACAATGTCATTACACAATCACGGGACAGATAGTATTCGGAGGTGAGAAGGCTGACCGCTTCCTTCACTCTGGAAGTGCTACTAGCCTCAATCACACCTTCCAGGACTACTGGTGGTTACCGATCACCATCGCTGCACTACTCGCCTACGGACTGGGTATAGAAGTCCGGAGACGTTTTACAGCTAGCTTGGCTCCCCGGGTTCTGCATCTTCTTGAAACAGGCGCTGGAAACGGATGCTCTAAAGTGGGTCAGATGTGCTCACCAGGGCTGTAACGTTTAGTTGGTACTGGTGGGAATCTCGCTGGCAGACGGTATCTACAATAGTAGAGTAGAGCCACGATCAATCAACTGGTCTTGTAATGCAGTGATGATTTTATTATTGCTATTCTAGCGACCTTGCATAAACAGACATTAAATTTATTAATATTGAACAACCATGCCATCATTTCCAATAAACATTTCTCGGCCATGATATTATCGAATGCCGTGCCCGCCTGGTCGACAGCTCTTCTTTCGGAGTGCCAGACCATCTGCTATACCCTAATTTGTCCTTTAAATGCGTCAACCCCAATCATCATGTGAAGACATCCGCGATCAACGACAAATATGGTTGACACTTATGAAGACTGAATGTCATGGAGTTGAAACGTGGAGTGGACCCCCGGTATAAACTCACGAACCGAGATTTAACGAATTTATTCATTTCTTTTCCCAAGCTCCCAACATCGGATGACATGTCGTGTCGTTCTGCACCCATCAACACCACAATAGAGTCCGGTTGATTACCAAGTAGTCAGTTATCTTCCCTCTCCATCGATGAATCTAGTGTGAGTGTTTACAAGCAACCAGCACGTCAAACAAGCTTTCGTTGAGGTGAAATCTCAAACCTTCACATCATGTATGGTTCAAGTACGACGAAAAATTGCTGCCCATGATGCGTGAGTCACGACCAAAACACAATATTTCACATGATCGATATCGCTCCTCAGGTGATTACCTTTATTGAACCAGTAGTAGGTGCTTCAAACTTCTCATTTTCATATTCTCTTTAACGTGTATTCTTGCCGGTACTATATTGGCAAAATGACTGATCTATCCGCCGCGCAACATCAACCACAACAAGTTCTCACTCAAGAAACCAATGATGTCCCAACTAAAAGCCAAACTCGCTACCTCGATACCGCAACAGCCTATGATCTGTGGTCAGAAGTCTACGACACAGACGGCAACTTCCTCCAAGCACTCGACACCATACAGATGAAGACACTACTACCAAGAGCCATCTCGTTACTGTCAGAATCTTCCAAGCAACCACAACAACTGAATCCCAAGGACAACTCAACAATTCCGTCACGGAGCGCAATAGACCTAGGCTGCGGCACAGGCCGCAACACACTCCTCCTCCTCGACCACCCCTCCATAACCTCCATAACAGCCCTCGATCTCTCTTCCAAAATGCTCGACATCGCCCGCTCACGTTGCCAGGACCACTCCTCCCAAACCCAACCACCATCTTCATCGTCCACCCCTCAAACCCTACACTTCCAAACCTTCGACATGCTCACCCACCCCTCCACCGTTCCACCCCCTACCGCCCCCGCAAACCTAGTAATATCAACCCTAGTCCTCGAACACATCCCCCTAGAAATATTCTTCCACACCGCCTCCACCCTCCTCGCCCCTAACGGCATCCTCCTCCTAACAAACATGCACCCCGAAATGGGCCGCATCAGTCAAGCAGGCTTCGTCGATCCGAAAACAGGTGATAAAATTCGTCCGACGAGTTATGCGCATACTATTGCTGAGACGGTTGTGGAAGCGAGGAGGGCGGGGTTCGAGTTGCTGGGGGGTGTAGATGAGGTAAGTGTGCAGGAGGAGATGATGGAGAGGTTGGGGATCAGGGGGAGGAAGTGGATTGGTGTTAGGGTTTGGTTTGGAGGGGTTTGGAGGAAGGTTGGGTGAGGGAGTTGCGCTGACGTGGATTGTTGCTGTATTCTACTGGCAAAAACATTGAATCTTGCACTTGAGGATACGTGGGTCACGGAGACCGGTCGCCGTGTTGCCTTATGTTTGCATTTGTAGCTGTATCTGCGTCTGATACTAGCATCGACGTGAGTAACGTCTTGAAATTGATGTATTGATACAATGATATTTCTACAATCTATTTCTTTTCGCGCTGCTTGCCTCACTGCAAAACACGATGAAGCGCGACAACAGCTATCCAGCCGGTCCACAGAAGAACTGTCTGGCTTCCTTTCAGATATGTTCCAAAGCCCATCCACCATCGCCTGCCCTCACAATAGCATGCAAGAATCTAACTTTCAGCTGTTTCTGGTTGTACTAGCCTGCCTGTGATTCGGTCGTGATGTTGGATTCGTGGTTTACTTGGTGGTTGCTCGCCACAGCATGGAGGCGCGTTTTTGATGTCTGCAATTGGCACGCGTCCGTCAACAGGGCATTACAGTGCTCACTTGTGGACAGCACTCATCAGCACGACATTTCTTTTCCACCACCCCGGCACACACTGATTCAACATGCGACAGTCTCTGTAGCACAACGCTAATTTCAAATCAATTCTCTTACAGCCCGCCACCGAACGGTCCTCCACCCTCTTTTAGATCCTCGACCAGATCTTGCACATTATTCAGATATTTGCTGAGCATGTTCTGCTTTTCATCTGTGGATCTCGTGATCCCGTTCACGTCCTTCTGTCCAGCAGCGGTGTTGATCGTTTCTCTCCGCCTGTCGAATGCCGCATGGATCTCCCTTCCTCTTCCGCCCAGTACAGCAGTATTTGTTGCAGACGTTGTCATCTTGGAAGGCGCAACTTCAGGCATGAGGTAGAAGTAGAGGAATTCGACGAGCTTGAGCTTCACTTCGCGCGATGTGGTTCGCGATTTGAATAGTGATGTGACGACAAGGAGACCATCGAGGGTTTCAAATGTGCGAGTATTGATAGGACAATCGAGTAGTGAAGTGACGAGAGCAAGGAGTGTGGTTGATTGGATGGCTGGACAACACTCCGGAGATAGCAAGTCGAGGAACAAGTTCATGTATATTTCTCGGGCGAACAGCTCGCGACTTGGTGGGTGAAGTAACAGCACACCTTGTATGAGTTCAAGGGTCTGTATGACTAGTAGGTCGTGTGTTCCGTTGCTCTCTTTCCCCAAAAGACGCTCGAGAGTGCTGATCAGCCGCATAGTGATATTCCATTGGAAAGTCTGCTGCAGTTTAAAGAACTCGCGATAGGCAGGGTCGGCAGGGAGATCGGTGAGCTTCTTAGGCGAGGTTGTTGGTGTAGTCGAGCCAAGTGCTAGCATTGAATGGCGTTTGTTCTGCGCTACAGCTTGTGATTTTGACATGCATATCTGAGCGAGGAGACCTTCTAGCTGCCGGAGACCTTTGCGGATCTTCTGAGGAGATGGAGAGGAAAGGTAGTCGAACGAATGGGAGAGAAGAGTTTCCATAATCTGAAGTTCCTCTGTTTGACGCCTCGAAGGATGAGAGTGGTGAATGGACGCTCAAGACGAGACTTGCTGATATACTCTTAGAAGATAGTTCGAACGTCGTAGAGGTATTTGCTTCACTCAGTGATATGTAACGTGGAAGGCCGCGCGGGGATGGTGGGTACTGCTGTCACGAAGCTTCGATATTGTCTAATTTGACTCCTTTGGCAGGATGTTAAGAATGCTAGATAATAACTTGATTATCCCTACCACTCCTCGATATGAGGAGTTCCGTGGCCGTTTGAATATCTGCAACTCTGTTGACAGTTGCGGTTGCCAGGGTAGCACGTATCGATACGAGTGAAAGTCCACTTTCCGCAAATGGTGACGCAAGAAAGTTGTGAATTTGCTGGATTTCTGTGGCATGTGATGCATCAGGCACTTAATCACCAGAGATGTCCTTTGATTTCGAACCAACTGGCATCACGAAAGGACTGTGTATTTCGCTCTCCGACTGTCTCTTTCATCCTCTACCTTACCACTACAGCCTTTGACAGACTCAGAGAACAAGATAACGGCTCGAGACGAATGCGCGTGAATAAGCGTTGTCAGCAGGATCTAGGACAACTTTACGGAGTATTGCAACTTAATTCCACTTTGACTTGAGTCTTCGTTCAGCCACACTTGGTACATGGACAGAAGTAACCATGCAGCAACCGCCATTACCACCGGTTTCATCTCACATACCAGAAAACCCGTCCTCTCCGAATGCGATACCTGCCAGATCGAGTTCAGCTGGTTATGTTAACGGAATACATCATCCTTCGAAACCTGTACTGAAGCCATTACCTGAAGAATCTTGGCTGAGCTCCAAGTCGATCATGACACCGTCCAATCCTCCTCCCGAACTGACCAATGGAACATCACATAGGCATTCCAAAAGAAAATCCAACACGGAAAATACATTGCATGAGAAGCGAAAGCCTGGTGAATGGATTGCTGAGAAAGAGAAAATCATTCTAGGTCCATATGATTATCTCTTTGCGCATCCTGGCAAAGACATCCGAGCGGCACTCATAAAGGCATTTGACGCATTTTTGAACGTGCCCACACTGTCCTTGACAATAATCACGAAAGTTGTTGGAATGCTACATACATCATCATTGCTCATAGATGATGTGCAGGATAACAGTATACTGCGGCGTGGTATACCTGTTGCGCATAATATTTTCGGAACGGCACAGACTATCAATAGTGCCAACTACGTTTATTTCCTGGCTATGCAAGAGCTGCAGAATCTAGAACACAAGGATGAGGCTATGCACATATTCATCACTGAGTTGTTGAACTTGCATCGCGGACAAGGAATGGATCTATACTGGCGAGATACTCTCACGTGTCCAACGGAGGACGACTATCTAGAAATGGTGCAAAACAAAACTGGAGGACTATTCAGACTGGCTGTAAAACTCATGCAAGCAGAATCTCCCGAGAAAGGACGGATCGATTGCGAACCGCTCGTGAATCTTATGGGTCTGGTGTTCCAGATATGCGACGACTACCTAAACCTTTCATCAAGTGTTTACACGCAGAATAAAGGACTTTGTGAAGATCTGACGGAAGGAAAATTCAGCTTCCCGGTTATACATTCGATACGAGCCAATCCGCAGAATTTACAATTAATCAACATCCTGAAGCAGAAGACAAACGATGAAGAGGTAAAGCGGTATGCTGTAAAGTATATGGAGAGTACCGGCAGTTTTGAGTATACCAGAAAGGTAGTGAAAGAGCTAAGTGTTAAGGCTATATCGTTGATTGATGAGATAGATGCTGGCAGTGGAAACGGAGAAGGTCTGAAAAAGATTTTAGAGAGAATGGACATCGAGAAGCCGAGTCAAGAGGAGGTTGGGCAGCATTAACATTGGCGCATGTTTATTAAGTCGGTTGGTCAACTCCCCTATAGGACGGGTGAGTGAGATGGGTCAAGAGAGACACCAGCGTTCCTTCTGAGCGAAGATGCCCTGGGTTTGTTAATCAAGCAGTATGACGTTTCAAAGTAAGCATAATGTCTGGAGTGATGACTGCGTGTTGGTGTGCGACTGTAAGCTGTATACCGAGCATCATTGTGAAAGACAGATTCTCAAGACCTAGCTTGTAGAATCATGACGATGGATAAGTACCCTCGATGATATATTGGTAGCAGATGTGTGGAGTGGATCTACTGGATTTCGACCACCTGGATTCTCTGGCTTGAGCTGGTTCCATATTGTGACGGTATGCCTCATGTTGAGGTAATTGCCATCTTACTCGTAGTATCCTAATAACAGCCACCACCTGAACCGCAGAACGTTCACGGGTCATCAAAAACAACTAATACAATCTAACCTCAACTCAAGTATATACAAAGTTTGTAGTAAAATGGCTCATGCTTGTTTATTCGCGATCAGTTTACAGCCCAGCCGGATGTTATTTTCGCTCCTACAGGATAGGACTCTAGGTTCGCAAGTCTTAATGTTCAAACAAATGTCCTTCTTGAATTCAATTTTGTACTCTCTAGCTACCATAAATTTATCTTTCGCATAACATAAATAGGATGCCTCAGGCAGGACTAGCTGCGACAACCCCGCCAAAACCCCTCCAAACAGCAGGTTTGGCGGGTCCCTGCCTTAGTGGCTTCCCCGGAATTCGTTACACCACACACGACACTGTGCGCTCATTCTTGGAATCCCTTTGTTGACTACACACACCCACATACAGCTACTTCCACCATCAAGATTGATTCCTTCTTCTACCCCAAACTTTTCCTCTGAAACACCGTCAAGATGAGTGCAATTCGTGAAGAGGGAGCTGAGCAAGAGCCAATTCGCGTCCTCTTCACCCTTCACAACAACATGAACGCTATCGACTTTATTGGTCCTCTCGAAGTTCTTTCCAAAGCTGTTTTCGACACAACCAACGAAGGTAAACAATGTCACCAATGTGTAATATGATGTAAGCTAACAAGGCACTAGAAGATAAAGCTTTTGACTGTGAATTCGTTGGTGACGGCGAGCATGTCATGGCTAATAGTGGTACCTCTTTCCGATCCCACCTCACGTACAAGGAAGCATACAAACAGTTGAAAGAGTATGATGTATTGGTTGTTGCAGGAGGCGGCTTCGACGAAATCCTCAATAACAAGTCGGAACCTCTTGGTCTTATTCGAGCCTTTGCCGATCTTCAGGAACACAATTCTACCAAAGAACGAACCATCTTATCTGTTGATACCGGTTCCCTCTTCCTCGCACACGAAGGTATCCTTCAAGGTCTTGCTGCAACCACCCATCCAGAATGCTACATCAAGCTCGAAATTCTTGCACAAGAGTCAGCTCAGAAAGAGCTTGATACTCGTACTGAAGTCATGGAAGGTGAACGGTATGTTGTCAATCAAGGACGATTTGACTTGGGCGATGATCTTTCAAGCAATCCATATGTCTACAGAAAGGAAGGTCGGAGAATGAGTATTGGCCAAGCTCGTAAGGGCAGCGAGGCACGAAAGATGTCCAATGCTAGACGAGAAAGCATCATACGTCGATCTACCATGAGATTGGGTGGCATGAGAGTCATCACTGCTGCTGGTTCAACCAGTGGTATCGATGCAGCCATGTATCTTGTTTCTGCACTTGTGAGTCACGACGCTGCTCAAAAGGTCAGCGCCCAAATGCAGTACACTTGGCAGAAGGGTGTTGTCGTAGATTCTATCGATGTCTAAACACAACCTGTCGAACGACATGAAGGAACCGTACTCGACATGTATGAGAAGTATGAGAAGTTGGAAATAACCCTTCAGGTAGAAGCTCGATGGGTGATTGTCCCGCATGGAGATGACTATGCAGAGTCCTGCAATATCGAGCTGCTACTGACCAGTTTGATGAAATGAATGAGCCATAAGAACTTTGTTTCGGTGTATGTGGATGCTTCCAGTGCAATGAGATGAATGGATATATGGTGAACGCAAAATCTTCCCTTCGGAATGCTCATCTTCGATCGTGACTGCCATGAACTGTGTACACGTCATGCAATTCTTCTTGCCAACCACATCTGACTGCAACTTCTTGAATACCGTTTTGTTTGCATCTGCAGTAAAGTGTACACACCCGGAGGTGTTACCTAGCTTTTTTGCGATTGACACGATTGAATTTGGCTCGACGACAAATACCTTGCTCTTTTTGTGCGCCTCTGCTCCTTCGGCTCGTTCAACAGAAAGTGTCAGCATCATCTTACAATATTCTTGGCGGGTCTAAGCTCTCGACGAGCGAAGAAGTCGACGATTTAGCTCGCAAAGGGATGGAGGGATCAGAAGACTGAACGACAATCGTTTAGCCTAGTGGTGATCTTTCATTTCCACAATGTTCATGATCTCCCTCGTGAGAGCGCCATCGCAAACAACGATGAGTGTGATTACTTGGTCAAAAGCCTATCCGCGAATGGAAAGCGTGTCGAGGTAGATTAATTACACCACTTCTTGGCTGACAAGGGCACGAATGACTGGGAATAGACGGCTTAACCTCCCTTCCTCAGCTTCCGGCTTAGCATCATCCCTACTTAGTTATACAGTACTGTCCATCAACTACCTCTATCGGTATTGATCCGGTGAACGTCACCATCATGCGCAGCAGCTACCTGTTGAGATGGCTGTCGTAGGTTGCTGCTGTTGCCAAGCATACAAGACGTCAACATGATAGAAACGGTCAGAACGTTGAGCCCCGATCTCCAGCATCGTGCCCATTCATGGATGGGGGAAAACCACGCCCCGAGACAGATGCAGGTACCCTGTCATCTGTCCGCTGCGGCCCCGATGCGGAAATGAGTGCTCGAGGACTAGCGCACTGCTTATTGTACTTGCCGAGGTATCTGGATGTGATGGTTGCCTGAAGACCACTAGCTGAAGCACTGATATGAGTAGGTTTACCGATCATTTCTCCAGCTTCACGGTGTTTTCTCAGTTTGTGTTTAGCAGGGACATGAATGTGGCGAATATGAATAGTCTTAACAGTCGCAACTCAAATATCTGAAGATGTGAATTTCTGTACTGTGGATTGCAGCGTCTGGGGAGCGAGGAATGTGCTGTAGGCGAGCTACTCTCCCTCAGCTAATTGATTGATTGCAAGAGTCTCGGTGTTTCAAAACTGACAACACCGAGAAGCAGAGACAGGTAGACACTTCGGCATCACTCACGATCCATCTGCCGGTCTGATTGTCATCATTTCTGGATGGAATTGTGTTCGAGCACTGTCAGATGTTGCCTGTTTCAGCCAAGAAGGCTTGCAAAATGAGCTAAGACTTGGTTGCATGCTGCCAAGCTGTTTCTTCAGGATTAGTCTTGGTTAGCCTTCTTGGCATAACAGAAACGAACACGGCTACTCTTGCATCCTTTTCATCTTGCCAGTGAGTCAAACCGAGTAGATTGCCATAACCAGAAGTTGCCAACCCCGCCTCGATCTCAATTCACACGATCGACCTGACAAATACGATTCGCGAGGAAGCGCGCCGGACTTGTTCTGGCGAAAGTATGCTGATTTGTAAGGCCGTCCTGGCCACTCCAGACTTGTAGCAGCAAGAAGCACATGGCGCAAACTGGAGAATCGAGACCACCTCTTGGACCCACCCGGGGTTTGGTGGAAGCTACATCACGAGATCTTGAGCTTACTTGGTGTCGAACTGGGGGTGTGGCTTGAAATACCTGGTCACCATCAGCAACAGTCGATGCGGCTCTTAGAAACAAGCAATGCCGAAAGCACAACCTGTTATGGGCTGCAGCTGGAATGATCGCGTATGCCGAGCTTTCTGTGTCTTGGCAACCAATGCAGTGACAAGAAGTACCAGACGGTTGGTTCGTCCGTCTGTGCATGACCAGACCCCTGTCCATGGCGTTGGTCCAGATCACTGGTTCTTGGTTTGCCAAGTAGCTTCTAGACCATTTTCGATCGCTTGGCCCGTGGGTTGGCACCGATAGCGTCTGGCTCCTGACCATCCGTTGGATCAGAAGTCTTGCCTCTGATCTTGCCATTGGCAGCCACTGGGGACATTCTCCGCATACCCCGGATCATCATCAACACACTCTCCACTCATGTTGGTGTGGAGAGATTGGCCAACCTTGAGTCGAGCTGGATCCTTCGCTCGAAGGCAAAAAGCGTGGTAGTGGGAACATCTGGCCATCTGTCGAAGCGCTAGTTGTCGCAATCTCCTCTTGAGCATGCATTCCGAGGTTCTGGATGCTTTTGGATATCGAATGGTTCGGTCACAACCCGATCTGGGGTGACTGGAGGTTGGTGGTCTAGAATAGTGGGATTCGTGTATATCAAGGACGTCTGCTCCTGCTGCATTCAATCTTTTTGAGCAGGAAATCCTCACTCCTCGGTAACATCATCACAAGTCCTCTTCTTCGGACAGGCATCACTCGTCTTATTCTATCACTACCAAATCCTCAATACCACCACACAACCACAGCCATGCGTCGTCTCAGTTATGACGCCGTTGACGAGAAGGTCCTCCCGATCGAGAACCATGAAATCGAAAGAGTCGATACTGCTGAGGAGCAAGTCGTCAACGATGCTCGCATCAATGCACTCACACCAGAACAACAGAAAAAGGTTGTGCGAAAGATTGACTTGCGATTGGTCCCTACTCTCGGTTTCATGTATTGTGTTTCGCTCATGGACCGCACCAATACTGGTGTAGCCGTCATTGCTGGCATGTCCACCGATCTCTATCTCATTGGCAACCGATACAGCATCATCGTCTTGGTCTTTTTCTTGACCTATGTCCTACTCCAGCCACCGGCTACTGTTGTCCTCCGAAAGGTTGGACCCAGAATCTTCTTGCCAGCCATTGTTATCCTATGGGGCACAACCATGATTGGCTTTGGCTTCGTCCGCACTTGGGTTCAACTGATCCCACTTAGACTCCTTCTCGGTGTCTGGGAGGCTGGCTTCTTCCCTGGCTGCGCCTATCTGCTCTCTTGTTGGTACCCTCGATACGAACTTCAAAAGCGAAATGCTGTCTTCTACCTAATCGGTAGCATGGCTTCCGCCTTCTCCGGCATTCTCGCCTATGGCTTCTCTCAGCTTTCTGGTCACGGCCACGGAGCAAAGTGGATGGGTCTTCACCACGGTCCAACCAAGGCTAACCCACGCGCGAGGACTTACATCGACCCCGGTCTTGCTGGTTGGCGATGGATCTTCATCCTACAAGGTCTTCTCACCGTCATTGTCGGTTTCATTGGCTGGTACTTCATCGTTGACTTCCCAGAACTCGCTGCCACTAAGGGTTTGGGCAAGAAGTTCCTCAATGAGCAGGAGGCCGCCTTCGTCGTAGCTAGAATCGAGAAGGATCGACACGACGCTTTTCCAGAATCATTCAGCATCGGCTCATATCTTAGGGGCGCGCTTGACTCTAAGGTTTGGGGCTTCGCCTGGCTCTTCGGCCTGACTACTGTCATGACCTATGCTATCGCCTATTTCTTGCCAATCATTCTCAAGGATGGTATGGGCTTCAGCACCGGTCAGGCACAATGCTTGATTGCACCACCGTACATCTTCGCTGCTTTTGTCATGTATGGAATGGCTTGGGCTGGCGACAAATACCATATCCGCTCACCCTTCATCATCTTCAATGGCTTCATGGCTCTTGTCGGTCTCTGCCTCTTGGGTTATGTCAAGAATGTCGGTGTCCGATACTTTGGTGTCTTCCTTGCTACTGCCGCCTGTAACGCCAACGTTCCTTGTGTTCTGACATGGCAAGCCAACAACATTCGAGGTCAATGGAAGCGAGCTCTTTGCTCTGCTACTCTTGTCGGTGCTGGTGGTATCGGTGGTATCATTGGTAGCACTGTTTTCCGATCTGTGGATGCGCCAGGATACAGACCTGGTATTGAGACTTGCCTCATTGCATCCGCTTTGATTATCGTCATCTCATTGGCAATGGATTTCAAGTTCTCGCGAGCAAACAAGCGTGCTGCATCTGGTGGAAAGCCAATTGAAAACCTTGTTGGTTTCCGATACACCTTGTAAATATAGCAAGTGATGAATAGTTAGATCATAGTCTGAAGATTTATTCAACTTTAAGTTATGTTTCATATGCTCTCTTGATTTTGACCTATTTTGCCTCTGTTTGGCTTGTGATAATTGTCCTCTGAGATCTCAGCGAAGTAATACTGCCTCCATAGTACCGTACAAAGTTTGTAAGTAGCAGTGCACATTTGCATTGTGATCCAACTGCTTTTGGTCGTTGTCATCACTTACTCCTCTACTCGACATTCTTGGCTCACTCTTTCTGAGCGGGCAATAGCCCATACGCCACTGCCACCTCGACTTCTATATGCAATCATACCAACCGAATGTCTCAGCTGCCAAGCAACGACTCGTTCCGCCATGATGCAAAACAGAACTCAGTCTCCGAAAACCCAATTCAAAGCGCAGCTCCCACATTAGGCGCACCCAGCTCATGAAGCTAACGCATCCTTCAAGCTCGACACCCAACCTAGTTTGCCTAGCAAAGACGATTAGCCCAGTCCGGAATTCGTACCTCCAGCTGTTACTCACCTTCAGCGAAAATCTCTGCCCCTACTCCAAACTTATCCCCGCCGTTCAAAAGAAGAGTTCGGACGATAATTTTGTCTGGATTCGCCATCTGATGGTGATAGACATGGCTGGTGCAATTACCACAGTGGTAGCAAAGAACTGGTTTACTGCGAATACACCTGTTAGCACAAGCCACAACAATGCGAGTTTGCCTTGATGTGCAGCTTTCCACAAAACATCAATCGACATCCAAACCCATTCACCACAAAAGCAAACAATAGATAAATGCTAACATACCCAGAAGCACCAGTGTACGAATACACACTTAACTTCCCATCCCTCACCCTCAAAGCCTCCTTATCAACAACAGCATTACAACTGTACGGCCCACCTCCCAAAAGCTGACACGTCCGACAATGACAAATAACATGCCTATACTCCTCCAAACTGACCTCCCATTTCACATTTCCGCAATGACAACTCCCATCCATCAACTTCCCATCATTATCACTGGTCGTCGATCCGACTGTCGAAGACTCCGGCGTAACAACCTCATCAAATAGCGCCCCATCCTTCAAATCCACAACCACACTATCCTCAATCAATGGTCCCGCATTTCTAGAGAATTCATGATGCACCTTATCCCGCACAAGATAATAATCACGATCCGCTTCATTCGCGAATTCCAAAACAAAAGCGTGCGTCATGCCGCGGCCGAAATTCTCCCAGCTGGTGTTTTTGCCCATGCGCAGACTGAGCATGTATGGTTGACCTTGGGCGTTGAGGCATTTGTGTTTTAGGGCGGCGAAGGAGCGAAAGTGCGATTCTAGTGTTGTCCAGGGGATTGTGGGACTGTATTTGAACAGGACTATGTGTGTTACTGGTGCCATTGTGCTGTACTGGTAGTTCACTGGAGGTTACGGTTGTCGTAGACGAGGGTGGGTGTGATGTAGGATGCGATAGTTGTTGTACAGAGAGGTAGGTGGGTATTCGAGAGTGGTATTAGAGAGGAGGAAGGTATAAAACACTCGTATTGAAAATTTAAGATACTGACCGCTTTTGATAGCTACACATATGTACAGCTTGGGATCTACATCTCGGCTACGACAGTTGCAAATGTAACAATATCGCCGTAATGTATGCATGACAAAGCCGACGACGCTGCAAAACCAGTCGCAACATACAGTACAGCAACAGGAAACGCCGTTTGCTACCTTATGTAACCCCGCCGTCTTTTATCCGCTCACCTCACCTGAGTTCGAAACACGAAATCTTTCGCCGCGAAATTTCCTATCTTGGTACTTACACGCCTTACTGATCCGGCTCTAGTGGATTTCTCTATGTGCAGTCGGTTATGTTGCCGTCAATGGCATTTTGTTTATTTGTTTATTTAGGTGTCTATTTATTTTATGTCACCGTCAGCTCTGCGAGTTGTTACACGTAGCTTAAGATGATATTAAGTTAATCAGATCACATACAATATGTGCTGCACTTACCGCCATTCTGTTGTTTACGCTTGCATTGAAACATAGACTGTAGCTACGACTCTTGTTGTTTTGGCAGTGTGAAGAAGATGAATTGCAAGGAGAAACGGTCATATTGACTACCACTTCAATCTCTTCCAGGTTCTTGCAGATGTGTTCGGAGAGTGCGTGTAGTGTAAGAAACAAGGGTTGAAGACCAGACTTGAGTTTCGGCCCGTCCCTAAGAATCTCATTCTTGCAGCCAAAGGCGCAGCGGGATGGTGCCGTCAGCCATGGGCGTGGACGAGACTCATTCATATATCAGCGACAGCAAACCAAAGTGACGGCTGCGGAGGTGGTGCTCTTCGAGCGAGCAGCGCAAGCTAGAGTCGCCGTATATAAGAAGTTGGGATCAATTCGCCATGAGTGTCTCTTGACGACATTCCTGCACTCAGTCATGTTGATTATTGATGGAATCTCCTGTCTTCGAGAATTGTCAAAGTCCACGGTTCAGCTTCTACATGGTCCACAGGATTTATGGACTCCCTGGATAATGCAGCTGACAGTACAACTACACCACCCGGTCTAATATCAAGCATGAGTCTGAAGACGAGATACCGTCACTGATTATGGGTAGAGGAAATGCCAAGATTTCGTACCACTACTACCTAGTGGTTCCGTGCTCGAAGCGCTCAATCCTTCTTCATCTTCCAAGGCAAATGAGGTAAAACCATATGGTTTTATGTCTACGTCAGTCTTACGATCCCCTCGCTTTATCCGCCAATATCTTCTCCAGCTTGTTCAGTCCGCCTAGATTCTTGAATGCTGGATCTCCAACACTAATAGGCAGGGGCAACGCATTAGTGAGTTGAATTGTTCCTGCTGAACCGCCCCTCCATACCTGATCTGGCGGGTTGACCTTCAATAAATCACTCGCCACGTTCTCTGCCCACTTCGTCTGATCCTCTGCATATGCCTCTGTTGCTGCCCCGGTGATGACATTCTTCACATCATCTTCGATTGGCTTGTAAGGACTATCGTCGGGAATGTCGAGGTCATTGCTGCGATGCTCGCCAAAGGTAGACGTTGTGCTTCCGGTTTTCAAGTCGATGACATGTATGCCGAAGGGGCGTAATTCGATGCGTTGAGTATCGCTGAACATGGCCATCGCTGCTTTAGATGCACTGTAGGCACTGTGGTATGGCGTGCGGAGAACGGAGGAAATGGAGGTGTTGTTGACGAGGAGGCTTTTTTTACCGGTTGGTGCGGGTGATGCGTTCTTCATTAGGAGTGGGAGGAACGCTTGTGTGACTTCCAGGTAGGACCAAACGTTGAGTTCAAAGAGATCTCGGGCTTTCCTTAGATCGAGGTGGAGGAAGGGCATGTAATGTCCACGACCAGCATTATTGATCAGGATGTCGAGAGTGCCGCCGGTCAACCTGGTGACTTGGGCGACACATGATTTGATAGACTCGGCGGACAGAACGTCGAGTTCTAGACATTCGATGCCGGCGTTTTGAAGGGATGATGTCTTCGAAAGATTTCGTGCCGTAGCGAAGACGTGTAATTTTTGAGCATGGAGAGCAAGAGCAAGGGCGGCACCGAGACTGTTGTCGGAGCAGCCTGTAATGAGAACTGTTCGTTGCGACATTGTGTTGACTCCGTCGACTGGCTTTCGGCCGGGAAGAGTAGGTGGTTAACGTGATATTGCTGTGTCGCGCCAGGTTGTAGACGTCATGAGGGGAGACGAAAACGCAGATCAAACTCCATAAGTCTTGGGACTGCTGTATTGTTTAAATTCAAACGCCGTGCTGAATCAAATATTGTCGCTTGCTCCTTTCCAATTCCAAACCCGAATTTCAGTACAGACATGCTTTACCTCACCGATAGCTTCCATCAATGGTCGACTCACCTCATTGATTTTGGCAACCAGACTGACTGCCTTTGCTGCGACGGGATTAATGCCAAGATGTTTCGAAGGACATCCAGACTTAAACTTGCAGCCATAATGCCGGCGATGAAAGCGACAATGAAGATGATCATGACCTGTTCCAACGTGAAGCCATCGGTACCATGCCGTCCACCATTCTTTGGCGCGATGGCTCCAACAAATTTCTTCAGTGGCTCAATATTTTCTTGTCTGCCAACTACCTGGCCACGCTTCATTCCTGGGATGCCGTCTATGGACCAAGCATTCTTGAACGCCCAATATCTTCATCAAATGTTAGTTAATGCTGTAATTCGAGATTTGACCACACTTACTTGTCCATACTCTCTTTTTCGTTTCCAGCTACGAATTTCTTCTCCTTCTGTACGAAGAAATCGGTGAGGACTGATCTATGACCTTTGAATTCGTAGTACGGGACGGAGAAACCGCAAGATGAAGCGACTTGATGAATGTCGACAATGATCATGCTTCGTGTGGCAGGGAGTGTTTCGACGTTGTTGTCTGCAACAAACGTATCATATTCAGAGGTGTTCCGTTCAAGTACGCGACCTAAACCGCTGTCAACATTGTATTCCAGAGCGCATCATGCAGTAGCAAACTAGTCGACTCACCCTTTCCCCAAAAACGAATGATTTTGGGTGGTCCATCAAAAGCATTGAACATGATGGTTATGCGCCCATTACCAGGCTCATGAAGGTGAGCGATAGTTTCAACACCAGAGCCGCTCAGGTCTTGATACCAGAAAGTCTTTTCGTCGATCAGGCCGAAGTAGGCGCCGCCTTTCGGTGAGACGTTCACATTCCCTTGGCCTGAAAGAGGAGCGGTTGCAACCCAGAAGCATTGTTGGGTAAGAACCCAATTTTGTAGTGAATTGGGAATTACTTCGTAGTAGATGGCCATGGTCTTGTCGTTTTGGTGTTCAGATATGTACGGGAGCGATGACCAGTGAGTCTCCGAATTACGAGAGTTGATTGGTGGTGGAGGTTGCAGATCCTGCTATGTGATAATGGAAATGCCGTGCTTTGCGATAGGCCGTTTTTGCTTGCAGAAATCTCGTTACTTGCCACAAATATACATTGTTCAAGAGCAGGGAATATGGTTAATTGAGCATAGTGAGATGTTGGAGATATATCTGCTGGAGAAAGAGACGATCGTGACTAATAAATTGGTTACGGAGCGACTTGTCGAGAGCGGCAAACATTCCGACCTCGGCGTTACCTTGAACATCCTTTGATCAATACTACCACCCTACCGTGTATTATCGTGCATCCATCAACGTGATTCGGCGATATCAATCGTCGATATGAGCACTGACCAGTGAAAACACTGTGATCCTTTGGGATCTAAATAAGGCCACCCTTTGGACTGCATCCGAATGGTGGCGGGCTTGCATCCATCCAGAAGATCAAGAAAAGGTCGACCTCAGCGGCACAACTTCGGTACAGCCTATGACTAAAACTGCTCTCGCAGACCTCTTGTCAGGTCGCAGCAAGACCGCCGTCAGTGTTGTCCATTCAAAAATTCGTGCTTATGGTCTTCGTACCGTTGATATCAGAATTTAGAAGGACTGTCGTTGATCGCTGGCAAAACCGCGCTTGTTCTCCAGCAGGCAAGACGAGCTCATGAAGCTAACGGCGAATATGTTTGATCATCAGTAGGAGAGGTTCTAGCGTGGATGAATGGGCGAAGAGCGGCTAAGTGAAGGGCTTGCATACAGTGAGCTTCTGGTTCAACAGGTGCTTCAAGCCAATATTGAAGATACCTTTCTAGAATTGTGGTATAGGAAAGTTTCAACCAACTGCTTTTGCGCTAGTGGGCTTGGTGGATGGTTTTGGTGCACGAGATGTACTGATAGAGAAGGCGCGCCCGTAGGTGCTTACCCAAGGTGCCTGAGATGTTTTCGTGGATGCTGAGATACTGTAGGTAGATGAGAACTGACCTCAGCTCACGTTAATTCAACCATTGATGGAACAGTACCCCAAATTCACTACCATTTCTGCACAGCCATCCTGTTTGGCACATCGGACACGATCACCTCGGAAATGTCGATTCAATGGCTCCAGCTACCGCCAGAGATTCGCACGATGATTTATCATGAACTATTTTGCTCAATGTCCATCACACTTCACCAGAATCTCGAAACATCGCAATTCTCTCCTGAAGATAGTCTCGTGTTCGAAAAAGAGCTCGAGATTAACTTGACTAAAGACTGTACAATCATCAAGGACGCAGGTCCCCTCGATGGTTCTGCCATCATCAAGGCTGAAATATCGACACAAGGTTAGACCCTAACCAATTCATCATGAGCTCAACACATTAATTCACTGCGCAGACGATGTATGGCGATTCTTGAAACCTGCAAGGCAGTCCGCAGCGAAGCGGCAACGATCTTCTACGCTGAAGCGCAATTCATCATCGAGAATGGTCTCTGGCACGATATCGATCAGAAATGCTTTGAGATTGACCCACGGATTGCGCATCTGACAATTGTGCTGGAGCTCTGGATAGAATTGTGGCCTGAGACAAACAATTTTCTGGAGCGCCACTTTCGTGCCGGCGGCTTGTTGCGAGAACTCAAGATCTGCAACGATGGGTTTGACGAGGGGTTTGACGGGGAAGGTATGGTCGGCGTCGTGCAGTCTAGTGATTTTCAAACTGATCTCCCTCAGATGAGGAGCTTGAGAGATTTCTCAAGATCGTATTACCACATGTCGAAGAACTATCTTCCCAGATGAGCATTTGGGACTACACTCTCACTAACATCCGTCAAAAATATGAAAATACCGACAGTCAGGTGACAACTTCGCACCATGGTGGTATTTTTATTGAGGCGGCAAGGGAGGACGATTTCAAGTCTACACGAGATCGCCTGATAAAAGCAGGAGGACCATGGATAACGCAACACAAAATACACTGGACTAGAAGTGCTGAAGAAGGCGACTCCAAGACCATCACGAGATAATTCGAGAAGACAGTCGCAGTAGAATCTCAGGTCCTCTCAGCATGGATCAGTTGCATGTTTAGTTGTTAAAAGTTATCACCGTTGGCTTAGGATAGGTACATACCTACCTACCTACATGTAGGTAGTACAGTACACTATGCTCAACGACGCTAAGCTCTTTGAGGATAGTGCAAGCTCGTTGACATTCCTATTCTAAACATCCATTCCATGTTGGTCCGAGTCAACAGTACAAGATATTACCTGAGTACAACTATGCTGCTCTCTTTGATCGGCGCGGTGGCAATAGCGACAGCAGTTCATGCGAAGGATGTTATTTCTCCTCTATTTTTATTCTCCTCAACTGCACAGTATGTTCGAGCATTGCGTCGCATTCCAGCTAGCTGATACAGCGCAGACTCGATGTTCCTGCAATCACTGACCTCTCGCCGGTGAACGATATCCACCATGCTTTCTCCAGAGCTGCTTCGTCTTGCCCTACGAAACACTACGCAGTCGTCCACCAACCTGGTGTCACGACTGAGGACTACGAGTTGAGCTACCTACCGATTGGAGTGCATACACATACCAATTTGATTGCGGAGAAGATCCAAGGCACGGTTGATATTGTGGCGGTAGTCAATACTATTCTGATGGACTGTCTGCATTGTGGGGTCGTAAGAGTAGAAAGCTTAGACACCAGCGAACTCAAGATCGCGCAGCTCAGTGAAGAGACGATACAGGAGAGTATCATGCATTTGTCACTGCCATCGCCGAAAGCAGGACTTAGCAGGAACGAGAGAGCAGACATGCTGGACGAACATGATGCGTATATTAAGAGCGTGGTTGGTACATATTTTGCGAACAAGAACTACACTTTGATCTATATCACGGAGGCGGCGAAGGATGAGGAAAAGCCAAATGCTCAGCACGAGAACTCTGTTGTCGATGGTGCAGAGACACCACTTGTGCTTGAACAGGAGGAAGAATAGCAATACTAATACTGGTAAGTGACTTTCGGGCGACGTCTCTTGGTTGTGGCACACATCTGCTCGTGTGGCAACTGATCCGGAATATGCTTCTGGTACTGGCGTCTCGTTTCTTTCGAAACTGGTGACAGCTAAGGAATGTACCACTTGTGCTATGGCTAGTCGTTTTAATCATCCCGAGCGTGTTGGTCTCCTTCGCAGATCTGGCATACAAAATGATTCACTACATTCGTACGCGGTCGCGCGTTGTTCCAAGTTCATTGATTTTTGAGACCGGGCGGGAAATACAATGGTCCAGCTCGCCAACCACGATCCTCAGCACTGCTTCTACCACGCTGCTCTCGTGGTCGTTCTTCCTTAGCATGATCCTCCCCACTCCATTGCCATTCCGTTCCACTACTTCACCATGACGAATTTTGGCGGGCTGGCTCCGTGTGGACATCAGATCGTCCTTTCTCGCAGGGGCTTTCGGCATTGCCTATTATCGACGGTCAAGTCTCATACTCAGTTCAATCGGTCTTCACGGAAACAACCTGGTGATCAATGAGGGGAACCAGAACCGCAAGAACGTCCTTGAGGTATGCTACTAGAGTTTACCTGACTCACGATAATGTCCAGCAGCTCTCGGGCATCGCAACGTTACGTTATGGCTCGGTAGCTTCAGTCGCGTCCGCCAACATTTCCGAAGCACTCCTCAGGCTGAAAAGTGGTTAGTCCAGCTCGATCGAGCACCACCCTTCAAACGTTGACCCTCTCGAACTTGCCCTGACTAGCACCTTCTCACCTGCTCACTCTGCTTAACATACTACATCTGTGTGTCGCAGTCGATTCTCTTACACCACAGGGGCTTGTGACGAGCTCACTCTGTTTGCTTGATGCCCGTCGCAACATCGAGCAGCGTGGTGCCATACTCCCAACACTAGCTCAATCTGGTCGTCTCAGCTAATGTCTGACGTCATTACTGCAACACAATTTGTGTTACCATTGGCAGCAAACAATTGTCTTCCATACTTATCTTTTCTTGCTTAGTACTAGCACTCCAACAGATATCCTTACTTTCCCATCGTTCCTCCCCCTCACAACTGACAACATACGTCAATCAGATGGACAGCATTTCACAATATAAACCTCATCTACATGCCGCTTTTGAGGGATATTATTCCAATTTTCAGCTAAGCGATGGCGCACGTATCATATTGATCATATGCACGGTTCGAGGTGCAAAAACAAGGCCTCATATGATATCATTTACTTACTGCCCAAGCACATACAAGAGGAGGCAGGACATCTATCAAAAGGAGATATGGGTTGATCGTCTCGACATGGTCAATGAGAACGACTCGCGGTTCGTCCTGGATTTTCCTGTTGGTCGTTTCGAATTCAACAAAACCTACACGGAGTACGCCATCAACCATTCAAGCCTGGATTTCCATGCTCAAGTCACTAACGAAGGACGTGTGCCGTGGCTTGGTGGCAAGCAGGATACTCCGGAGGGAGCTCTCGGCTTGTTACCTCTGCCGCTCCATTGGCAGGTCTACTCTCTGGCAAGTCCGACTGATATAGCATGGGAGATCAAGGATGATCCGGTGTTCGCAGGCAGCAAAAAGGATAGTGAAGCACTGGCCCACCAAGAGAAGAATTGGGCGACTAGCTTTCCGTCAGCGCACATCTGGATTCAAGCAAGGAATTCCTCTCGGAACAGTGGTATTAATGTTGCTGGTGGTCGCATCCTTGGTCTCTGCTCCTACCTGACGACTTATCATAGCACGAACCCCACATACTCGACTACCACACGTCCACCTCTGTCGACGCTGCTTTCTCTACCAAGTATTCTCAACCCCACCGCTATCACTACAACCACATCGATCTCATACCCCAGAAAGAGTGTACATCTCAACTTCCTTACTTCCCTCCGCAGCAAGATCACGATTGATGTCAACGCCGACCCAGAATCGTTTTTCCCTTTGTCCGCGCCATTCCCAGAAGGTCACAGGCCCAATTTTCTGGTTCAGTCAATGCGCGCCAAAGTCGTTGTGAGGGTATTCGAGATCGAGGAAATCGTCGGCTTCAACATGCCTTTTGTGAAAGACTGGCGCTTAAGCTTTGGAACCCATTGGAAGTGTGTACATGAAGATGTGTTTGAAGATGCTGGACTGGAATTCGGAGGCGAGTGGTATGGCGATCGAGGATGAGAGCTGCTCTGTGGACAAAACTTCGAACACCTCTGGAGGCTCTTGACCTACAGGTGTATTGGGTATGATCTAAACCTGGGACCAGTCTGGTACTATGCACTGTCCAACTGCACAACAGCAACACAAGACCAGCAGAACTCAATCAAATTGCGCGCTAATGCTGCTTCGTTCAGAGAATGAGGCTCGCCATTCGGCTAGCGCTTCACAAATCGATCCAGGATTGCAAGGTAAATAACGAAGCCAGCCAAAGTCGTTGTGAGGGGAACAATGGCGTTCTGCAAATCATCCTTGTGAACGCAGAGCCAGTAAGTTAGGAACACGATAGACCCACTGTGCCAAATCACAAACACGGTCACTATTCGGTGGACAGCAAGACCTGCGACTGCCTGCATGCCATAGCCTTCCGTCTCAGTTAGTTGTGTTAGTCTTGGTGGCCTTTTCTTGGGTATACGCGGCAGCAGTAGGTTTTGAGATGGGTGTGACCCTTTAGGACGTCTCCACCATCTTGAGTTTTTCGCATGTCGGTGCAGATTGTGCTTAACAACTGCCTCCAGGCGCCGTCGAACTTCTTCAAGCGAACAAGACGTCTGTCGGATATAGTCATAATCGCGGCTGTCCGGTAGTGCAGTACCCATAAACACGACCACATCTCCATCGTCTTCGAGATACTCAAACTACAAATTGTTCAACTATCAGTCCTCAATGATACAATGCGATAATATACTACTCACTTTCGAGAAGATTACACCTTTACACTCAGTCATCATCAGCCAGCTTCTCCAATTGCCGAATACTCTACGAAAGTGGTCAAGCAGTACGCCTAAAAAGGCTTGATCTGCAAGTGGTTTGGCACATATCTCGATTGCCTGGATGTCGCTGTCTTCAGGCCCTACGCACCAATATACAAACTCACCGGGGGGTAACGTAGGAGTGATGCGACCGCTTGATACACCTGTTGTGGCTGGCTGGCTGGATCCACTCGCACCGAGTGAGGGACTTGCCGTTCCACCAACTGCTTGGATGCTCTGTGATTGACTGGACGAAGACTTACCTGATTGCGAATTTGATTGTGGCTGGTGGTATGTAGGAAGCAGAGGAGGGGAGTTGGTGAGCTTCTCGATAGGAGCATTGGTTGTGTTCGTATTGTCTCGCTCCTCGGCTGTCCCAAGATTCCTCGGCACATCAACATATATCGTTTCTCCACAGACCTGAGCAACTGTTAGTCACGAAGTCCCTATCTCTACTTATCGTTTGCATGCGTTCGCTTTCAGTTAAGACTCTCACGCCGAACTGAGGTGGAAATGGTTGGGTATAGTCTCAGAAGAATTTCAATCCAGTCTTAGGACACTATCAATCAGGACTTTGTTCAGCGTTGGACCTTTACTCACCCCCGATGTGTGGTATCATTGGGTAGGGTTTGGAGTCGGCGTTGGTGAACTACCACGATGGACTTACACATTCTGCAGCGAAACGATCCATAGAATTGGGTTTTGGTCGCAGCGGATCCAAGAGAGGCCACCAGACTAGCTCTTCGGAGAATATGCTCTCAATCGCCACTTTGACCCGGTTGCTCAACACTGATTGAAGTATCTGGTCATCGTCTTCAGGAATTCGTTGCCAGAGGATGTCATCTTGGTCCTCGACGTCCTTCTGATGTGAGAGTTGCTGGTATTCAAAGCTATACAAGGCAGTCTGAGGCAGAATTGAAGATACTCCAATTGTGGCGTCTTCTTGCCACGCTTGAATAGTGGCAATAGAGTCAACTGAAGGACTGCTGCTCCTTTCTTGATCTTCTGCCCTGTCGTGATGAGAAGAAACAACGGCTTGGGTATCCGTCGAAGGTCCGGTCTCCTCATCTCTAATGCCGAAATCCATTATGGTGCCTTTGAGTTTCGCATACTCTTCAGTATCCATCAAAAGCGGCCTGACAGTCTGAACGCTTTGAAGCAGAGGATCGTCCTCAAAACGGTCAGTATAACCTCCATTTTCAGAACTGTGAAGGTCATTCTCATTGAGCTCGCCCTTCGGACGTTGCAAGATCTGTGGTATTCTGTACAAATTTTGAACCGCCAGTGATTCGAAATCCCTACGTCTTTTCGCCGTGTTTAAACCAAGTTGGACTCCTGAAAGGTGCAGAATCTTGTTCATATAACCACATATCACTTGCGAGACACTAAACTCAGGGATTTGGTGAGCCTCGTCGGTTAAATCCAGCATATATAGGTGAAAACTAGTT
>Ga0115846_100110_pt1 | contig 37414 bp, 42 predicted proteins | sample InSIn5gowninarea_2_FD_83860 | JGI IMG/M metagenome (GOLD analysis project Ga0115846, IMG submission 83860) | reverse complement strand
TCCATGATGAGGGCATCACTCCTATAGCTCAATCTATTAAAAGTAAGTTGCTTTTGCAAATCACTTGAGTTCTTTAAGTTTGTCAAGGCACTACTTGTTCTTGGAATAGGCCATCAACTTATTACATGGTTGTGTGCAGACATAAAAAGGGATTGGTGCTTACTTTGGACTATGCCTGTCGCTCAAGCACAGAAAAGCCGATGATCTGTCATGCAGGTCTGTCTTTCAAGCAGCATGCTTGGGTTGTCACAGTTATCATGTACCAAATATTGAGCATCTGGGCCCTACTAGCGGATAGCTTTGATTGGCGCCATCATGATGCTGCTCACATATGTCTGCTGGTGATGGGTGTGATCAACATAGTTTTGGCAACAGTAGGTGTAGTTTATGTTACAGACATCCTGGCTCAGCGTCCTGCAGGCTTTGATATTGTGCAGATTCTGGGTATGCTTTGTTCTCAATATGTCATGCAGCCAGCTCTGAAAGCTGTTGACAATGGCATAAACTGGCTTCGACAGCTCAAAGACTACATACTAGACATCCACTGAGCCCTTGCATTGCCTTGAGACATGGTTGATGACTATGACATTTTTTTATATTTCATGTGTTCACAATGTGGGGGTTGTGCACTGTCTGTGGTGCCAAACGTCTCTATGCAGTCACTTGCGACCAATGTTGGGTCCATGTTGATGCCATATCTGGTCAGTTTCTGGGCAACATATTGCCTTCCTGCCCTTGCTTCTACTGTGTCACAGCTCCAAATGTGAACTATTGTGTCCAGACGTGCCAAAAGTTGCTTCTGCACAAAACAGTTACTGCAAGTCTATCAGCTATTTCTTTTTCAAAATTAGTTGAGTTGATGTGTCAGTGACACTTGGTGATTCGGATCAGAAAGCTTGTGATTGGCAGCTTGGTTGTGAGGTGAGCCTGAGAGCACAGCAGTAAATACCCTAGAGTATCCACCATGTACCTGTCTATGTCCCTGCCAGGCTCCTGAATGCCCCTGCTGACAAGGTACGAAACAGCAGCAATAGCTCTTGCAAAGGAGGCAGCACTAGCCCTGGATGTGTATGTATCAAGCAATACCTTGACAGTGCTGGACAGGGAGGGTTGCTCTAGAGTGTAGCACTAAAGCACAGCTGTCAAGCAAGCTGGAGTTTTCAATAGGCAATGTGTATCCTCAGCAGCATCTTGAGCATGACTTGTGGCACTGCAGAACACGACAAGCAAAACAACACATGCATGTCGGCAGACAAGGTTTTGAAACACTGCTGAGTGCTTGATGCAGGGCATGTACGTGCGTCATAGCCTATCAGTCAGACTCATAGAAAGTTGACACATACAAAGATGTGCAGACATTACATGCAGCCAACCTACTAGCTCATGCTTGGCTGTCAGCATTGAGCAGAGCCATGGTCGCTCTGGAACATGCTGATTGCTTGCAGTACCCAGTCTGACAATCTGCCACAGGAGTGCAGCACAGCACAAGACGTGGTATATGCCCTCCTTGTCACATGTCTACCAGATTGAGCTTTGGACCCTTTCAAAAAACAGGTCCGATGGTCGCGGCAGGCACCTAGCGAGGGCCATAAGATTTGCTAGTAAGGCAAAGTGGTTAACTAGCTTGTGAGGGATGTGGATGAATGTGGGTGCTGAAATAACTGTTTTGTTCAACCCACACACCTACAACCCATCCATGCTCAAAGTCAGAGCTTTGTGCGAACACTATCTTTGACATTGCTAACATTATGGATGATGTTCTGAATGATTCTGTCACTGACGCATGTATACGCATCTTCACTCAATTCTGCCTTGGTCAGATCAACAAAGTCCGCGCTGGCTGTGGCCTCAAAACGAGGCACTTTGAAGTGGCTAAAAGCCTCTACATATATGTATTGACGGTGGCCTGCAAGGTGCTTACATCAGAGGGCAACAACTTGGGGGCCGTGGCATTGAAAAAGTCCAAAGCTGAGTCTAATGCCAGGATAGATCCTACAAAGAATATCCATTGGACTGCAGAGTCAAGCACTATGCAGTCTGAGGCCTGCTTTTGAGCCTGCGCAAATGGCAAACCTGCTTCAGCAATCAGAAGCTCTCCATCAGCACTTTGCATTTTGGCACTCTTGCTAGCAGGTGGATCCTGTCCCAATTTTTCCCCTGCCAGGTAAGTCTTGATGCGCTTAGCTGTTGGAAGATCTGCATTAACATGCTGCATCTTATATGGCATCTTATGTTGCTTGATAGCTTCAGGCCATATGCTGTTGATCTCATCCTGGTCATATCTGGCTTGTAGCTTGCTGGTCACTTGATTGTTTTCCAACAAGCGGCATGTGCCCTCAGCTGTAGACACTGTTGCATTCTCAGACATCACCTCGTGGGACACCTTCTGTACTGCCTGGTCTATAGCGACATAGAACATGAACCTGCACAGAATCACAACTGTTACGACAGAATAATTGACCGGTAAAGAACAAGTGTAGGTGAGCCAATGTCTTACGAGGATCAGTGACTCAAGAGATATTCCAAGTCAGGAAAAGTATGACTCCATAATTGCCCCTTGCTGTCCACACACCGTGTTTCTGCACCAACTGGATCACCCTGCACTGTATTGTCTGCCGCATGATAGACAATGTTGTTACGTACTGTCCTCATTCTTTCCTGAGTGTTGGCTTTCGCAAAGATTCCCCATTTGGCTGAATGGAGCTTGCTCGAGTTTGTTGCCGCGTAACTGAGGTGGGCCTGATCTGCTACGCTGTACATCGGATTGCTTGGCAGCCTTCTTGCTGGAAGGCTTGGCTAGTTTGGCGACGTGTTTTTGTGGCTTTGAGGCACTGACTTGCGTCTGGTTACTAGCTGTAAGATCCACAGCCAGCAGATAAGGCAGGGCTCGCAACCCCCTGGCGAAGCACTCAAAAATGCATGGGTTCGAAAGTTGTTCATCGTTGACTTTGGACCAGGAGATCACTTCTGTGATACCGATTTGAAACACGGCGCAGAGGAAGCGACACTGCACAATCTTCTCAGGGTCAAGCTGCGACAAGCGCATAGTGCGCGGCGTTCAGTGCTGGCAGGTCACTGTAAGCCCAGCTGTGCAAGGTAGGCGATACACATCAGGTCATCGGACTGTCATTTCGCTTCCCGACCTGCAGACTCTATTCCTCAGTTTGGTCGGAGTTTGGTGACAGGTTGGCTCCAATATGCGTCGAGGCAGGGCGCCAGCCGATAATTCGGACGTGTTGGCGATGTTTCGTCTGGTGTACAGCGGCGAAGGAGCTACACAGCCTCTGGTGGACGATTCCTCGTAAGTCAACGGTTTGCGATCACAAGAGTACTCTGCAGCCTGACTGACCGGCTCGACTTGAGGCAGCAAGTGTGTTGCAGACTCACCAAAGAACAGAAGTGGCAGCTTCTTTTCGACAGAAATTGGCGAAACCTGGCGCCCTTGAGCCAAACCAAGTGGGCCGTCTATCTCAGAAAGTGGAAGGTGACGGTTTGCTGCCTATACAGCCTTCTGTAGCCTCACGCAGGCGAAGGTTTGGTCGACTTAAGCTCTGTGCTGTCTGACCAACAGAAGTGGATAGATAACCATCCTGAGCAGCCCGAAGGATATCTGGTGTTTCCTAGCAGTAAGGTCTCTGCTTTTCTTTCACATATCCTTGCAGACTGTACCGCTAGCAATAGCAAGGATCCGCATGGCGCTGTGAAGTCGGCAAGGAAGGCTCTGCGACACCTAAGAGCATGCCAGGCTGGCATACCAGATGACGAGGCCAAGTTTCCCAGTCAACCTTACATAGCTGGTGTCACAAGCAGAGCAAAAACAGCAACAGCTGAGGCTCGCCAGTGGTTAGTAGCTGTTTGCTGGCAAAGCACATTGGCAGGTCATGCCCTTGAGGTGTAATGAGAGGTGCATGCTTGTGTGTTGTAGTGAGGAAGCTGATCCTAGCTGCTCTGCCAGCACCCTGAGCAATGAGGAATATGCTTCTCTGCTTGATGCAGCCATGCGCTACCCTGACAAGCAGGTACACCTGTGACATGATGTTGTCCAATGCGTCAGTGTTGGCATCTGCGTAACAGCCAACAAGCTATCACAAAATGCCTATGTCAAGATACACAGCTCGCTGCGGGACAACTTGACACACAATAGACTTTTTGCGATAGTCAAAGAAAGATTGAATGGTTTGCAGCTGTATCTGTAATGCTATGACGCCATGCTGGTGTTTGAGTGCTTGTCCAGGTTATGCAGAGCCTTGTGTGTGACTATAGGTCGGTCTTTGTGTGGCTGCCATGGTCAGTTGTGGCTTGGCAGCAGGTTTTCGCTCAGGTCAGGTCGTGTGCTTGCTATGCTGGCTCCTAGTCAAGCATTGTGCCGACACTCTGTTGTACAGATGATTTGCAGGACACCAGATACTTCATGGAGTTGATCTGCAGCAAGCCTGCCAAACCCTTGCCCATGCAGATCTTGGCACTGGCCAACAATGCCGGCAAAGCGAATCAGGTGAGCAGTCTGCAAACCTCAGTTGCAGACACTTATGGCTTCCAAGGCTCGCCGCCTGTGATGTCTCACTTCTACAATGCTGTTGTGCAAATGCAGGATGCTCAGATGACCTATGCAGCATTGGCTAATCACTGTCAGCCACACTTAGACTGCTTGGCATACCTTTCGCAGCTTGTGCTATACCAACTCAATGTCAGCAAGCTCCCGCTGCTGGCATTGATATACCAGAACAACACGAGCTGGCGCTCTTACCGGATGTTCTTTCGGGATCCCTCAATAGCGACAAGCAAACAGACCTATTACGACTTGTCCACTATGTGTTGAAGGTCTCAGCAACCATGCCTGATGCTCTTGTCAAGACAAAGGTATGCTGCTGTCACATAATGGTAGTGCAAAGTGATAGTGGCCTTTGAGATGGTTTGCCGTCTCTGTGCGTGCTGCTATAAGTAGCAGCATTCCAATTTACTGGTCCACAAACCACACAATTTGACGTTTGATGTCATGATCTGCCTGTTGACGAATGAGCCTGGATGTCATGAGTAGTGCTACCTGCTGAGTGCATTTGCTCAGAGTTTGCATCAGCCCAAGTTCCAATGATCTCTGGCACTCGCACGGAGAAATCAAGTGACAGTGATGTTGATACCTGCAGGTCATGCACCTGATGCGTTGTAGTGGAACAGTCAGTCTAGCAGCTGCGGCTTGCAGCATGGATGTTCTGCGAGTTTGGGGCAGGTATGTATTCTGCTTGTGTTGGTCACTTGCATGCAGAGCGGGCATGTAGACAGCACATACATTGTCACAAGTTGGCTGCTTGAAGAGCAAAAGTCTTTTTAGGAAACAACATGTCTCGTCAGGGGAGTTTTTTGACAGCATCAAACATTGATGATGTCAAAATTGTCTGCTTGAAGTAGACAAACCTTTTAAAAATATAGTCACCATGGTCTTGTTTGACAGCATTAAACCAGGGTTTCATGACATCAGTGTGATGTGAAGGTGGGCGAGGTCAGAAGGTGTGGTGGGCAAATCCTACTTGCCCAAGTCCCCTCTCTCTGCTTTACCAGCCACTGGCGTTCTAGCGGGGTTTGGCACTGACTTCATGACCAACCATGCATTTGGCCGAGGCACGGTTGCAGTTCCATTGGCATGGATTGATGCTCTGGTGCCCCATGCCCGGAGTATCTTCCAAGCTGTTTGTCTTCGCAACCGCATGCGTACTGGAAAGGCAGACTTCAGTGGCCAGCATTGTGTTGAGTCCATCCTCTACCTGGTGAGATGCCTGCTTCGCATATTTGCAAATAAGTGCTGTGCATGCCCGCCAGTCAGCAGAGTGGCATGTCTTCAATGTAACAAGGTACTCTTCCTCAAACGCAGCAACAATCTTAACTTACTAGCACTCCAACAAAAATATCTTGTGTGATTGTGGAATCCAGCGGCAGCAGTTGTTGGTGTGATTTTAGTGACATGGTACTCAGAGCCCAACACGGCACAAGATTTGGTGTTTACAAGCTCACGCTGCTGCATGTTGCTGGCATGTCACCAAGCAGTGGTTATCAGTGTCTCTGACCTTCTGCATCGCTCTGCGCCTTCTGACTGTGTTGTGCTGCACAGGCTGAAACTTTTTGGCAGAGCAGCCCCTTTATGTTGCAAAGGTATGGCTGGGGCTGGTGGGCACTGCAGCTGCCAGCGGTTTGTTTCATTGTGGGCAGTTCTTCATTCCGTCAATTCGAGCAACAGGTGAGCAGGAATGGATGGCAGACCAAACTTAAATAAAAGCACGTCTCAAGGTTGTTGTCTTCACAATGCACAGAAGCTGTTGAACATCAGGGCATGTTTCTTTCTGTGGAGTGCCAAAGCACTCCCACTTGAGAGGTCTGAGGGAGTTTCTTGCCTGAACTTGCTACGGTTAAGCAAAGCGCTCAGTGTTGTCTGCTGTTGTGCCTTCTGTACAGGTCATCAATGCGGAATTGGAGTGCAGTACATGCCCACTCAGCCCTCAAATGACTGAGGCATTTGACAAGATCAGCAAGCAGGTATACTCCCTTAGCGAGCAAATTGCGCACTTGCAGCTCAGCGTGAATGGCATGCAGCAGCCAGTGGACAGCCAAACGGCTGCCAACCACAGCATGCCTACAGCCAGTAGCTCAGTTACGCAAACTCAGGCTGCCAAAAGACCTCATCTTGAGCTTGAGGCTCAAGTGGGCTTGTCCTCAGGCTTGAGCTCAGTGCAAGAGGCCTTAGATGAGTGGTTCACAGGCCTCAACGGGTTCCCAGCACCCCCTTTGCTGTGTGAACAAGCACTCCAGCGTGGCCAGCGCCTTAGCAAAAAGGCCATTGACAACCTGAGCAGGCGACGGCATCTGCCTTTGCAAATACAAGCACTTGCCACAGACAGGTGCTGGCCACTGAAGAAAGCATTGGCTGTATATGAGCTTGTGATGCAAAGACACAGCTTGTCCCTGGCTGAGTTGCGAGATGCTGTCCGCTTAAGCAGCCCAGTGCGGCACCCCAATGCCAAGGGCGGCAAGCCAGCCCAATCTCAGCATGTCAATCGTTCTCCTGGCTTACCACTCATTAGCATCAGCCAATTCGCAGCGTGGGTTCAACAAGCAACTGATGACATTGCGTCAATGTCTATCAGCTGATAGCAAGAGCAAAATACATGGGGGTTGTTGGGATCTATAGAGCTTTCTGGCATGTCAAACTATACAACACAAAAACTTATGCAAAGTTTGAATCATATGTACTGTGTCGCAATGCGGTTGTAAGGTTCCAGAATGAACAAGCAACCTGATCCATGTCAACGCTAACATTTGCTGCACTGCTAGGCCGAGAACATCAAGAACAACAAGCCTGTTATATGTGCCAAACACGCACGACTACAATCTATGTAATCAAACATGTTGTCCAAGTCTCTTGCGCAAAGCAACCGCGCAAGGTGGCTGCGACTTGGTGACTTTGACTCGGGATTTTTCGAGCCGGCTTTTCACACCTTGTTGAAGATGGATTCTCTTCGCTTCTCTGATTCCAAATCAGAGACCCAATCGGATGTTATGTGCTGAAACAAGTTGTCTACGTCAACGCTATCGTTCTTGCTTCGTCTGCCTTGCACCATGATGATCGCTTCTTACTTGTCCCAATGTTACAGTCCCTTATGAGCTTGCCTCCCAGATTGTAACAAAGGCCAAGGCAGCTAACGCTACTATCTATCTATTCACTATATTATACAGGTCAGTGTGACAAGAGCTCATAGGAAGCTAATCACAGACGGACACAAACATTATGAATGCACTTGAAGGCAATCTGGAGGTCATGGTGATCACTAAGCCGGATCGAAAGACAAAACAGGGCAAAAAGCAAGCGAATCGTACATGGTACCTCAGACATAAAGTTCAAAAAGCAAAATTCAGTGCAAAGTACCACAAGGAGCATGATTACACAATCAATCGTGTCAAAGCTATCAAGAGGGCAAACGACAGCAGACATGTGAAATGGTCCACTCTGGAAAAGTACAACATCAAGTGATCAAAATACACAGAAGTACTACTGACTTGGCAAGATGCGCTACTGAAGATTCGTTAAGAACGCTGGCCATCGATATCTGAACTGCTTGAACTCTTATTGACTGCCAGCAGAGCTTGCCGATCTAAATGCTTCTATGTCTTTGTCAAACAGTCAAACTGTCCATGATGTAGACATGTAATGATGGAAATTCCATCATGTTTTGTTGGAAACTCCACCTTTGCACAAGCGTTACATGATGTTGCTGGAGGTTCTAGCATGATTGATGGTATTTTCAAATTTGCACCAGCTTTGCTTCAATGCATTTTGACTCAAGTGAGACAACACAATCTATCTGATGAAGACCGGTAATGATGTGTTGACAGACTTTACTGGATTTGTTTCGTTGCACTGTGACAGAGCTTTGAATGCAAGAGGCCTTCAAACATACGCATGTACTGATGAAAGATCTCAGAGGCTGCACATGTTCACATCAGCATCCAGTTTCAAGTCAACCCAATACATAACCTGGTGCAAGGGTCACCATCGCAACAAGCCACAAACGCTCTCAAGGCACACCGTAATACCCCAACACAAAGTAATTGCGGCAATACAGCCTATTAGACATGCACATCACCTTCAATAACTCTTCTGACAGCTCTCTCCAACGACTTCCCCGGGTAGGTCCTTGAGGATGCACTCAAAAGTTCTTGTTGTAGACGTGGGCGAGATTGCTAGAGCTGGACAGGATCACTGCAGCGCCTTGCAGCCGTTATCGAAGGTGAGGCAATTTTCACTCAGATTCCAGAAATCGGTTGGTCTACAGCCAAGCCCCACTTGGCTGCCCTGTTAAGTGAACAAGTTCTATTGACGCCAGCTTCTGGTCATCTTGTGCTGTCAGCCTAGCCCAAAGCTTCACATTCTCAAACTCTCATCCTGTACTGGGCTGCCAGGACTACTAATACGGTGATCAAAGGGAACCACATAAGGCATTGGCGTATCCATACCCACACAAACAGTTCAGCACTTCGCCAGTTTCAAACGAACCACAAACCTTCACAACCACAACAGCTTCTTTGCTACAGCCTGGGGCATCACTGTCAGGTTCAAACATCTGTGGAAAATTATCAGTTGGCTGTTGGGTCCCAGACCTCGGCGACCCTAGTGTATGGTCAGGTGAGCGCATTCTAAACTTTGTTCTGCACACACCAGAAGTTGGCTCAAACTCCGGTAAAATCCTGATGGTTGCCCCTGAAGCGCTCTCCTAGCCCCACTTTGCCTCCCCAACAGTAAGTCTCCCACTTCTGGCAAGGTTAGCTTGAGCCATCTTGGGCTCTCGCCCCAAAAGCCTCACTTTCCAAAACTCTCTGACTTGAGTTTGTGCAAGACAGCCAAGTTACTATCCTTTGAGAGCGAACATAAGGGACTGGCTACATTTAGCAAGCAAAAGTAACTCAATTTGCCATTTGCCTTTCAGCGATCTTCAAGTCCGCAACAAAGTTCCACAACCATGAGGCCGGACATCATCTTCGCCACAACCAAGAGCGCCACGGTCTGGGACAACCAACTGTCAACATGCTCCTTGAGGTCTCTACTACCTTCAAGTGAGTTCTTAGGTGACTGGGCTCTGCAGACATCAGGATTTGGCTCTTGAGAACCGCACAGTTGCTTGTCAAAGTAGCTCTGCCTCAGTGCCAGTTGGATGCCCGGAAGCTAGAGCCCAAAGCTAGGGATCCTCAGAGAAAAGGCGCCACCAGGCCCAGCTGGGCGCCAGCAAAGGCCTACAACCCCATACGTTTCACTCTTCCAAATGCTCCAACCTCCCACCAGGCCCAGCTGTATGCCAACAACGGCCTACAACCCTATACGATTCACTCTTCCAAATGCTCTAACCTGTTTGAATGCAGGGCAGTTGGGCTCTTACTTATCCAATTCACTAAGAACCATACAAGGCATCGGATAAGTATAGCAAGCACACAAGCAATCAACTTCGCCACATACCCCGCAAGTCAACGTCATACCTTCACCACAGCGGCGGCCAGACAATTTATTTGCAACTTCCGTCGTCATTGCCCTCAGCAGATGCTTTGCCAACGGGTCATCAACTGGATTCAAGTCCCTGCTATCTTGTGTGTATTCTCAGGCAGCTAAAATCAAGTTGATTTTGCACACATCGGAAGTTGGCTTAGGTTCAGCCAATTGTAACAAAGGTGTACTCAAGAGCAACAATCTGCCTCTACTTTCATTTAAACAGGGTTGACAAGTCAATATTTTCTAGCAAGGTTAGCTTGGGGCTATCAAGCGCTATCAGACCAGCCCCACTTTGCTTCCTCAACAGTAAAGCTAAAAAGTCAAACGCTTTCTAGCAAGCCTAGCTTGGGGCTATCTAGTGTTGTCAGCCCAGCCCCAATTTGCCTCCATAACTATGGGGCTGATAAGTCAAACAGTGTCTAGCAAGGCTAGCTTGAAGCTAGATTGTGCTGTCAGCCCCGCCCCAAAAGCCCCAGTTTGAAATTAGTTTTATGTGATTATGTTTTCTGTTATCCGTAAGGACTGGCATGCTGTTGCTTCAGGGATGCATTCTGTTGAGACGGGAAAAGTTGTCAGCTTGGGCAAGCCCAAAGGCTATGAAGATTGGCTAAATGTAGACTGTGGCATCCCGGAACATAAAGAAGTCAAACAGCTACGAAGTGGCGACCAACATCTTGATCCTGCAGAGGGTGTGAGCTCTCACTTTCCTAGACAGTCTGTGAGGGTAATAACACCAAGGACGTCAGCTTCTACCCATTCAAAAGCACAATTTGGAAGTGTCAGGACGATAATGCTAGCATGTACAAACTCTCCATCACAAGGCACATGACTATGACAGTTTCTCAAAGATTTGGATATGAATTTGGACCTAATGGCCTTCAGGGATGGAGTGTCTGAACTTACTTGACCAGAAGCTTTCAAGCGGCTAACCATAAGACATGTTGAGCTGTTCTGTCCCGACTTCCCAGAAGCCGATCCTGAGAGGATAGAAGAGCTCCGGGTACTTTCGAGTCAAAAAACAAGCCCCAGGATGATGATAGAGTACCTGCTGGGTCAAATCAGGTAATGCCTGTCGGGGCGCATCACAACCAAATATTGCAAATTCTACCAGGTCCAGCTGCAAGTAATGGCAAGATTACATTGTTAAACTTGATCTCACATTTGGTGCAGACCATTATTGCAATATGCATGCTACATACCTCACTCAGAAGGGTCCAGAAGCCAACATATCCCGATTTCAAGCATCATATTCACAAGGCTGCATTCAAGCCTCAAGATCGGGATCATCGTTCTGCACCCAGACTTTTATGGAACCGGGGCTTTTGGGGCTGGGGTAATACCTCTAGATGGACCCATGCCAACCTTTCTGTACCATGTTTGCTTGCAAGCCCCCAAAATCTCCAGCAACAATGGGGCGGCTTGCGGTCGAGCCTCAAAATAGGAATCAAACATGGTCAACCCAGAGTTGTGAAAAAAGTGGGGCTTTTGGGGCGGGGCTGACAGAACTAGTAGCACACAAGCTCGTCTTCCTAGACCATGTTTCCTTGACCAGCCCCAATTGTATTTCCAGAAGTGAGGCTGCTTTCAAGTAAGCCTCGAGATGTGCATTTGAACCTGCCCAGACCACAAGTGTGTAAAAGTGGGGCTTTTGGGGCTGGGCTGACAGCACTAGCTGCACACAAACTAGCCTTTCTAGGCCATGTGTCTTTTGGTGTTCCCAATTGTACTTTTTGGGGCCTATATCGAATTAGTCTGGGCCACCAATACTTTGTGAGCTCAGTGTTTTGTGAAAGTGGTGCTTTTTCGGGATGGGTTTACAGCACTGGCCAGACACAAGCTAGCCTTTCTGTACGGTGTTGGATTGCAGCCCCATAGTACATGATGCTACTTGGTGAGAACAAGCCGCTGTAAGGCTACAGGTCCTTGCGCTCCAGTGTTAACAGTGTTCCAAGTTGCGCAACTCAATGTAACATTGCAGGCATTGTCATTCTTTAGTTCAACATTGAATTGCGCAACTTGGAACACTGTTAACACTGGAGCGGTTGAAAATGGCTGTGAAATCACTCTTGGCTTTGATTGGGGCCTGAGAGGTGGCCGTTACCATACACCACTTTAAAACAAGACAGCCAAATCAACCATTTACCACCACAAGCGGTGAAAAAAGGGCACCACATGCAGCTGTACAGCAATAGACTGATGTGGATACACTTTGCTAACACACAGGGCCCTTTCTACAAAAGTCCTTGCCAATATGCACCGTGGTGGACTGAACTTACAGAGGTCTCCATTGATCCTCGATCAAGCATTGGATAGACACGTGGAAAGCAAACCATGGCTGGTATGTACACGCGGATTTGAGATTTACCGACATATCAGGACTGCAATTCGACTTTGTGAATGCGTTTGGAAAATTATGTTTTTGCCACCGGCAAATTTTGAAAAATGCAACTTGCAAAATGCAAAATGCAAAATGACATTGCAGTTTCAAATCGAAGTTCTCTGACTTGCTCATATTTACTAACCACATCCTCGCATTTTGTGCCGAGATTTGTAAGTCCGAGTATTCTAAAATATTGTTGGAGTACATGTCAAAAATTTGGCAATCTCCCAAATTTCTTGCCAATGCTGTCCCAAAGTACAAAAGGCAGCATCCGTGCAACTTGAACATGAAGCAAATTTGGGTGTTGAATCCATTTCCTCAAACAATATGAATTTTAGACTGACTCGAGACTTACAAATCTCGGCCAAAATGCGAAGAAGTAGTTTGTACATATGAGCACGCAACTGCAATTTCATTTTGCAGTTTGCATTTTGCATTTTGCATCCGCATTTTGCATCTTGCATCTTGCATCTTGCATTTTGCATTTTGCATTTTGCATTTTGCATTTTGCATTTTGCATTTTGCATTTTGCATTTTGCAAGTTGCATTTTACAAAAATTGCCCGGTGGCAAAAACAGACTTTTCCAAACGCATTCACAAAGTCCATGTGCAATTGTGTTATGTCGGGTTGCAAATCGAACTCCGCGTGCATCTACAGCTGAATATACATATGCAACCAGAGATGACAAAAACCAAGGCAAGTGCCTTTGGCGGGCTCTACTGAATTTCAATTGGACATCCGTCTTAGCAAAGAGACGCACCATGCTTGCAACTTTCTGTAAGGTTTTTGGCAGTGGGCACTTACAGGATGCAACGTGTCAATACTCATGCAGACAACTTTGCATCCTATAAACATATCATTTATCATTGCCAACATCGTTGTTTTAAGCCATTGTTGTGCCAATTTTGAAGGTTCAACAAAGTTCCCAATTTTGGTTCTTGTAATGTTGATGGTGCGTTTGCGAACTTGTGGAGTGTCTACAATGTACACTCAATTGACCTTGCAAGCATGCTAATATGCTCGCCAGGTCTAGGCTTACAACTTCAAGGCTGCTTTGTCTCTTGCTTGGCTCAACTCAGCTTGCAACGCTGTTGCATGCCACAACAAGATCTGCCCTTTGGTGACAAGAGTCTTACTTTTGTCACGAGGCATTATGTCATTGTCTTTCCGATTAGCTGGTCTACCTCCTTTGGCTCTGCTATCGGGCACTGGCTCAGCAAAGTTGACAGCATTGCGCAGTTCCGCCAAAGAGGAGCCCCCTTGCTGTTGTATATGTGCATAGACCCTGCATGCTGCTGTTGCTGACAACCCTTGTTGCGTGAGCATGCTAATACGCTGAACCAAATGACGTCGCTTGTTGTAGTTGTTTCTGCTTTGTGTCGATATTGCTTTCCAACCTCCACATCCCTCTACTTGGGAGTCAATTTTTGGCCACTCATTTAATGCATCCTCTACTGTACTGAGATCAGCAAAATGCAACACTCCACTTTTTACTTCAACCAACGCTGATTTTGGCAGGTCTGCAGTAGTTGCTTGCTGATTCTTGGATCCGGATTCACCAGCAGCACATGTGTGACTTGTCACAAACTGAGCTCTAGAGCCACCAGGCATTGCTGTTGTTGCGTGTGAAAGGGGGTTTGCTGGCTGCATTGCCAATCGCTGTTGTTGCGCTTCCATTCGCTCTTCAAGTGGGAGCCTTGCCAGCTCTATGCGCTCAAGGGCATTCCGGTGACCATGTTTGACATGTGCACTGTACTCTTTGTAGCGCGCATCTTGTAGCAGTTGTTGTACCTTTTTGCTGCCGCGCACAACTACAAGTCTTTCTGCTGTGTACTGGGCAACCAACAAAGGCAGACCATACAAGAATACCTGAATGAGGCGCCTCTCAGCCTGCACACTCTTATGCATGTCCGCCAAGTAAGTGCGAACTTTCTGGTTGCACTGCCACTGCTTCTCCTTTTGAGGCAAAGCATCGAGCGCTTTGAGCTTGTTTGCCACTTTGGTCTCGGTCTCAACAAGCGAAGGGCGTAAGTGACTCACAAAGTCAGCAAGTACATCAGGTGGCAATGGGACAGTGCTACGGCCTAAGAAAAACTCTTTCTTATAGTCACTTCCCCAGCCTCCAAGAAACATCTGTACCGGCACATTGTGAAGAGAGGATTTGTTGTCATAGAAGACCTCTTTTGTTGATTGAACCCATCTGCCCCAAGAGCTGACCTTGCTTTTGTCAGCGCCCTCAAGCTCTAACATAATATTACCGGTTGACCTGAAGATGTGAAGTGCTGTCCCAGACTTGTCATCAGCAAGTCCAATATTGGCCATGATTTTGCTGTGTTGTGCATGCAAGCTATCATATTTTACAGGCTCTGACTTGAGTGTGCCTTTAGCTAGCAGCCTGTGCTCCCAGAATGTGTCATCACCGTCCAAAAAGGCTTTTTGATAGCAGGGTTGGGACTGAACCAGTAAGCAAGCAACTGCTAACACAGGGCAGCATTGTGGCAAAGCGTTTTCAACCATGGCAAACCACTCAGCTTTGCCTATGTGTGATGTCTTGTTGCCAGCCCTCCGAAGTCCCAGCTGCATAGGGATGCAAGGTGCTGGCCTGATGTTGCCAATGACTTCAGCAATTGCTAACATCGGCCACCTCAATTGTCTGGAGTCCTCAGCCCTAAGGCCGCAATTGGTGGCTGTGGTGGCTTCAACAACCATGAACATACCTGTCAATGCATGCTCCGGGCTGGTCCCAAATGTCCAGTTTTCATCAAGATAAGCATTGTATTGACTGTTGGTCAGATGCTTGCTGTCTAAGACTCCCATTGATGATCCCACTTCTGCTTGCATGTGTTTGGCCCATATGAATGGTCTCTTGATGACAGAGTTCTTGGGGCTCCAACCATCAGCTTGGCCGGACACGCCCATTTGGCATTTTTTGACACAACTAAGTGCTTGGATTGCATGATCCAGCTGTGTTTGTGGAGCTTTGGTTGCCTTTTGTTGCAAGTTAGTATTGTTCAAGTCAATTGCGTCAAGCAACCAATGCAAAAAGTCGCACACTTTCTGCTCTTTGTCTTGCAAGCTCGTGAAGGATGCATCTGTCTCCTTCATTAGTGCCTCGTACCTAATGCACCAAAACCCATGTTAATTCTTAACTTGCGAGATGCCCAAAAACACAAGAAAAGTATATAGATACTTTAGCCACTTGTGGTAGGTTGTAAACCAGATTTTGACCACTCGTTGTTGATAATGGTTTCTCTCAAGTCCACAGATGCTTTGTCAAAAACCCAATCCGGTGAAGTGAGGCGAAAAAGGTTGTCTATTTGAGCATTGTCGTTCTTGTTGTGCCCTCCTCGCACCATGAGAGTTACTTGGTGTTTGATTTGAGGAGGCATGATGTGTCCTTATGAGCATGCCATGTAGCTATGAGGGTCCTTGGCCTGACCGGTTGGCCTGACCGGTTGGCCTGACCGGTTGGCCTGACCGGTTGGCTTGACCGGTTAGCCTGACTAATCAGCGTGACTGGTTAATGAACAGACTGACACGGTGAACCGTGGCAAGTAGTACTCTCTGTCATTTCAACAATTTCTGTAACAAGACCTTATATGGAACATAGCACAAACAACAAGCACAGACCGTTATGGAAGCAATTACTAGTCAATTGCAAGCAATGATGCTGTCCAAGCCCAACAAGAACACACCTCGTGGCAAGGCAAGCTGGTCGTCGCAATTACCGCCGTAAGCGTGCAAGCAAAGCGAAATACAACTTAGTGTACTACAAGAACAACAAGTATGCCATCAACCGCCGTAATGCCGTGAAACGCGGAAACAACAAAAAGCGGAGCCTGAAACAGGCCACCATCAAAAAGTGGAACATCTACTGGAACCAGAAAACTGGATTGTTTTTTTGAAAGTGCACGCTTGTTGCAATGCATCATGTGTCCAACTTGTTGGAACTTACAGGCTCGGGCGCACGTCTCAGACACTACCAAGTTGTAGAGATGTAATAAACAAGCGAAGTCTAGTCAAGCACTAGCTAGCGCTATAGTGCACTTGAAGCATAATTTTCAGGACCATTGCATTTGTGTCTCAAATACACATGTATGAAAATTTCAGCTATGATGTCATGCATCCAAATGCAACCAAATCACATTTTTTGTGTCAACCCGGACATTCGGTTTGACGGATACAAGCCTTCGCCAGCGGCAAATGCGAGAGCAAAGCCGCAAACCTCTGTGAGTAAGCAAGATAGGCAATGGCGCTCAACGGAGAACTACGGACTGTCACAAAAAGTATTTTCTACGGTACAGAGCTCTCTAAGGAAGTGTATTGACAGGATTTGGCTTTTTTGTGTCAGCCCGGACATCCCAATTGACAGATGTTACCCTTTGCAACTGTCCTGTGATGCTCTTGCTACCGGCAGTGTCACAACCCGGTACGGATGAGGGCATACCAGTACGGACATACTGATAGCGGATTGCTACGGGAACCTGTCATGTGATCAGGTGAACACACCCCATAAGGCAGCCAGCCAACTAAAGAATCACAACAGCAACATGCGTCCTTCACTGCCTCTTGAACGCAAGGACTACAAGCGGGATGACCTTGCCCGTGCTTCGGTGAAGCTGAGGGACCCTCAAGGTCAACACGGAAGCCCACCTGCTCCAAAGCCTCTCAAGCGGACAGCTGCACAAGCTGGCTTGAGTGCCGGGCCCCCTATCCCAGAAGAACTGTTGCGCAAGGTTGTCCTGGGCCTGCTGCCTGAAAGAGCACACAGCGAACTTAAGTGGTATAATGTATGCACAAAGATTGCCAACATTGCAGTACCCAATGGCCACCACAATGGTGGTTTGAGGATCCTGCATGCTGTGTGCTGATAAAGAACAGATGCCAAGTTTGCTCAGGCTGTGCTTGGCTATAATCCCCAATTGGGCTTTGAACCACTGAAGCACATGCTGCGCAAAGACAGTCCAAACTTGCTATCCAACTGAGGAATGATTCTGCCTGCAGCGCTTCTTCAAGGAACAGCGCATGAGCGAAAGCGAGACAAAGCTCAAATTCTACATGCCAGACATCAACAACATCTGTGAGCAATACAATTGGGAGCTGCATGCATGTAACGAGCCATACTTACAAGACTACAGCAAGGAGACTGCTGCTGGTCGGGTCATTTGGTCCAAGCCTGGTACAGGCAAGTTGGGGCTGTGTTTCCCACGTCTGAAGCTGAGCGCTGATCTAAGGTTCAACGCAATGTATGCAAGAGTGCAAAGCTAAGAGTGTAATGCTGTGTCTATGCAGGAAAGACACGTGGAGCAGAGAAGCTTATTGCAGATATTGTCCTTAGGGAAGGGCGCGTCTTGATTGTCAGCAATCGAGTAACCCTTGCCCATGACCACATCAGCAATTTTGATAGGCTTGTCAAAGCTGCATGGACAGAAAGGCATGGCACTGCACTTGGAATGCCCATACAGCTTACTCTTTGTGCAATACAACAAGACCATGGAGGGTACCGACTTGGCTGAGGTCCCCCGTATTGTCTGTCAGGCTGAGTCGCTTGGGCGTCTAAGAAGCGCTGAGAAACACAACCTTGTGCTGACGGACAAGAGCGAAAGCATCTTGACGCAGCTCAGCAGTGAGAAGACAATGGGCGACCGTGCTGGGCGGGTGACCGCAGTGCTGCATGATGTCTTGTTGTGAGAGGCGAGAAGGTTGTCTTTGCAGATGCCTACATGACAAACAGGACGCTCAATCTGGTGCACCAAATTTTCAACGCACGCACAGAGAAAGTGAAGGTCATCTACAACTCATGGTGCCAAGAGCCACGCAAGGCCTATAGGCTTGATGACAAGAAGGAGTTTATACATGAGGTCATCAAGCGCCTGAAGTCTGGCAAGAACTGTGTAGCCATCTGTGGCACAAAAGCATTTGCTGACAAGCTGCACAATCAGGTCAAGCAGCAGTTGCCAGACTTGGCCATCCTGTACTACTCGCAGGACACTCCAGGCAGTGTGAAGGAGGCAGACCTGGCTGATGTGAAGCACCGCTAGCTTCAGTGCAGCCTGCTTCTGTACACGTCTACGCTCACTGTTGGGGTGAGTGCAGACATACATGAACTCTGTTGAGGTTAACACTGCTCTGCATTACGTGGTAGTGTTGCACAAATGCATGGCCAGAGCATTCAGCATACAAGGTCCAGCGCTTTGCACTCATCAGCACTTGCTAACTTGAACGCTGGAATACAGGTCAACTTCATTCAAGAGAGAGGTACAAAACCACACTTTAGTCACATGTTTGTCTTCAGCAGCGCACACAGCTGCTGTGTGAGGGATGCGTTTCAAGCTTTGAAACGCGTCAGACAGTTTGGCAGCCCAGAGTTATATTACTGCCTCAACACCCTGTCCAGTCCCAAAGAGCGGCGCCTCTTGTGCACCACCTTAGAGTCTGCTGGGCGACACGTCAAGCGAATGGCATGGTTGCAAGAGCACTACTGTGGCGAGCAAGTCTGTAGGACAGAGGAAGATATACTGGAGCAAGTGCTTGCGTTTGACCCAGAAGATGATGCGGCAACTGCACAGAGGCTGAGAGCTATGAAAGAGCAGCTTTGCATGGCACGTCAGCAGGGTATGCCAGCTTGGCTGGCTGATGTGCATTCACACACAATTCTGGAAAGCGACCTCAGCAAGGGGTATCATGAAGAGTGCTTTGACTTGTTCCTGATGATGAACGCATACATCAGCCAGAATTACAGGCCAGGTTCACATGAGCAGGGCGAGGAAGAGCCACTTGGGCTGGCAGGGGTAATGGAAGCGACAGGCCCTGAGCCAGCATCCCCCCAGAACGCGCTTGCGCAAGGTAACCCGGGGTATGCTGTGTTGGCCTCCTTGGAACCAAAGGTTGCAGCGGAGCTTGAAAAGCAACTACACAAGGGTCAGGACGGCTACCACATGGAGCAGCCTGTCAACATGCTGCTGGAGAAGTTTTACTTTGACAGAAAAGTCAACTGTACCAATGCCACCATGGAGGATAGAGCCTTGGTATTTGATGAGATCTGCGCCGCTTCGTTCAAGAAGGAGAGGTTCTCACGCATGTACCATGAGGTCAACAACTCAGGAGCCAGCCTGGCATAGATCAACTTGCCAGGCAACCAGTACTTAGGCATGTGGGAAAAGCTGCCGGCCACAGTAGGTGCTATGCAACAGCTTTGTGCTCTGCTTGGGGTTAGCTCGTCACAAGACCTGGAGACAGAAATCCCAGCAGCACTTTTGGTCGCCAAAGCGGGTCAGCTTGCTCCTGTCATCACAGATCTTCAGACGCTCTGCAATAAGGCAGCTGCCAAGCAAGTACACAGAGGATTAAAGGCAAAATTTTTCAAGACGGCCATCAGCCAGATATTGACTGCCTTTAGCAACACAAAGCTGGCACCCCTTACACGCGGGCAAGCGCGTCGAAGCAACAAGCGCCCAGACAATTACATATATTCAATCACAATCAACGAGGTCAAAATTGAGGGTTACAAAAAGCCTGACCCCTTCACAAAAGCTGTGATCAAGCTGTTGAAACCCCAGGCTCCTGCAGCTTCTGACCTGTAATGTAGGAAATGTAGATGGTGGCAGCTTAGGAAGACAACTTGTATAGCTAAGTTGACGGTTAGACACTGCTTTGTTGGGTTACAAGCTATATAGCATCATGCATCAGCAGCGTTGTAAGCACCGTATAAGATATAACCGGCATGCCAGACCTCACTTGCTGGTTTGAAAGTTTGCGTGAGGCCATCTTGGAGGTCAGCAGCAGTGGCATTGCCTGACTTGCTCTGCTTGAAGGGTCCACCAGTCTTGACAGAGTCTTCAGTGAGACTGACAATCCTCGCCTGCGACTCTATCACGATCCACATTCACCTGCAAAAACACGCACGGTAGCTTGCATTCAGCAGCATGCATTTTATTGGCATTGGAGTAAACCGGTGACAGCTCCGATATAAAATGTGCCTGAGTATTTGTGAGATGTTGTGACAATTGACAAAACAGATGGCATGCAAACTTCTATGGGCTGGCTTTGTCAAGGATTAGATGCCCTTACTCGTTTTTGCGGGTTTGCTTGGCATTGCTTGTGTACAATGTGTCTTGCGAGTATCATCTTGGGGGCGAGACCAAGTAATGACTATGTGAGGGATCATGCCAGTGCAGAACATATGCACACTCTTGTAGCAATAATTGGGCCACACGAAGCATGCTATTTTTGACATTTTGTGGATCCTGAACTGGTGCTCAGCAGTTGACCGATCGCAAGGACAGGTGCTACTTCTAGTGCCTAGAAGGGTGATTTGAGCTAGCTGTTATAGGTTTGAATCTGGGTCAGACCCGGGTCAGACCCAGGTCTTACTCCGGTCTGACAGGAACATCAGGCTCCAGACTACCCATTGGTCTTTGCAATCGGTTCAGCCAGCTGGTCAAGCCAAACGATCATGCCAAGGACCTCATAGGGCAAGATCACCAAGTGTAAGACACACACACAGCAGCAACATGACAACTTCCTCACCAATCAACCGCTCAGAGTAACTTACACAGGCAGGACCGCTTCTTTGCCACAACCTTGAGCGCCACTGTCGGTCAAACATCTGTCAACTTCATCAACTGGCTCTTCAGTTTGAGACCTCTGCTACCTTTGAGTGTGTTCTCCGGTAAGCACACGTCAACCTTGTCTCTGCAACACCAGAAGTTGCCTCAAACTCCACACAATGTGATAGTTGACAGTCAATCCGCCCTACTTTCTACTTCCCCAAAATCAGGGCTGTCAAGTCAAACAAGCCCTGGTAAGGCTAGCTTAGGGCTAACATGTGCTGTCAGGCCAGCCCCAGAAGCCCCATATCTAAAAGTTTGATCACGGTAAAGATTACTAATACGGTGGTCAAGGAGAACCACATCAGGCATCGGCTACATCCAACAACCATACAAACAGTTCAGCACTTCACCTCACGTCACAGCTAGCCTCAGGTGCGCAACGAATTTGCACAGCCGAACAGCTTCTTTGCCAGACCACTGGGCACCACTGTCGGACAAACATTTGTCAACATCATCTATTGGCTCTTCAGTCCTAGATCTCCGTTACCTTAATGTGTGCTCTCAGGTCAGTGCATGCCAAACTTGATGTTGCACACACCGGAACTGGACTCAGGTTCATGAAATTGTGATGGTCCACAGTCAAACAAGCAATCATCTTGCCGTCCAATTTAACTGTCCCAAAATCAGGGCTGTCAAGTCAAACAAGTCCTAGTGGGGCTAGCTTAGGGTTCTCTTGTGCTGTCAGCCCAGCCCCAAAAGCCCCACTTTTCAAAAATCTGGTCTTGTGCAGGGCAGGCTTACTAATACGGTGGTCTAACTCAGGAGAGCCACATAAGGCATTGGCTACGTCTGACACTCACACAAAGAATTCAGCACTTCACCTCACTTCTCAGCTAGCTTCAAGTGTGCAGGAAACTTCCACAGGCCGGTAAGCTTGATTGCCACAACCTTGGGCGCTGCCGTCGGTCTTACACCTGTCAACGTCATCAACTGGTTCTTCAGTCGGAGACCTCTGCTACCTTGAGGTGTGTTACCCCGGTGAGCGCATGCCAAAGTTGTCTTTGCACACATTGGAAGTTGGCTCGGATCCAGGAAACCGTGATGGTCCACCCTCGCATCAGCCCCACTTTGCTGTCCCAAAATCGGGGCTGTCAAGTCAAACCAGTCCTAGTGAGGCTAGGCTAGGGCAATCTTGTGCTGTCAGCCCAGCCCCAAAAGCCCCAATCTCCGTTGTCTTTCTATTACAACTTACTAAGTTGTAGCTGTATCTGCTGCTCTTGTTCATGTTGATGTTGAACACCTATGCGTTGTGTTCACATAGGAATTGTTGTCAGCTAGTTGTAGAGCGGTCTTACCCATGACAGATGACACCATGAAAGATTTACAGATGCTGGCAGCAATACAGAAGGCTAATTGCAATGACAACTCTCTGTATGAGCTACCTCAACTATGTGCGTCTTCTGAATTTTGGAAAATGTACAAGGGTAGGCTGGAACAAATGCGTTTATACAGACAACAAAGATACCATAATGATGCTGCTAACAGGAAGGCTGTCATCCAGAGTAACAACGCTCGAACCCAATTGAAGCGGCAAGACCCTGAGTATCGAGCACACGAGGCAGCTCTACAGCGCAGACGTTGCCAAAACGCCAAGGCTTGTTTGCAACCAGTAAGTCTATAAGCTTGGGAAATGTTGCCTGCTGACGGCTGTGCACAAATACATTGCGCAAAATCTGACATCTTAATATGTGATGTGTTGTCAGGAGATAACACATCATGGAACCAAGCAAGGCAACATCAGACAAGCCAAGAAACTTGCAACATAGCTCCATGCACCGATTGTTGCAAGACTATGAAGTAAAGAAAGGAGAGCAATTCAACTTCACGTATATGGCTTGGCCATATGGATCATTCATGGTGCCTGAGGACAAGCGTGCTGCGTTCTACAAGGCATACACAGATACTCTCATTGCAGGCATTGTGCCACCGCTGACAGAGAAACAAGGTTTGGCTGGGCCTATCGTGGTCGACTTGGATTTCAAATTCTCAAATGGTGTCAAGCATCGTTGTTACACGCCTGAGTTGGTAGAAACTGTAGTAAAGAAGTATTTTGATATCTTGGGTGAGTATGTACCGCTGGATGAGCATAACAACAGGTGTTACATATTTGAGAGAGCAGATCCATACCTTGAGGAGAAACCAGGCAAGGCTGCTGTTTCAAAGGATGGGCTTCATCTGATGTTCCCGTTCATCAAGTGCTTCGACAGGCTCAAGTGGATGGCGCGAGATCATGTCATACAGGAGTGCAGGACCTTGTTTGAGCAGCTTGGCACTACCAACACAGTTGATGACATTGTGGACAAGGCTGTGATCAGCACCAACAACTGGTTTGTTTACCTCAGCTCCAAGCCGAATCGCCAACCCTACAAGCTCACCAGAGTCTTAGACAATGCCTTGAAAGATGTTTCGGTTGATGAAAGCCGCAAGCTAATGCCGTTCCTTAGCGTTGCAGGGGACGTTGAGAATGTCACATACATTAAAGAGCTACCACCACCGGAGCCATCTGCTCTGGCACAATGTAAACAGCCAGCAAGAACAAGGCCACAACTTGATCATCAACAACTTGAAGATCAACAACATGACCAGGCCTGTTTCACTCTTCTGCAACAGGCAGTGATGGGCCTCCAGAACACCAGGGCTGAAGGCTATGAAAACTGGTTCAAGGTAGTCTGCGGCATCAATAACATCAGTAAGTCAAACCGCTATGAAGAAGACGGTCACACACTCATTCACCAGTTCTCCCAGAAGTCTGCAACACACTATGTTGCCAATGATGTGAACAAGAAGCTGTCACAACTTCTACCTAAGCCCAAGGGCCAAGGGATTGGCTTTGGCACCATCAAGGATCTCTTGAAAGAGGACAACTTTGAGCTGTAACAACAACTGTTCAACACTCGTGATCAGCTGGACATAGCCATATCTAATGGGGGTCAGCACCTTGACATTGCAGAGGTCTTCAGCACACTCTTTCCAGGGGAGTTTGTTTGGGCAACAACCACCAAGGACACCCTGTCCTATAGATTCACAAGCATTGTGTTGGAGCGCCAAGAAGATAATGCTACAGTGTTCAACCTCTTGTCTCAAGAGGTCTCGCAAGCTTTTGCAGACAAGGCAGTATCATTCAAGGCACAAATTGAAGGAGAGCAGGACCTGGCCATCAAGGAGGAGCAAGAGAAAAAGGCTACAACCACACGCAAAATTTCTCGTAATCTTCGGAGCATGCCGTACTGTGGACAAGTGTATGATGCCATCACAAAGCGGCTGTACAATGCCCATTTCTTGGAGCAGCTGGACACAAACTTGGACCTGCTGGCCTTCAAAGATGGTGTGTATGACTTGCGGACTGGCAGCTTTCGCAAGGGCAGGCCGGATGACATGTTGAGTGTCTGTGTCCCCTACAACTTCCCAAGACACGACCCTCAGAGAAGACATGGCCTCTTGACATTCCTGAGCCAGATAAAGCCTGAAGACGACGAGAGAGAGTACTTGGTGGATCAGTTGAGTCAGTGCTTGTCTGGACGCATAAAGAAGCAGCTGGTACACATTCTAGCTGGCCCAATAGCAAGTAACGGAAAAAGTACATTGTTCAGCTTGATATCGCTCGCATTTGGTGACTACTTCTGCACTATGGATATCACCTACCTGACTCAGAAGAGTGCGCAAGCCAACAATGCCAACCCAATCATACTTGATGTCAAGCGGGCAAGAATAGTCGGACTGTCTGAGCCTGAGGAGGGAGCTCGTTTCAACGGTGCCAATCTCAAGGCCCTGAGCGGCGGGATGAGCAGAAGGGTCGTGCTCTGTACAGCAACAAGATGATCCGCTACCACCCACAGTTCAGAATGTTCATACTCTGAAACGACACACCAGACATAGATGGCAAGGACAGAGGATTGGCACGACGGATCAGGAAAATCAACTTTGCCAGCCAATTCACAGATATCAAGGAGCCTGACCTGCAGAATCATATACCCAATCATATACCCAATCAATGTTGATATGAGTGACATGCTGCGGGTATGGGCACCGGAACTGATGGTGTTGCTGTTGGAGCGCTTCAGCCCAGACTATGTGTACTCTTGCCCTTCAAGCATACAACAAGGCAGTGAAGAGTACATGCAAGAGAATGATCCTATGCGGCGCTTTGTGCAAAACTACCTGCAAAAAGACAAAGAGTCAATTGTCACATTATGTGAACAGCGAGGGCTGCCATGGAAATTTAAGGATTATGGCAGTAAGCCAAAGCTAGCAGATTTCAAGAAGGGGCTGATGCGAGTTCTAGGAACCGACTGTATAGACGAAAAGGGGTGGAAGGGACAAAAGTACAAAAGAGCTTTTGTTGGGTTCAAAGTGACTTATCAGCAGACTGAGGCTCCCGAATGTGATGGTCAAGCAGGCGATGATTAGAAATAGCACCTCCTGGATTAGGCTGACAGTACTAGGTAAAGCTAAGTTGCCATTCAAACCTCAAGCATTAGGTTCAGTCAGGCTGCTTCACTTAAGCCTCAAGACATGAATTGTAACCTGTCCGCCCCAGAGTTCTGTGAAAGTGGGGCTTTTGGGGCTGGGCTGACAGCCCTAGATGGACCCAAGCTAGCCTCTCTGTCACATGTTTGCTCTGTGAGCCCCAAATATAGTCCAAATGTGGGGCGGCTTTCAGTCAAGCCTTAAGATAGGTATCAACTTTGTTCAAACCAAAATTGTGTGAAAGTGGAGCTTTAGCAGCTGGGATGACCCATGCTAGCCTGTCATGTTATGTTTGCGTGACAGCCCAGAATGTTGTAAGATGCTAGCTGTGAGTCCAGCTCACAAATACCAAGCCTGCACATTCTTGATTCATCAAGCACGCGCTGCAGTGTTGAATATAAGCAGACATCCCAAGCTCAGCAAGTCCAGCGCAACAATGTGCAAACAACTTGCATCTGGACAACGGCTGTGATGTCGACTGAGTGTGAGCTAGAAGTTTAGCCGGACCTGTGGCAGGTTCTCCGCTGCTTGCTAGGCTACCTAACCAAAAGTTTGATGGGACCATCAGCCCACTTCATGCAACTGCACATCTCAGTGTGCCACCGTGTCTCTTCCTGCATGCAGACACACAAGTGCTTGCAAATTGGACAGTCATGTTCTCTGACGTATATGAGAAACACATCCCTGAAATCGGCAACAATGGCAGCAACTTCACTGCAGACTTTTGTGAAAGTGGGGCTTTTGGGGCTGGGCTGTCAGTACTAGTTGGACTCAAGCTAGCCTTACTAAACCCTGTTTACTTTGCCAGCCCCAATTTTACTATCAAAAGTGGGGCTCATGTCAGTCGAGACATGATTTCTTATGTATCCAACCCACAGTTTTGTAAAACTGGCGCTGGGCTTGACAGCCCAGATGCCTTGTAAGACCTACACTCCAGAGCAGCAAAGTAGCCTTGAGAAGTGCTCAGATGCAGTTGACATACACCACATCCAGTATGATCCCTGGGTCACAATGCCACTGGTTGCACATCTAGCACAAGTCCTTCCAAATTTGGCATAGCGGACAAACCCCTTGGGCAGCCAGAAGACAAGCAGCGCAGCATGAGGCTGAGCAAAACAACCACAAAATGTGGGTCCCAGACCTGAAAGGCAGCTCCTTTGCCATAAACGAGTAGGAGTGTCCTGTTTGTGTTGGCGTGCAAAATAATACAACACGTGTGGTGATTGTTGGATGGCTATCCATATTGTGTGGGAATTGGTAGCTTGCCTCAATTCATTTTGGGGGAGAGACCAAGTAATATTCTGATGACTATGTGATTGATCATGCCGATGCAGAACATATGCACACTGTAGGAGTAGTTGGGCCACTCTCGTACGGGGACAAGTGCTATCAAGTCAGGGTTTCTGGTGCCTAGAAGGGTATCTTGGCAGATCTTCATTTGAGCTAGCTGTTATAAGTTTGAAAGGGGTCAGACCCAGGTCAGACCCGGGTCAGACGTGGGTCTGTTTGCCATATTTTCGATTTAACCATCTAGGTGTTGCATGCTGAGGGAGTTTAACCAACCTTCTTTTGTGGCAAGAAATATTCAAGTTGTAGTTTAGGGTTTCTCCCCCGCTCACACTGGTTCTCATGACTTTTGAGATACAGAACTACTGAATCATGTTGCTTTCAACAGCACAAGTGTTAGGGAGGTTCACCTAGCCACTCTGGACCTCTCAGCAGTCTAGCGTCTGGAAAGGCACCCACTTGGCTGTTACTGCCCCAAGTCTGTCAGGAGGGTGCAAGCTGGAACGATGCCAGCTCTGTGTTGCGGATGTGCCGGCTGCAACAGGCAAAGAAGTGTGGCAGTGGATTGTAGCCAACGCAATTATTGAAATCAACCGGAAGCTCCCACCAAAAGGTGCATGACAGCAACGATCAAGACGAGACTTGTAGCTTAGCATCCGTCAGGAAAGCATATCAGAAGATGAATGTGGTAGTAGGTACTGTGACCAACATGGTGGAACATAGATACAGTTGACCAACTGAGGCTACCCTGGCACAACATCTGAAGCGGAAGACTCCATATGACGGCAGCAACTTTAAATCTTATCAGGGCTGTGGCAAACTTCTGGAATGTAGTGCGACAGGGATAAAGCTTTTGTTGAGGTATGCTGAAGACATGATGATGTCACACATCAAGTTGGGAACGGAACTCTGCAGCAAGTCTGCAGAGATCCGTGATTGCAAATGAGTACTTACATACAGAGTGATGGCCAACATGACTTCTGAAAGCCGCAATAGCACCGCATTCAAGTTTTTGCAACAGTCTATCACTGCAACCTTTCTCACATACAATGGAGATGTATGGTCAAGAAATTGGTATCATTGCAGCTTACAGCCACCAGCACGCATTTGACTCAAATTTGCAAGAGATTTGGAAAAGCCTGAGATGAGACGTCAGCTAGAAGCGGAGGAAGCAAACAGAAAACAGAAAACTCTTCTGACAAACTGATGTGTAGAACTTGAAATCAAAGCAGAACGACAACATGGCCTGATAACATTGAGCCCTAGCTGCCCCTATACAAGTGGTGCTTTCACTGGGCATTAGTACTTAAGAAAACAATCACTTGAGTTGACTAGCCAGCCAAAAATGCTCGGAGGCCCTGCTTCATATCAGCTGCTGTCGGGTTGCCAGATTTGGAATATGGATAGGCACCATCCACCATCACACAGTCTTTGTCAAAGTCCAGAGGCTCACCGGTCTGTGGGTCATGGTCCAGATGTTGCTGCAAATACTCAGCCAACATTTTGACATCAGCTGCTTTCATCTTCGCCACCTCTGATTTGGACTTAATGCCTGCGCTTTGTCTAATTGGTCTGCCATGTTTGGCTTGCACACTGTACTTCAAGACCACAGAGTTTTAACACGTTCGATTTTTGCGTGGTACATAGGCAGGACAGCACACAAGTAGCTAATGCTGCTTGCATGGTGTCCGGCCCGCTTGTTGACAAGCTCGCAAGAAGCCAGCTTGAACAACAACTTGGCTTTTGCTTGTCAACCGGAGGGTTGATTGGCAAAAACCCAAATGCATAGTAGGGTCATGTGTTCACAGGACTTCGATTTTGCAACATTTGGGTTGCTGAATCTAGATGAGACATAATCGCTTTTTGAGCTGAGCACTTCACAAATTTCAAACGGCAAAATACGAAAATTCAACGTAAACTGAAACACTCTACTTTCATATTTATATAATTTGAGCCCGGCACCTAAGAATACTTCAAAAACATTTGCATCATCCACATTGCAAAGACCGATGCCACACCTACATTTTGACATTTTGTGTTGAACTCCCGTTACAGAAACATTCATTTGCAACCGGCAAAACAAAGTTGCCATGCAAACAAATTAGTAAAAGCAAATTCAGCATACATTCAAATTTGACAAATTAGGCACCAAAAATGCAACACACAAATTGGACCAAATAGAGATTTGTAATGCACAAACCCTTTGAGAGACTCCAAGCAAAAACAAATTGCAGGTTTTGCAACTAGAATTTACTGAGTTTGATTATGTGCAAGTCAAACAATTTGACTGCATCATTCAACTGCTTATCGAGGAAAAGGATTGCAAGTGAACAAAAGGAGGGACTGGGAGAAGATCTTGCAGATCTTCTCTCAAGTCCATGCAAGGCTCTCACACGCACCAGATGGGCCACCTAGCACAATCAAACCTGATAAGGCCTTGCAAGGTCTGCTACAAGACCATGTGCTGTCCGACAGCTCCAAGCTTACCTATACCCAGCGCCTGATGGCGATGTCAGCCAAGCTAGGGCAACCAATAAGTGAGCTGGCTATGCAACCCATGACAGTCATTCCATGGATCAAAACGCAATACACGGAAGTTGCCACGCAGAAAAATGTGGTCACAGCGGTGTTGGCAGCTCTCAGACGAATGCCTGCCATGAAGCCGCAGCACCGGCAAGCTCTCGCAATATGGCTATGGGCTTCCAAAGAGCTTGAAGCTCAGCAGCAGGCACGGCTAAAAGAAAGTGAGCCTTCTGCCAGACAACAGCGGGGCTATGTTGACTTCAAAGAGGTGATCAAGGTACGTACCGCTCTAGCCAAGGGATCACGTCAACGCCTCCTACTAGCCTTTTACACCATGATTCCGCCCCTGCGCTGCGACCTCAATAGGGTGACCCTCCTGCAATGCCCTGCATCTGCAGCCACCATATCACCGGATGACGTGGATGCAGTCAGGGAAAATAACTTTCTTTGCTTGCCAGCAGACAGGAAGAAGCCTGCCATTTTGGTGCTGAGAGAATTCAAAACTGCAAACTCTGCCGGCATCTGGCGGAGAACACTACCAATGAATCTGACCCAGGAGCTGTGGCCATCTCTGCAGGCTGAGTTGCCTAGGAGATGGCTTTTCACTACCAGCTCCGGCTCACCGTACACAGCAAAGAACTTCAGCAAATGGTGCTGTTCTGTGCTGCAAAAGCTGTTTGGCAGACCGCTTACCCTGACATTGTTGAGACATAGCTATTTGAATAGTATGGATTGGAACAAACTAACAATAGCAGCCAGAGAGAATCTGGCATCAGACATGTGTCACAGCACAGAAACTCAAGACACCTACAGGTGGATATCTGGAAAGCACCATACTGTACGGAAGCAAAGGTAAGAGACGGCTGTCTGTCAACTGAACAGAGAGTCATAGATGCAAGTCCACCAACAGCATGTACAGCTGTTGGGGTGCTTCGCAATAGATTCAGTAAGTGCTGAGGGCGCCACAGATGTGTCACCTTTTGTCAGCAAGAGCTGTAGGGATGCTTGGACATTTGCTGTGGTCAGAGCCTGTGAAGTATGCTCGTGCACTATCTCCTGGGCAAGCTGTTGTAACCAGGCATCAAGGGCTTCAGCCCACACCTGCATAGCTTCCTTGGTGATCTTCGCATCTGGATGACTGTCTTGCAGAACTTTGTGCAAGTAAGAATCCCAAGCGTGGCTGCTGCTACCTGGGACCTTCTTGCGTTTGCTACCTGACAGCCTTGCATTAGGCACTGGTGTTGCCTCAGCCATTAGATCACAGCAAGAAAAGCTGTGTGCACAGGTTTACTTGTAGTTGACAGTACATCAAGATGGCCTTTCAATTTTGCAGCCTACAGAGCTGTCACACCAAGATTTTTTGTGACCTACCGTGACTGCAGGCTTCCAGAGTGCTGTGCTGTCTGCAAGTGTAAGCTGAAATTGGGCTGAGGACGTACTTCCGGCATTATGCATTATGTTCAGTCCGCTTTGACCTAGTAGAACTTGTTGCGACTGTTTTCAGTCAAGTCCCGATGAGGGTCAGACTCAGATCGAGAAGGAGTCAGGCTGCATTGCCACGCAAGGGCAATTTCTGATCAAAGCCTGACTCCAGGACTATGAATCTATACGAGCTCGGAGCGCTCCTGATCGCCAAATGAAAGGTCGCTCGAATTGAGTTGACCTTGATTGACCTTCGAGCTGTTTTGACCTCCAGGAAATTTGCGTTGACCTCCGGACACCTCCAATCCAACGGGCCCAAAAGACCCGCAAAGTAGCAGGCCTCACTCGGTTGCCTGTGTGTTTCTCACATGAGCACTTCGTTTCGCGATCAAGCCGCGTGCATTTTATGCCGAATAGCCCTCGCGTACACGATCGGGGAGCTTTTGATCGGGAGAGTGGAACTGAACACCCCGCTTCACAGCCTGATCAGCATCAGAGAAGGCTTATTCTGGAAACAAGTTGGTCGATCGCCATACACTGCATCAGTGTTCCGGGGTCCACCATTGCTGCTGCAATTGTGCCAACTAACAGCCAAGCGTCTTGTGTGGCAAGCGAGTGTTCTGAGCTTGGTTGACTGGATCACCGGCTGTGTGCTTGAGAGGGTAGTCGACCAAGCAGTCAGGTTGAGAAAGCACGACAATGCAGGCACGCTAGGCTGTTTGGGCTTGCCATTTGCTGTGCTCAGACGAGTTGCCAAAGTAACACTGCAAACGAATTCCCTGCACACTGCAGAACACATTTACATCAAACAGTCAGCAAAGTTCCTATACCTGGTCAACCCCTTCCTGATCTTGAGCACTGCAGCAGGGTGCCCTGCCAATTTGGCAAACCTGTCTGTCATCACAGCACTATATGGGGGCCTGTCTGGCAACGTGGCTCTGGCAGGCTTGGGACTTGCATTGGGTTTCTACCTGTCTGCTCACCCTGCTCTGTTGCTGGTATGGATCCATGAATGGAACATGTCAGCTTGGAAGCTACTGCAGCATGTAACGTGTGAGCTTGACAGCATGCCTTGTCGCTCTAGGTCCCAACATTTCTGCTTCTTCTTGAGCAAGACCGCAATCATGGCCAGACGGCATCATGCACCATCAGGTCACCTGGCAGCCCGGCCCCCAACAAGGAACAGCTGCAACAGCCTGACATGCCTTCGCTGGACCAAGGTGTTTTCAAGCCTGTGCGGAAACGGCATAATTCACACCTTGTGTTGCAGCTTCTATTTTTTACTGCACTCTTCACTGTGGGCCTGCTTTTTTTATCAGACATGCAGCTGAGACACTACACAGAGCATTTTACCACATCTCTGTTCAAGACACCACTTCCAGACGCAACGCCACTGCCACTGGGGACACAATCACCTATCCACTGGACACGTCATGTGTATGGCTACATGCTGATGGTGGGTTTTGCGATCACATGCAGCCTGCCGATGACATGTTAAATGTTGAAATTGTATCGATATCATACGTTCTGTGAGCCATGCTTGCTTCAGTGCAACTCGGTGTGCAGAACTGCTGAGATGCTCCCACTCATGTCAGACCATCTGCAATCAACAACTTCTGTCACTCTTTGACTCAGAAGGTGCACTTGTAGACTGACGACGCTGCGTTACTTGTGTGATGTCAAACTCTAGAGTGCCACAGTACTGCTGTGCCAGTGCAGGGCCCAGACTCCACCCCCAACATTGGAATGTGGTGGTACTTCTTTGCTGAGGTCTTCCCCAGCTGGCGCACCCCCCTGAAGGCTCTGTTCAGCGTTGCCACAGTAGTGCCGCCGCTGCTGCTCATCAAGAAACTGCACAGGCAGCCCCTGATGCTGTTTGCCTGCCAGTGCATCGTGAACAGCATGCTGAAACCATATCCCACTGCTGCAGATGCAGCCCAGTTCATGGTGAGCTTTGCACACTGTGCCCAATGCGTAACGGAGTTCTGTCACATGTAACACACACCTTGTCAGTGGCCGATGTTGACCGTTTTGCACCATGCAAGTGCGCAATGCAATCCAGCTTAGTACTGCTGCTGCAATGGCACAAATGGATGTTGCTACGCTGTGCAGGCCCTGCTTCCTCTCTTCCCTGAGCTGCTCTTGCAGCTGCCATCCAGGGTTTTCACCGCTACTAGTCTGCTGATTTTGGCTTACCTGGGTCCTACTATGTGGTACCTGTGGATGGACTTGGGCACTGGCAATGCCAACTTCTTCTATGCAATCACCCTCCTGTGGTCTGCTTGGCAGGTGAATGCTGAGCTTGTGCATCTGCTGTTTGATGTAGCTTTCTTTGTTTAGTACTCTGTGTCATAACAATTGGCACAGAAGCTTGTGCACTAGGGAGCTGCAGAGTTTTGGCTGTGTTTAAGCTGCAGATCTTGCTCAAATACTAGCCAAAGGAAATATTACTATCACTTGTACTGGTACAGAGCTGATACAGATCCTGGTGCAGTTTCAAAACATGCCGTCACTACAAGGCAACAGCGAATGTGTAATTGGCATTGACTTGTCCCCTTTTGACCAGTTGTCTACCTTTTGCATTGCCCCTACAGGCGATGCTGCTTTTACAGATGTTATCTATAGCAACACACACTGACACAGCGGACACACCTGGACAGAGCTGCTGTACAAGCAAACTCGAGCAAGATAGCGGTATAGAAGCTGACTGCAGATCAGGATGACATGGCACAGTTTCCAGTCAGCGCGGGTGCTTCTAATATCTTGAAGGCAGCCTTGTTGTCAAAAGCAGATGAAGGCTGACCATACGGACACAGCCAAAAAGACTTGATGTGCCACTCGAGCCAAGGGTCGAACTTGGGACCTTTCGCTTAGGAAACGAACGCTCTATCCACTGAGCTACACGAGCTATGAATGTAAATTCACACGGTGGCTTGCTGAAACAGCTCAGAAGTGCTGTATATGACCGCAGGGCGCCGATCGGATGACGTGGACGTCGGTTCAGTTGACCGGATAGCCTGCAAAACTCTTGTGGCAGGTCGTAACTCTTGTCTGGAAACATCGCGCCTCTGATTTGCAGTGCCGTCATGGCGTCTTTCGGATTGCAGAGCACCCAGTGTATCACCCGCGGCAACAAGCAGGCCACCTGCAGCCTGTCGTCTTCCAGAACTGGAAGTTTGCAGCCTCTCGCTCACGCCCCTAAGCAGGTGCAGTCACAGCGGCTGACCAACTTACCGTCTGACGTCGTGTAGCCAGACAACATGATCAAGTAGCTCAAGAGGAAGTACTCTGCGAGCCTCCATCGGGTTACCGAACTTTGTGGGTTCCTGCAGCTGAAGGCATCCAACTTCTTTGGTCCCTCCCTGCCTACCCGGAAGCAGCAGCTTAGCGTTAGGAAGCCCGCTACACTTCAAGTGTCTGCTGCAGCTCAGACACAGGTACACCTTGCAGGGCGCTTGCCTGTGCAGAAGTGAGTATAGACGTCTTTGCAAAGACTGTCCCTACTTTCTGCAGATTGAGGTTGACAAGCCTCTGGGCCTTCAGTTGGGTGCTGCCAAGGGACCCAATGGAGGACTTGTTGTCAAGGTGGGCATGTGCAGGCTGTCTGCCTGTTTAGCCTTTTACCGTAACTGACCTTGCTTTTTGACACAGTCTGCTTCTGGAAATGCTGCAAAGGCGGGTCTGAAGTCTGGCGATACAGTCATCTACACATCATCCTTCTTTGGCGATGAGCTTTGGCCTTCAGCCCAGCTGGGATTCACCCGCTCAGCCATAGCGAATGCCCCTTCACCAGTCACCATTGTTTATGTAAGTCTTATCATGCTGAGCATGTGCTTTCCTACAGTATTGCTTTGATGCGGCAGGCAGGCTCCGTTGCATGGGTCATCAGATAAGCAGCATTGGTGCGTGTCAGCCCCATCAGCACCAGGAGTTCCTATCTGACACATACACTGTTTTGCGGCTACATACAACCACAACTGTACCTGTGCTTCCCAGAAACCATCTTTCCTGTGCCCATTCCCCTGCTTTGTGGCGCAGGTCAGGGGTGAGAGCCCAGTCAATGTCAAGAAATTGAACAAGAAGCCAGCGCCAGCTAGGTTTGGGCGCAAGCTCACAAACAGCCAGAAGGAGTTTGCCACTCACATCTGCATCGACTGCGGATATATCTATGCCAACAAGGTGCCTTTTGAGGAGTTGAGCGGTAGCTATGTCTGCCCCCAGTGCAATGCCCCCAAGAAGCGTTTTGCCAAATACGACGTTGACACTGGCAAGGTTGGTCCTCCATCCCCTTTCCACTTACCCAACCCTGCATTAGACGCCCTGCATCACATGCTAATACAGCTTGATCGCCCACTTCCAGGTGTGCATGCCTCTTGCGTCCAATTGCGTTTCTGCGCTGTCCCCTGCGCCAGACGTAGGCGCTGAATGCAAAATGCTGTCTGAGGTGCTTGCGGCATATAAATTACGCATATGTTGGTCAAGCGCCATGGTCGGGATGCAGTGGCAGACATGGATCTGATGTTGCATTTGCCGACCCCTTCACTACTGACAGATGTTCACTGTTTGCAGATCAAGGGGACTAAGCCGATTCAGATAGGAACGTACGCAACTGTCATTGGAGGTCTTATAGGTGTTGGTGCCTTGGCATACTTGGGTCTCAAGCTTTAAAGTCGGATTTAGCACATGTATGCATGCTATGTTCCACACAGAGAGCCACGAAGCGCCACTAGCAATAAGATGTTCAAACTTTGTGTGTTGTTTCCCAATTTGCTCGTTATTTTGGTTGTGATGCTTGCGTGCAAGGTCTGGAACTCCTGACACCAGACATTCCCAGCACCTGTGTTTTGCTTCAGCGTTGTGTGTGTAACTACAGCACTAAGTACGGACTGTGCTTGCTTATCGGCAGTCAAATGTAGCAGCAAAGGGTTGTTTGCTGAGGTAGATCCGTCATGATGAAGGCCGCATTGAGTCGTGTATTCGGTGCCGCTTCATGTACACAAAACCTGCCGTTGACCCATGCTGTAGTTACAAGGTCAAATCACAAGGTGCTAAGCCGGGGCTATCGGATTGTTTGCAACCCAGGCGTGTTTACAATTGGGTGTTCCTCCATAAGTTTCCATCAAGAGCACTATACGGACTTTGTCATTTGGCTACCAAGGCATGCATGTTCCTACAGGCACTTTCATTTAGATGTCATAAATGTGACAGCTATCTGGGTCATCTGTCTTGAGTGTTCGATGCTGTTGTAGCTGTGGCTTGCCCCTTCAATGACAGACAGCTGATGATGTTTGATGTACTTTGCAAACTCGTGTGCATCTTCAATGGGTATTGTCTTATCTGCACTACCATGTATAGTCAACATGCTGCTCTTCTCTATTGCCTGGCAAATCTTCACCATGTCATGAGACAGTCTTGCATTCATGTCCTACAACACAGTAGCAACAGCTGCTTCAGGATCTAAGGTCACAATTTTACAAGATGTGTGCCTTGCACACAGCATGCAGAAGGCCAACTGCAGATTCAGCTTGAGAGTCGTCCTGCCAAGCTCATAACTTCCTTATCGGTTAAAGGGTTCAAGACACTAGCTTGCAAACATTTGCTGTAACATGTAACGTTCAGTTCTTGTTGTGCCACTACCAACCTCAGATCAAGTAACAAGTGGCTTGTGACAGGGGAACCTGCTGAGGTTCAAGGTCAATTTGGAAAGCAGACAAGAATTGCAGCCTGCAGTGAGCCTTGCTCTCTTACCTGTTCTGTGAGGGTCCAGCCACAAGACCCACTGCTGGCAGTGACATCATGGGCTTGGATGCTCTTCTCCTTCTTCAACCTATCAAAGATGTCTTCCCCAAATCGAGAAGTGATACCTGCACACCAAAGTCATCGGCAAGCTTCAGCAGCCGTTGGTGCCTGGGCACCCCAGCGGGGGTGCCTGGCAGACCCCAGGGGGGTGCCTAGGAAACCTCAAGGGGGTTGCATGTAGCGCCCACTAAACAGCCCATACCCATCAACGTCACTCACCTTGTAATCACGCACTGCTGACCTACATCAAAACTATCAAAACCTCTTGTGCATGTGCATGTAGACTTACTACGTCGTCAGACTGATGCAGATACACCATTGTCTGGTTGGCACTGATGAGCTGGTCGTATGTCACTTGGGGGGTGAGGCACGGCATGAGTGGTGGGAGGGGGAGGGGCAGAGGCTGTGAGCTTCACCTTTATCAAGATGGAAGCGGCCGGAAACATTGACAACCCTGGGGATATCATCATACTTTGCAGCGTATGTGACCACACTGACAGCGCCCTTGCTGTGACCTGCACGCCAACCCAGGCTTGTACCTGTCTCTAGGAATGCGACAAGCGTGGGAGAAAACTCGAATCAAGTATGGTGCAGGCAGGAGAGATGCGCCAAAGCAGAATGAAGGAGACTGAGTGTGGTTTGCCCTACAGTTGCATTCACACCAGTACAGTGTTACAAGATATATCCTGTCACAAGCGTAAGCAAATCTGCACATTAGCATGGGATCGAGGCACGCTGTTTGTTTTCATCTGCAGGGGTCATTGGGAGATGCATGCAGACTGGAGATTGATGGCGTGATGCCTACGTGTTGACACTCATCCAGGTCAGGGCAGGTGCACCTAGTATTGCCGAGACGGTTTTGCCCTTGCTCCGATGCATCTCTCCTCCTGATCGTATAT
>Ga0115846_100109_pt1 | contig 37456 bp, 41 predicted proteins | sample InSIn5gowninarea_2_FD_83860 | JGI IMG/M metagenome (GOLD analysis project Ga0115846, IMG submission 83860) | reverse complement strand
AAGATCGGCCTCAGGTCCGGTTGAAAGTTTTGGAGCTCCCTGGTCTTCAGGAGGTCAATGGAGAGGAGACATAGGAGGCGATATAAAGCGATGGGAGAGGAGGAGAGCAAAGAGCTGCCTAGTGGATAATACCGCGAAGACGACAAGGGCCGTACTCAGGAACAGAGTGATTCATGGTATGTACAATTGCTCAGTTTTCCAGAGGCGAAATCTTGCAGCTAACCTCAAGTAGAATCCCGTAGATCATAAAATTCATTGTATTATCCAATCTAGGACCTCAGAGGTGTCTATCCTTACACCTCAATATTCAGACAAAGCCACGCCCTCTCAGTGACTACATCCCTCAGTATCACTTCCACACCCCCCATCCTCATCCTCAGTCTCCAGCTTCTTCTTCTTTCCACCCCTTTTCTTCGGACTGGCCTTTTTTAATAAATCATCCAGCGTTTTCTGCACCTTCCTATCCGCCTGCCCCTGGAATTTCTTCCTCTCCTCCTCCCCTTCCTTCTGCAACCTCTCCTCCATTGCCCTAAACTCCTCGCCCTCAACATCCGCACCAATCAATCCCTCCAATAGCTTGATCTCTCTGGCCCATACACTTTTATCCTCCACTGTCTTTCCATCTTCTCCCTTCCTGTCAATTGGCGTCTCGAGCACCATTGGCAGGTTTTGAAAGTCGTCGAAGTTGATTATATTGTGGAAGGCTCGGAGACCAAGGAAACCGGTCCCAATGTTGGCGTGAAGGTCGCGGTGTGAGGAGAATGGTGCTTTACTGTCGTTTAGATGGAGGGCTTTAAGGTACTTCATGCCAATAATTTGGTCGAATTTCTCCATCGTTTGCTGGAATGCCTTGGGGGTGCGAAGGTCATAACCTGCAGCAAAGGAATGACATGTGTCAATACAAACACCTACTCTGCTCTTATCATCGATCAAAGCGATGATGTCTCGCAGATCTTCGAATGTAGAGCCTAGAACATTGCCGCTTCCCGCCATATTCTCCAGCACCGTAACGACAGTCCTGGTAGCTCTATGAGCTCTATTCAGCTGTGAAGCTATTCTTCCGATAGCTTCCAGCCGTTGATTCCCACCCGTATTGCCGGGATGGAAGTTATATAGCTTAATACCGAGCTCCTCGCAGCGTTGCAGGTCATCGAGGAAACAAGTATATGCTTGATCTGCTTTCTCAGCATCTGCTTGAGCAAGATTGACGAGGTAGGAGCCATGGGGCAGTACATGAGCATTGGCTTCGTAAGCATGCTCTATGGAAAGAGCTTTGAATTGATCCCGAGCTTGGAGATCCAGTGGTGGATTAGCCCATTTCCGTTGGGATTTAAGGAAGAGAGCAAAAGCATTGGCGCCGATGTGAAGGGCATTGTCAATGGATTTGTGGACTCCTGTGAAGATCAGTCAAGGCAGATACTGTAGAGCAGATTAGGAAAGGCACATACCACCCGCTCCGCTCACATGTGCTCCTATATACAGCGCTTTCTTGAGCGTCCCTACGACTGTTCTTGCTGCCAGTGGCATAGCTTCTGCCTCCTTCTCTTCCTTAGTCTTTCGCTTCTTTCTAGGTTGCTTGACTCCTCCGTCCGCAGTGTCTTCTTCGTCGCCCGGTTCTCCCTTCGCTTTCCGCTTACCAGCAGCTTTCTTCTTCGGCGTCTCGACAATTTGATCTCGTTGACCCTCCTCGTCTCTTGACTCAACCTTGGCTTCCTTCGCTTTCCGCTTGCTAACAGCTTTCTTCTTTGGCGTCTCGACAACTCCGTCTTGTTGTCCTTCTTCGTCGCCTGACTCGACCTTCGATTCTCGCTTAGCAACAGCTATTTTGTTCGATGTCTCGACTATTTCGTCCTTCTGCCCGTCTTGATGTATTGATCCGACCTTAGCTTTTTCTTTTGCAGGGGTCTTCTTCTTAGGTGTTATTTCCTTTCCATCCGCCTGATCCTCGTCTTTTTCGATCTTGACTTTCGTCTTCTTCACCGGTGTCTTCTTAGATACTCTCTTATACTCCTTATACTCCACTCCATTCACTTCTCCGCCGTCCACCTCGTACTTCACGCTATTAACCCTTTCTAGAGTCTCTTCAACCCTTGTCTCGACCTGCTTCACTCCGTCGATTAAACCCGTCTCCGTAGGGTTATTCTCTGGGTTCAGTACACTAGTTTTGTGCCTCTCGGACCTACCCCTCCTTGCCAGCCTTTGAGGTGACCCACTCGTAGTGCCGACAATATCTTGCTCCTTGTAGACTATACTTCCTTCCCCCTTTTGGAGGGTGTTGCAGGTTTCGTTCTCGGTCTCTCGCTCCCTGAAGTTTCAATTATATTTAATACATCATTGCCAGAACAGCGCGGGGTTTTGCGAGCCATTTCGTATGCAAAAGGAGCATTGAGCTAGTTTTGTTGTTGTTAAAGGTTGGAGCTGGCTGAGACCGAATCATTGACGTCGACGACGCGTTAAGTGGTTTTCGCGACGCGCTACTGAACCTGCTCTACAGTACCCCACCATAAATTTGAAACCTTTTCGCGTAAATCGCGTAAATCGCGTCTCCTACATCTTTAACCTTCTACACTTCACTTAATATGCCTACTCCACGTCGTCCTTTAGGTGTAATTGATGGCAATATCAAGAAGAGGAAGGAGTTAACTCCTTATAAAAGAGGCCAAATCGCCGGCGCTCGTCTTGCGGGTGCGCTGCTCGAAGATATCGCAGATGGTCTTTAAGTACCTCAAAGCACCGTCAAAACCACCCTTCGCCGTGACTCAGTACGTACAGACGGCGCGTCGCTCGCTCGCACCGGTGCTCCTAAGTCTTATACTGATCGAGACGAACGGAAAGTCCTTCGATTCGTACGATTAAACCCACAGACTAAGTACGCAGAGATTAAGAAAGGTTCAGGTCTTAATATTTCGCACTCTACGATTAAGCGGATCCTTCGAGCGAACGGTATCACGACATGGCGCGCAAAGAAGCGGCCAGCTCTTACACCTGAAGTGGCAGCAAAAAGGCTTGCGTGGGCGCTCGAACGGAAGGATTGGCCTGCAGAGCGGTTCTATAATATCATGTGGAGTGATGAGTGTTCTGCAGAGAGAGGAGGTAGAAAAGAGCGACGATGGTGCTTCGGCGTACCGGCGAATAAGTGGCATAAGGAGTTCGTACAGACGTACTTAAAATCGCGCGAGATATCAGTGATGGTGTGGGCGTGTTTCTGGAAAGAGAGTGGTCAAATAAAGCGATCAAATCTATGGATACTTGAGCGCGACTTCGAGTCAAAGAAGCATGGCTATTCTGCGCGCTCTTATATCGACGTACTCGACAACAACCTCCCTTCTTGCTGGCAACCTGGCCTTATATTCATGCAAGACAACGCGTCGATACACACTGCACACGCCGTACGAAAATGGTTTGAAGATATGGCTATACCGTTAGTTGTATCACCTCCGTACTCGCCAGACATGAATCCGATCGAGCACATCTGGTGGCACCTTAAAAATATGGTTTTGAAGCTACACCCTGAGCTTGAAGGAATGGGCAAAGGAGAGGAGGCTATTAGAGCTCTTGAAAGAGCTTTAATTGAAGCCTGGGAGGCTATTCCGGATCGCATATTCGAGAGTGTTATAGAGAGTATGCCAACGAGGGTACAGGCGTTGATTGAGGCGAAAGGGTGGCACACAAAGTACTAGGCGATTCCAGGATTTTTTGGGTTATTTATATAGGTCTATTATATAGCCAGTTTTAATTTAATTGATAATATTAAGTGGTTGTGGAGTTATAATTAATTAAAAGTGGTTGATTTTATGGCTGTTTACGAGGGTTTCAAACTTGTGACCTAGTACTGTAGCTCTTTGGGGGCTGGCGGGCCCCTTTCGCAACTTCCTCTGTTCTTATGTCTCCTTACAAGGATATTCGTTTCTGCGTGGCCACCGCCCACGACGAAGGAGGAGTTCCCGCAAAATACCGCCATACCTATCTCCACCAGTACGAGCTGTTCTTGGGCATGCGCGTACAGTACAGCACCTTCCACCTTGGAAGGTTGTAAGTAAGGGTAGTCAAATATGTTGCAGGGCTTCGAAGAACGTACAATATAAGACCTTGCAAGAACATGTGCCAGGAGGTAACTATCGCTTTAGATCAATGTACATATGTTTTCAGGGGCAGGATCTGTGCATCGTTAACAGGGTTCGGCGGCCTCCCAAGCCCTGTGTCTACTATCAAACTCTCAAGTTCTCATGCACTAGTCAGACCATGTGAGACAAGCGCCTTGTAGTTTCCCAAAGAGACATCGTCTACCGGTAGATGCGTCTCGCCGCCCATGTACCGAGACTAACGACTGTGATATTGATTGCGGTCCGGGGATGCTGCGCCTTTCAAGTTTCGACGATGTCGACGCTATCGAAACCTGCAAGCTTCGTATCTTCAAGCCTATCAATGACGAAAAACGACCTGATAATATCTGGGGTAGCGTTCCTGATTTGAAGCACACGCAAGCGTCGTACACCTTTCCCCCTCCGCACCTCCTGCATACATTCAAACCAAACGCCGCAAATCCGCAATCCGCACTTCGCACAGACCTCCTCTCTCTCTTTGCCGGGTTGCCCACAGCGACGACAGTGTTCCCAGCCTGTAGTCCATGAAACAATCCCCATCCCCTCTCCGCGTCCCAAGTGGAAGGGTCCCAGGTGAGATCCCCGCACTACGGAGCACCTACCCCCATCAGGATACTCGGTCAACTAGCCCACGGCTGTTCAACCTTCATCGAGACTAAGGTGGCACAGTGTAATTTTGCGACTTGCAACAAAACCCCTTTCTCGTTGCAATGATGCAACACTATTGGAAGGCGGGAGAATGGGAACAATATGCAGGTCATGAGGACTGTGATACACTGATACAGTACCGTGGAAACGTGTCGAGGTGCGGTTGGGCGGAAAGGTGGGCGCTGCTGATGGTGTGTGGTGGAAATAAGCTGTGATGGGCTTCTGGAATGGGGCTCTGTGATTCCGTGGACGCCGCTGGGGAGCGCTGTGACGCGGGTTAGTGGATGCTGGAGTTGCTGTGCCGCGTTGGTGAGTTTGTCTGGGGTGGGAATATTGCGGGTGGTGGGTGAATGCCAATTAGTCAGGGGGACTACGGGTGGGGAATATCAAGGGGGGACTTCAATTCGAACCTAATCATATAAGACGGAATGCATTATGGAAAAGATGGCAGTGACATAGTGCCATAGAGATCCGTCTTGGAACTGATGAAAAAAGCCTCGCACGCTACAATAACTTGGTTAAGATGAATCGAACTCAATCGAACTCCAATTCTCGCCGGAGCGACGTGAAAACTGCCGGCCTGTCATTGTAAATGCAGTCTGATTCTGAAGGGCTGTTCTTTCACAACCCTCTGATCTCATGACAGGGGATGCTCACGCCATACTAGTGCTTGTGTAGTCAAGTACGGGACTCAGAGCAGGAAACCTCTCATCGTAAGCAGTGCATTCCGGTTGCATTCTGGATGCAAGTACTTCATTTGTAAATTGAAGGCACCGCCATAACCGGTGCATATTGCTGAGTCCGAGTTGAAATCGGATCTCAAGTACCCAACATGTGAGGAAGGTTGTATATCGTTGGCGATACGCCATACCGTATAATCTCTGATAATTCATCATACGCTAGCAGTTTAGACTGGATTTAACCCTCGCAGAGTAGTGGTTCGACAGGTACGTTGCAAGGTCAGTGATAGGCCAGATTGTGTTTAACTAAATCAGTCAACCAGTCAGAAATGGCATAGAAATCTGAGCTCCGTCACTGGCTGACTGATTCCAGCTACTGCACACTCATCCTGCAACTCTTAAGGCCCCCCCTACGATTATATGGGACCCCCCCTACTCTCCACCAGTAGGAAACCAGTCTAAACTGCTAGCGTATGATGAATCTACAGAGATTATACGGTATGTGGAGGCCGATAAACATGTCCCACAGGCAATTGTAGGCGATTATATGCCTGCCGCTGAAACTCTGATAAGTGCTAAGACCAGATATGGCATGGATTCGGTATCTCCACACCCGCAAAGGGGTTTTCCTAGCCCTCGTCGCGTGCCTGGTATGGATTTATGCTGTCAGAGCCAATCTTCAGGTGTGCAGGCTTCGTAGCTCTCCTCAGATGTTCATTCTGGAACATAGCGGCTCGGGTCCAAATAAGTATCTTTAGTGCATTGGAGTATAATACTCGGCACCTGCAACAAGATCGACCTCGTGAATAGAGGATGATTACTCGCTGTCATTGGTCTATCTCTCCAAAATCCAATAACTGCCTCACGTGGTTTATCGCGTTGAAAAAGCGTGGTCTACCTATTCATCGCCAGTGATGGTTCTTCTTTGGCGAAAGCAGAATTTACATACCGCACCGTTGTATCCGATTCGGGCCGTGCAAGTTTATCTCTTAAAAACAGTGCCAAATGCGTCATACCATGTTGTATGTACAGCGAGTACAGCTGTTGTCGACCGAGTGTTTGTAGGCGTTGAGAGACAAGACTTTAGCTGAGCGAGATGGTGGCTTTCAATGGGGTCTGTATCTTCATGGCTTTCGTCGAAGTCTGGCCCAGGGACTGGTCGCACATGCTCAATGTCGATGAGCTTCAGCTCGACAGATAATTGACTGCACGACTTTCTGCGGTAGATGCTCTGGGCCACGAGTGTAAGATGAAGGCTCGTAATTGATAATTCATAGAGTTGTCGATGTCGTCCATCGCACCTGCCAGGACAATATGCGCTGCCTCGCTTAAAGCGGATGACTAAGCGCATGCCCCTTTTCACCTTGTTTACATTGACCTATGATGTGGGTAAGACTGGACGCAAGTCTTGACAGTCCTTTAAGATACTCATTGCCATTTCGCAGAAGAGACGTCAACGATATGTGAGATGATAATCACAGATAGACAGCAGATATTGAAACAAGCTCAGATATAGGTAAGGATGAGCGCTACACTGGATCTAGCGAGACCAGACGAGGAGGGAGGCCTCTAAATTTCCATCTATCAAGAGATTCAAGCCAAATCGGATGCTTAACTGATTACCTCCTTGCATCAAATTCCTCTCCACAGGTATTGATTCATCGGTTGGGTTGGTTGGTTGTATCCAAGTTTTGGTCGTCTGAACAATATGTCGCTGGTTGGATAATTAACGCTGTTGGTGGTAACCAAAAGATACCCATAGGGCTCGCGGAGCACTCATTTGGCTTGGATTTTCTGTGCGGGATGCTCGGAAAACCCGCGTTAGACTATGCCATGTACATTTGTACTTGGCAATCGCCCCATCGAATTATTGTACTTCTCTCAGTATCAGTATGGCAATGACTTCTTCGGATCTAACACCCTCGTTGCATTTCAATCATGCCCTGTCAAGAACAGAAATGCAGGAGCAGCAATAGCTGAATAGAAGCCTAGTGGTATCATGACGTCGGCAGTCGTGTTCTGGTAGAGCTACAGTAATACCACTCCACTATCACTGTGGGTTCTCTGTGTTCAATGCATTCTCCTTCCACCAAGTGGCTAGGTCATTGTGTGCATGTGGTGATGTTGCAGGTAGTCTAGAGTGCTATAGCGATGTTATATTTTCAGCAGGACTCTACACGATGATTCTTCTGTATTTCATCTTGTGAGAGTTTTGATCCTGTTCATACAAGATATGCTCTTGGCTTCCAAATGGGGTATCAAGCAAAACCTCGGACAAAAGCAGGGGAGACCAGGAGTGCGGAACATACTAGTTCTATCTTCTACCTGTAGATCGGTGATAGAGGAATGCCTCAAAGCGAGCAACTCACAATAGCAATTTTTTACTCCAGAGAATATTCTTCGGACAATAGATAGTACTACTAGCGCCATGCTCTCACAGGTAGCATATAAAAGCCTCCTCTCCTTCGATCATTTTTTTCATCTTACACCACAACACAACTTGAACATCATCCATCAACAACAACGATCTCCATCCATTCCGCACCCTACCCGCACAGTTCACAGTTCATGAACGCTTGGCATCCCATCAGTAAGTATCAGCCCGTGCTGCTGCAACTTACTTCATGATATCACTGACGATCTATCCTATTGCAGATCCTCCCCCAATAACACCAAAGACCAAAGTCAAACCTCGCAAGATGTCTGATACCAAGGAAGTCAAGACGAGGGAGAAGAGCAGCGAAGGTGGCTTGTCTGAAGCGGACACTACCTTCCTGGTGACCTGCCTTCAGCACGCAACTGGTGGTAGCATCTCTGTAAGTCATGTTTTCATCTACCTCGCAGATCGTTGCCTCCTCATCCTCGAAGAACACCATTCTCCGTTCAGCTGCGTTTCCTCCACCATTAAACATGGCACATCAGATTTATTTTGGCTACCCCGGAGTAGTTAGTTGCTCATCTCTGTGCTCTACTACCAGGTTTCGATCTATTATAGGATCTTCATCCGACATGATCAAAGCTGACCAAAAAACCTAGATCGACACCGAGGCTGTTGCTGCTATCTTAAATTACTCTAACCCTCGTTCTGTCGGCAACAAGATCGGCACTCTCAAGAAGCGTCTCAATCTTCCAATCGGCACCAGCAAGGCTTCTGATGGTGGCAGCTCCCCTGCTGTTCCCAAGACTCCCTCCAGTGATCGCGTCAGCAAGCCCAAGTCAACTCCACGCAAAAAGGCTACTCCTAAGAAGAAGGATAGCAGTGAAGATGGTGAAGGTGAAGCTGCTGAAGATGGCGCTACTACTCCAACTGCTGCTGCTAAGCGTGGACGTCCCAAGAAGGCGAAGAAAGAGCCCGTCAAGGAGGAGAGTGCTGATGAGGCTGAGGTCCAAGAGCCAAACGAAGAGGAGTTCGAGGGCAAGGTCGAGGAAGATGAGTTTGAAGAGGTTGACGAGGCTTGATTGCTTTTTACTGGGCTGCTCACATACACAGTACTTGCTGAGGCTCAGGTGCTTTGAGTGCTTTCTCATCATCGGGGTCTTGTCATCGGGTATTGCGATGCGTCAATGCTTAGCTTGCATGCTTCTGCGGGACTGCTACAATTATGGGCGGGTACTTGCTTTCTATTCCTTCTAGGGTAGTAGGGTTGTGGTGGGCATCATGGACAAGCTATGCGCTGGTAATAGCAAGAAAGTCATTCAGATCTGGGGAGATTGAGCAGTATTAAATGACACCTTTCTGAAAGGATTCCTGTGAGAGTCTCATTGCTCGTGTGATACTAGTTTTCAGTGTCATAAACGTTCGTAGAATTCCAAAGATTGCTATTTGAATAGACGTTTCATGTCAACATATCGCCTCTCGAAGGAGAGGTTGTGCACATTGCTTATTTACCTGGAAATGAGTATCGCGGCCGCTTGACCTCGCTGACAAGGTTCTACTCACTCAAATCTCTGATTTTCCATAAGTGCAGTATGAAGCAAACTTCCACCAGCTTCCATATCCAGTTGTTTGAGATCAAAAGTGATTCCAGCTGAATAGAGGCGAGGCCGAGCTTTCGCACCAGAACAACAGACCATATCACTTCACCATCAGTCAATTTCCTTAGCATTCCATGAGATCGAGCTAGCGCCGTGGTTGTAGGGCTCAAATATTGCTGCGGCCTGCTGGCTGTATTTAAAAACTTAGTCCTCCCTCTCAACTTCCACCTTCTCCCCTTTCCAACAACAACAACAACAACAACAACATCTGACGACGATCTCCATCTTCCCACACTTTCCATACATACACGGCTTACGTTTCGCAATAGCTCATTCTTAAAAGCTTCGTTCCAGTAAGTAGCATCATCTTAAATCCCATCTTGCCAAGTTGCGAAGTTCATGTTCTGACGTTCTTCTATCCCTAGCCAACAAACAACGTCTTTCCAAACAAAATTTCATCATGCCTCCGAAAGCTGTCGCCGCGGGTGCCCATGGTCTCAGTGCCAATGACATCAACATGCTGAAGTGTGCTGCTAAATGTGGTGCAAACTTCACCGACGTAAGTACAAGTCTTCCGGGTTGCTCATCCTTCACACTACTTCTCGCTCGCCTTTGCAGCATCCGCACCCAACTCCCCTTCTCATCTTCAGCCTCAAATCCATCTCCTTCGTCATTCGCAAGCTTAGCTGGTCTAGAGCTTTAGACGTAATGATCAAAACCATTGGCCACAACCATCAGTTCTCCGATTGGTTCCTTGCACATATTCTCCATCTTGCACCAACATATAGTTTTCCCACACTCCTACTATTTATCATGTTATGGTCATCTCAGGGCCTATGACAAGTACCTGGCTCAATATTCCGAACCCCCAGCACATTCAATACTACGATCACACTCATCTACTCATAATAGAGCTAACACAAACCTCTAGAGTATCGACTGGGACAAGTTCGGTGAGCTTGCGCACCAGAAGTACACACGCAATGCAAAGGCCGCTCTGAAGAAAGTCGTGGACAAGCTGGTAAGTGCAGAACTCATACCAACTACCGCACGATCTGACCGACCAAAACAGAAAAGCCTCGGGGAAGGTGAAGATGACAATGGTGGCGGGGATGATGCTGATGGCGGAGCGGAGGCACCTGCTGCTAAGGGCAAGAAAGTTGCTGCTGGCAAGACTGGATCCCCAGAAAAGAAGGCAACTGCGACCAAGAAGGCTGTCGGTGCACGAAAGGCCCCGGTCAAGGCTAGCAATGGTATGGAGCCAGCAAAAACTGGTGGGAAGGGAGGCAGGAAGAAGACTGAGCCAAAGACGGAGGAAGTCAAGCAGGAGGATGCTGAAGCATCTGACGAGGAGAAATATGGCAAGTCCACCACAAATCATGCATCCGGTATTGAAGATGACAACAATGCTCCTCACTGGGCTGATGTCGAGAATGCTCATGCTCGCAATATGGAGTATGAGGAGTACATGAGAGCCACGGAGGCTCATGGTGGCTGGATGACTCCTCCCACTCCGTGTCGTGGCAATGTCAGCGAGGAGGATGCTTAGACTTGTGTCTCAAGCTACTCTTTAACAGCTGATAACACACAAGCTCGACGTTTCCACACAACAACTGCTTTGCTCGACTTGATTCTTGCTGACCAGAGCTTCGGTATACTAGGGGAAGCAGAATATGAATCTACCAACGAGGTATGATTGGTCATCGACCACACACGTACTTGACAGGTAAGACTCTGGCTGAGTATCCATGATGCATTGATGCTGATCAAGCAGCAGAAGCAAGTAGTTAGACACCTCATTGTCAACATGCTCCTTGAGCTCTTCGCAATTCCTTTGGAATCAATTTGAGCAGTACATCGCTGATATTATTCTGCCTTTTTCCAGGGAGAGGAACTGCCTATACGATTGGATGCTTTGAAATCCGGGTGCTTTGTGGTGGAAATGGATAGATGCAGCAGCAGTAGTTTCGTGCAATGCAGACCTCAGCAATGACAACCAAATTCCTTTGTGATGAATATAGGCTTCGTATGCTTCCCAAATCAAACAACGCTATAAGCAAAGAAAGGCACCTTTTCCCAACAGCTGAAGCCTCTGCCTTTCCTTATGCTCCTTTCACCAACTTGACAATGTGTCCAGTAAAACTTCTACTTAGACTGTCCAAGGGGGGATATCAGACTTCTTTTCTTCGATCTACCCTCAACCCTTTTCAACTTAAAAAACTGACATCCTCTCCAGTCTAGCATCTAGACTGTCAAGGACTGGATTTTCTAAACAGCAATTCTATCTCTGCAGACCACACTTTGAATCCAGAATTCCAGAATTCCAAGCAACAAATCCAATCCGTCAGACAAACGAAAACCTTCGACTTATCACTTGCATCCGTTGTGGGATCCCAATACCAATAGTCTGAAGTAGCATAACAGTGAGTTGAGAATTCACCATCAGATCTACGCACTTGTCCTTCTCAACTTCAGTCTCAATCAGAGCAACTGTCCCCACAACGAAAGAACACTCTTTGCTTGCCAACAATCTCAGAATCATCTGATCTTCAACATAACCATCTAACAGCAAAAGACCAACAACATAACAATCATGGCTCCAACCAGTCTTGAGGATCATATCAAGTTCCTGGTCAGCTGTGTCAAGCATAGCAACTTGGGTCGTGTAAAAGTACCCTGGTCCCATCTCATTACAGCACGGAAGCTGACTAGCAATCAAGGTGGACTTCGGGCAGGTTGCTCTCGAAAGCAATGTCGTCTCGAAGGGTGCTGCGTAAGTTTTCCCTCCCTAGTTCAGTTTATGTTACGAACTTTGAGAGGAGAGCAATGGAAAGTGTGTAACTGAACCATATTCAATCATTTTCGAAGTTCTAACCAGCTCTTCAAGGCGACAGAAGCTGACTGGAATCAATAGAGCCAAGCGTTATGAGCGTCTCGTCCGACAGTTTGGATCAACAAGCGTAGCAGCCACTTCGACCCAAAGATCCAATGCCACTGCTTCATCGTCATCTGTTCGAGCTCCCAAAAACCTTTCCCGCTCTGGCAACTCATACAATGCATCTGCTCCAGCCTCTACATCTTACGGAAGCACATCAAAGTCACAGAAACGCAAGCAAGATGCCTATGCCGATGAGATAGACGCAGCAGCGGATGATGATGAGGAATACACCACTCAGTCTTCTCGAGCTATGCCATCAACTTCCATGAGCCAGCACCACATTGGTAATGACTCCCCACACAATCACGAGTCTGGCGACAGTAGCACTGGAACCAGTGCTTTGAGCTATGATATGACTTCCAGCGGGAGCTTGATGGAGAAGAACAAGAGCATGGCTCGATACCTCAACGACCGCAAGGCAGTTTCATCCGACTATCTCGCAGCAGAGAAGAATGGTGGATACGGGGGCTCAGCTGGACGTTCGGGCACTCCAGATACCTACAGTGGTGGTATCCTTGGGCCAAGATTCCCTGATAGTGACGGACTCGAACGTGATGGTCACCACAGCATGGGTTATCGCGGTGCGAGTATGCCGTATGGGTCATATGGAAGCCCGGGTGGAATGCAGCAGTACTACCGTGCTCAAGCTTCTATGATGGGCTCTCCTACGCCGCCTCCAAGCAGATTTTATGGTGGTGCGTTCGGAAGTGGACAACATCAACAGCAGCAATTGACTCATGGGGTTCCGAAGAGACAGAAGACTGCACATGGAGCTTCCACGAATAGTACTTAATCAGACATCGTTGAGTAATGGACGAGGATTCTGGTGGAGGGCTGTTCTTGAGCGGTATACCTCGCTAAGCCTGAGGAAAAGAGACTGGGTGTGTATAGTAGCTTGCAGTTATGCTGGCGGTCGTATTGCTTGGGCTATTCCCTTCCATGGGAAAATCGCAGGTCTGGAGTTGTCGAGGCCATGGAGTAGTACATCACAGGATATGTGCTCTTCATGGAGGTCTGAAAATCCAACCCTGCTCAAAGTCTATAGAATCAAATCGGATCTTGCGTTGTCTTCTACCGTAGTTCTTCTGGAATATAACTCAGTACTTTTAAGAGCTGCTTGCTCGTTGATGCGAGGCTAACAAGAGGCTGAAAAGTCTGTGAAGACCAAAGAAGGACTTGCGCTGTGGACTGTCGAAGAAGAGCATTCCAAGGAAACTCGTGACTTGTGAAATCGTGACTGCGCTTTAGGCTGGTTCCGGCAGACTGAATCACACAGAAATGAATCTTTGGTTTAAATTCATATATTGAAAACCTGTCGATGCCAAGCACAACGTTTTCTTGTCATCTACAAAGAGGCAGCAGCATGAAGTAGAAGGTGAGGTCTCCTCCCTGACTGCTTGCTGTGACCCTGAGCATACAAGTCTTTCCTTCTGTTGAGATCTAGCACATGTGAAAACGATCTGCTCGATCAGGTCCTCTTCCAGTCGCAGCACCAACAAACTCTCCAGAGCTGACTAGCAGCAGGCTAATCGCAGAATATTGCAGCATAAGCATATGACTACTGGCAGAATCAACCAGATAACTATCTTGAGGCAAGTCCTCACAACGCGGCTGCGGTAGCGAGAGTCTTCTGGGGTCCAAAGGTGCACCCCAGAGACTCTGAGAACACTCGGAAGAGGCGTCGCTTTGATGCTCTCGGCTTCGGAAACAACGCCTTCGGTGGTCCCCGCTCGACTCCGGCGCCATTTGTTCCTGCTCGTGATTCAACATATCGAGTGGCTACCCCGACCTTGCCTCAGAAGCCATTGAGGAATCCGGAATGTCTACTTGCAATGGGTCTAGTCTAAACTCTCTATCCTTGAATTACACGAACGACAAGCTGATGCTCCATCATCGTAGCACCAGATCAGGCTTGAAAGTCTATGTCCCAGACACAAGCCTTTGACACTGAACACATCAGAGTGGAGTTGCGTCTGGTAAGTAATCTGATCATGGCAATCTTGAAGTGCCAACGTACGCTGACTTTATCCTAGTCGCCAATTTTGCCGTAGAGCGTTAAGTCTCCAGATGTTTGAACTCCGTCGTCAAGCATGCGTCTGCTCAGCATGACACCTGAGCTGGTTTTGAGTCCTGGGCTGAAAAGCTCTACTCCAGCTGCAAGATCTGGCTTAGGACATAAACTATACGAAGGACTAATACACGCTAGCCATTGATAGTCTAGGGGCTGAATCGAGATGTTCAACGAGAGCGCTGGTAAAGCTAGCAACATATGCGATGCTTGGATGACGATATGTCTGGTAAGCCCTTCCTATATATCCTCCCACACACATTCGGGCTAATACAACCCTCAATCCAGTCCTCAAGCTCGGCTTTGGAGCACATGTCATGCCGGAGTAACACATATGCTGCAAATGGTTGTCTTGTCCGCCTGTGATGCTATCGGCCTGCCTCTCGGTACCAGGACACATTCAGCAAGTCATCGCTCAGCATATCCTCGCAGCTGAGAGTAGCAAGATCGACAAGACACACACTCCGGGCGCCAATACCCTTCTGACACTGTAAGCTACTCAGACCAAGATCAGGAACCAAGATGCTGCCGAAGCGGAATGGAGAGGGACACACAGGATTTGGGGGACTCCGGTACATTCGCCAGATCATGTGAGGTGGATGGTTAGATGCCTGTATAACGAATGGCTATAGACCTAAATAGAGCTCGAATTGAACATGATTCAGTGTTCTAACTGTCGTAGGCTCCAGAATGAAACAGATACTGTGTCCCACCTCGATATCACCAAGGATAAATAATCTACTGCAATCCAGAGTCTCCATGGCTTGAATGGCCTGTTGGAAGCATTTTCCCACGGGTTGATCTGAACCTCCAAACTCGCCGATGGAAAAAAAATTTAGTGGGCTCAGGAGGAGCTCTGTTTCGTGATTGTTTTGAAGAAGATATCCCAGTTCCATGGCAAGCGACGACGTAAATAAAAAGGGGTTTAAGCGAACATGTGACTTGGATCCGCAAGTCGAACGACTGCTCCACATCCACTGGTCTGACTTCGACCACAACTACTCCTAACCCACGAACATCCAAAGATCTTTGCCCAGACTCCACACTGCCACCAAAATGACACCATACCATGAGCGGAGTGCATGACTGTGAATGCTCTCACAGTCAACCACAGTCAGGCTTGCTTCATAGCAGACACCACCACCTCCAAATCTGTATTGTTCAAGGCGCAATGTTCAGTTTGCCTTGTTTCCTCCTACTCGTGGAAATAAGCCTCATGCTTGATGGGTTCTGTGGCTTCTGTTTGAGAGGATGGCTAACAATACTGTAATCTAGGGCCATTCTTGGTTGATTAAGCATTTCCAGGACCCTTGAAGGAGCTGTTACAAGTAGATATATCCAGCATTCAGTAGATCCATGTCTCCGTCTGGCATTGGGTCGAAGGCTGGATGGAGATGATGTTGTTGGAAGGGTAGCCATGGAAGTAAAGGGTGGCTGAAGCCATGTACGAGCAGGTGGTAATGAATGCCGGGAGAGTGCGAATAGCTTAGCAAAGCAGGTAACTAGTCTGGAGGATGATCTGGTGAATGTATGTCTGTTGTCGCAGAACGAATGTTTCCTGTGCAAGACTTTGAACAAGCCTCTTGAAGACTGTTCATCCAAATCTGCATATGCCATCTTCTATGACCAGGACCCAATCGCCCAGATAGCATCCCCTTTCATCGCCGTAAGGACAACCATTGTTGGGACCAATACAATAATAGGCTTAGTCTTCCACAGCCTTTTGTCCATCGCCGCGGCGACAACACTTGTGCAAATCAACACAACAAGCATATTCTTCCTGAAGCCGTCTCCCATACTCCTAGCTCTCCAACTTTCCAACACTTCAACAGTAATCACCAAAACCTTCACACAATTTGACTCCTATCTCAAGCCTGGTAAAACCCCTTCGACATAACTGATCCTAACCTTCCCAACCCCATACAGCAAGCGGTCACCTCGTTGTCGCCTAAGGGTAAACAAAACAAACCCGGCGATAGTAATATCCGACAAAACCAGAATATACAAAGGTACGTCCTCTTCTTTTCATCTTCCACTATTGTCCTTTCAATTCACGTTCAACCTTGAACACACCAAGGTCTTGCTATTGATGAGCATATGTAGTCCATCTATCGCTGCTGTATCGATCTCCACAGGTACGTATCCAAGTTTCCTTCCATCACATATCGCAACGGCGAGGTTGATTTCAACGCATGTTGAGGTCATCTGAAGTCGCGACTCCAAGATCTAAGGGTGCAGGTGGGTGTCGTCCGTCTTTGCGGCGAAAGCTTTCCAAGATTCAAATCATGGAAGCTGAACTCCAAGTCTGTATTATCCACTGCACTCCATGAGGCAGTGTCGAAAGCTTGGTCATTGTTTACTTCGATATGCCCCCTTTTGTTTTGTCACCTTCACCTTCTCAATTCACCAAACCAATATAGAGCTTCCCGCAGTCTCCAAGCTGCTAGACTGGAACTTCCAAGTACTGTCAGCAGCGAGGAGCTCAGGAGTTAGAGCATCAGAGGACTGCAGCTTTCATCTGCAACTTCCTCGATCTGAAGACTCTCCAGACTTCACCAGAAGCCAGTTCTGCAGAGGATTTGCCAAACCAGGCTAGATATAAGCAGCCACCATTGCATCCATTGTATGTCCCATCAGATATGGAGCACTAATGCTTTTCAGCGCATTTGCTATCCAGCTACCTATGTAGCTGCTAGCAACCCATTCACCTTCTTGACTTCCCTCCCATCTAAGAGAATTCATACACCGAGATTTGGGATTCATGGTCCCATGCATTGCCGTCGGATCACCAGCGAGCACCATATCGCGTTGCCGTGGTTTCTTCGTCCTAGCTTCTTCGTCCTATCTTCATCGCAGTTTCTTCCGAAGAAACTTTACTGACAAGACAGGACCAACATAGGACTACTCCTTCAAACAACATCTCGCATGAACGAATCCAAATCAACAAACATGGCAGACGACACCATGACTGATGCGCGTGAGGCCAGCTCCGGTGCTTCTCCGGTCGTAGTTCCGACTCCCAAGTCCAAGGGCAAGAAATCCACCAAGGCAGTTTCTCGACCTCTCCCTTCTTCGAGTCTCGAACATTCCGGCACGCCTAACGCAATTCCACCGACCACGCCCAACAAGATCCGCAAGCCGGCTAGCAAAAATGGTTCTGCGACTCCGGGGACAGTCAGAAAGCTTAATGCTTCGTCGAAGGCTTCCAATTCGAATGGCAGCGACACCCCGTCCAAGAAGGGATCAACCTCTGCTGCGAAGAATGATCCAGCTACACCGACGAGTAAGGGTGCTAGCAAGGACATGGCCACTCCGCCTGCTTCTATTGCGAAGTTAGGTAAGAGTCGCGCTATGACCCTTCCTGGCTACACCGTCCCCACTTTCCGCCACAGATGGGAGTTGAATAAGAAGATCCCGCAATATGTTCGAGAAGGCCGGCATACATCTCACAGTATTGATTATGATGTTTTTGAAGAGATTGTGCTGACTTGCAACAGTAAATCGTGAATCTGGGGAGGTAGATGATGACGAGGCCGAGCGAGAAGAATATGAGAACGCTGTCTTGGAGGCCGTGAAGTATCGTGAGCAGGATGAAGATGGAGAGTACGAGGGCGATGCTACCATCAACGGCGAAGAGACGCAGGCTTTGGGCAGAGATCGTATGGTGCTTAGCGAAGATGGTGAGTTTAAGTATAAGACGAAGCCCTATACCTTCAATCCGAAGAATGAGACACATCCAAATGGCCGAGTCAAGGGTCGTCGTCTTGTCATGTGGCATCGTAAGTTTCCCATCCAACAACTTCACTACGAAGATTGATGCTGACTCCCAGCCCAGGTCCTCGCATGCTCGAAAAGCTTTTGCTCCACCTTGTCTACGAATGTCATCGCAACGATGTCAAACTCCCATGGGACAAAGTCATGGCTCGCCTGGCACCTGGCTCATCCGTCGACTCCGCACTGCAGCAGATGAACAAGACTCGCGAGATCATGATCACAGAAGGTCACATGGTCCCACCACTAAAGTCGAAGCGTTGTGTTCCCGCTGATCCAGATGTTCGTGGAATTATCCGTGATATGAGCTCTGAGAATCCAAGTGCTACGCGGACTGTCAATTGGACCGAAGATATCGAAGATCTAAAGCGCAGTCTAGAGATTCCTGGAATCATTCGTGGCTCTGGTAGATATCCTCGCACTCCAAGAAAGCCAAAGGAGAATGGAGAGCCTGCTGCTGATGCAACAACCCCTTCCACAAACAACCCTTCCACTTTGAAGAAGAGAACCAGGAAGGTCAAAGAAGGAGAAACAAGCTCAGCTGAGGCGACACCAACTAAGAAACCGAAGAAGTCGACTGCGAAGAAGTCTGCTGTCAAGGCTGAGGAGTCAGCCTCAGAGAATGAGGTCCTCCCTGAAGAGTTGGTTTCAGACGAAGACTATAAGCCAAACGCTACGGTCAAGAAGAACAGGCACGGAAAACGGATTGTCAAGAAGACAATATCGCAACGTGAGCTGTCACCTCTTTCCCACGAAGAATTCGAGGATTCCGATACAAGCGGTGAATATGAGCACGTCGAAGGTAAATCACATCCTATCACCTTCCGTCTATCGCCAGAAAAACTGAAGAGGTTTCCAGCCGGGGTGTCCGGAGCTCAAGACAACGAGAATGGTCTTCAAGACTATCAACAGCTTAATGCCGAAGACTTGCAGAGCCCTCCCTACGCGCATGAAGCGTTGTCAGGTGCCGACAATAGCATGCACTCTCCCGATCAGCCATATACCCAGATCTATGAGGAGAACCAAGGGGACGATGCTGATAGTGCTAAGATGGACGAGTACGACTTCGACGATAGTCATCAATACGATGATATTGCGGGTGTTGGGTATCAGCCTGGTCCGACAAACCCTTCCAATTACATGACCGGATATGAGGACTCCAGTCAGCCAAGGTATTATGCTGGCAATGGTGGTTATATGAACATGCCGCAGTACCCAGCCAGTCGCAGCTCGTTCTCTTCGACTCCTTCGTCTTTTGGCAGTACCGGCTTTGCAACACTCGATGCTTATGGCTTTTCGGACATGTTTCGAGACTTGATTCCAGCTCCGGTGAGTCGCCTGAGTAGAGCTCAAGGTGTGAAAGACTGATGAGTTTGCAGCTGAACCCGACTCACATGTCCAATCCATTTGGTCAAAATCAGACCATTGGAACTTCGAGCACCAGCTCTCCAATTGCAACCGGTGGTATGGCTAGATACGCATATGCTCCCAGCACACCAAGCATGTCCAGAGTCTCGAGTACACCCCGACTCTCCACCAACGCTACCTATGATGGCGCATACTCCTCATATGGCACATACACCCCTTCTCGTAGCAATAGCTCCAGCCGTGACCGCACGTCCTCCATGTATCGTCAGCCTTCAATTGTACCTCATACGACTCCCAGCTTTGCTAATATGGAGGATGCACCCAATAGTAACACGAGTCAGGACCTCACAGCTTCTATCGAAACTGATGAGAATGCTGCACCAGTTCCGGAAACTGCTACTCCTTCTTTTGAAAATGAGTTTGAGCCAGCATTCACTTGATCGTAGGCTCTTCTGAGCTCATCATTGAGACATTTGGAGACATTTGATGGTGAGGACCATGCATCAACGAGTTCAAGGGTGTGCTTGTCATCTTGTTGATAGGCCACCTATACTTCATCTTCGAATCGTAGCATATCGATTCTCTTTCGAAGCTTGTGACTTACTTCGTCAAACTCCGCTTCACTTCAACTCTGTTGACTTGGAGACTTTTGATTGATGGAGATGCAAGGACTCTTTGAGATGATATGCTCTGGGTTCACTCGAGGCTTCTTTCTTGCTTTGGATTTTCGTGCTGGGGTTTTCAAGGCTTCGCGGGGTATGCACCCGGTCATGGTGGCGAACATATGCATTAGAGGCCCTTGAAAAGGACACGCAAGAGATGATGGTGAGGCATTGGATTTTTCCTTTCCGATGCAGCAAGAGAGTCAATAGAGGGGGTTGATTGCGAGATGTAAGATAGGTGTATGATAGTGCAGGACAGGAGAGTCATTGGCGACGACTCGTGCGTACCTAGATAAGGGAGTCCTTCCAAAGACAATGCACCTTGGTAATGGCAACTGTGATTTTTTCAAGACCCTTTCATAGTTCGATTGGTGTTTTACTAAAGCATATGTAAGTAGGAATCCTCGCCATAAGACAGTTTGTTACCTTCTATGTGCCGGAGCTGTTCCCCGTGCCCCACCAGCTGGCCAAAGAATCATCAGCGTCAATTCACCTTGTGTCAAGGCAGAGGCAGGGCAGTTTTTATTTGACTTGAATGGAGTAAGAAGGTAGTGTTGTATAAGGTGGGTTCAGGATGACATGATGACCTGTGTATATACGTCATGGGGGCTGTTGACAAGAATGTAGGCGAGTATGATCGGCCAGTAAGCTTGCACGATGGACTGCTTAGGGCGAATATATGGGTTCTCTTTGCCAGGAGGGCTCGAGTGAGGGATGGTGGGTTCCAGACATAAAGCCCATACCAGCATTTCCAGGCACCAGGTTGCAAGAGCACGAAAGATGAAGAAGTGTGCTGGTTTCTTCCCTAAGAGAACTTTCCACATGCTCAGAATCTATGGCCTGAGTTCTGGGCATTCGGATTGTATTAATTTGAGTCCATGCAATACCATGATTTCGTTATAGGAAGCTTGAAGCGGGGAAGATGCTTGAAGAACTATTTTGACTAAGATCTGTGTACGCAACATATATGAAAGGAAGCTATTAGCAGCATATAGGGAGAGGGGTACAGCACAGAGTGCAGAGATGGATTCAAGGAAAGAAGAAGGAGACGACTTGTGCCATTGGTCTTGCGGTATGATGAGGTTCTTGCGTAGTAACGAGGCCGCGATCATCGCATATAAAAGCATCGATTGAAAGTCTTGCGAGAAAGACAGCGCAGAAATGATTTTCTCAACGATACGTCGTCGGCATTATGATTTAGCCTACGCCGGAGGAGGCTAACGCTATCTGGCTTAGATCCAGCATCTGGACTCTCGAATGGAAGCCCGCAGAAAATAAATATTTCTGGGGGCTTCGAGTGTTGATTCTCTTTCCCACCTCCAAGCACAAAGCCTCCCTCAATCAAGCTGTAGTCGGGTCCTACATTGTTCTCACAGATATACCTATCATTTGTTCACTTTGATCCGCCTTTTCTTGAGTGTCCACAATGCAACGAGCTCTGAGTTCAAGGAGCAGGACTTCGGTCCTTTCCTCTAAACTTCGCCCTCTCACTTCTACAGGGTTCAATGCCCAGCAGTTGAGGTTTGCGCACAAGGTGGGTTCATCCAAGAGTCGACCAAGCTTGAGCAAGCTTCACCTTGTCGCAAGAGAATGTGTACTGACGAGATTTGTTGCAAATAGGAGCTCAAATTTGGTGTCGAAGGCCGAGCAAGCCTTTTAGCTGGTGTCGAGACTCTGGCGAAGGCTGTGGCTACAACTCTGGGACCAAAGGGACGAAACGTCCTGATAGAGTCAAGCTATGGGTCACCTAAGATCACCAAGGGTTTGTAAACGTCGCCATATAAGACTGAGCTCTGCTGATTATCATAGATGGTGTGACTGTTGCGAAGGCCATCACATTGAAAGACAAGTACGAGAATCTAGGTGCCCGACTTATTCAAGATGTAGCCTCAAAGACGAACGAGACAGCTGGCGATGGAACTACAACTGCTACCGTTCTTGCACGTGCCATTTTCTCCGAAACTGTGAAGAACGTAGCTGCTGGCTGCAACCCCATGGATCTACGACGTGGCACCCAGGCTGCTGTCGAAGCTGTGGTTCAATATCTTCAAAAGAATAAGCGGGACATAACCACAAGTGCCGAAATTGCCCAAGTCGCTACTATCAGTGCCAACGGTGATACTCATATCGGCAAGTTGATTGCGAACGCCATGGAGAAGGTAGGAAAGGAAGGTGTCATCACGGTCAAGGAGGGAAAGACAATGGAAGACGAGCTCGAAGTCACTGAGGGTATGCGATTCGATCGTGGATTTGTCTCACCATACTTCATCACCGATGCCAAGTCACAAAAGATCGAGTTCGAGAAGCCATTAATCCTGCTCTCCGAGAAGAAGATATCTGCTGTCCAAGACATCCTCCCTGCTCTTGAAGCCTCAACCCAAATGCGCCGTCCGTTGGTTATCATCGCTGAGGATTTCGACGGCGAGGCTTTGGCCGTCTGCATCCTGAACAAGCTACGAGGTCAACTACAAGTCGCCGCTGTGAAGGCTCCAGGCTTCGGTGACAACCGCAAGTCTATTCTGGGTGATCTAGGTATTCTGACCAAAGCAACCGTCTTCAGTGACGATTTCGACATGAAGCTTGAGAAGCTTATTCCTGAGCAACTTGGATCAACTGGCTCTATTACCATTACCAAGGAAGACACTATCATCTTGAATGGCGAGGGCAGCAAGGACGAAATTGCAGGCCGATGTGAGCAGATTCGCGGCCTCATGAACGACCCTTCGACATCTGAGTATGAGAAGGAGAAGCTTCAAGAGCGACTTGCCAAGCTCTCTGGCGGTGTTGCTGTCATCAAGGTCGGTGGGTCATCAGAAGTCGAGGTGGGAGAAAAGAAGGATCGATTTGTCGACGCTCTGAATGCTACTCGAGCGGCCGTTGAGGAAGGCATCTTGCCTGGTGGTGGTACTGCTCTACTCAAGGCAGCCAGCCAAGCCTTAGGTAACACGAAGCCTGCCAACTTTGATCAACAACTTGGTGTCAGCATCATCAAAAGTGCCATTACCAAGCCCGCACGTACCATTGTGGAAAATGCTGGTACTGAAGGCTCGGTTGTTGTTGGCAAGTTGATGGATGAGTTCGGAACCGACTTCAACAAGGGCTTTGACAGTGCCAAGGGCGAATACACCGATATGATCGCCGCTGGTATTGTCGATCCATTCAAGGTAGTCCGTACAGCTCTGGTGGATGCCAGTGGTGTTGCTTCATTGCTTGGTACGACTGAGGTGGCTATTACCGAAGCACCGGAGGAGAAGAGTGCAGGTGGTATGGGAGGTGGTGGTATGGGAGGCATGGGTGGAATGGGTGGTATGGGTGGTAAGTAGCCTATCATCTGTCCGCTGAGCTATGCTGACATCTTTCAGGGATGATGTAAGTGATTTGATCGCAGAAGCCGCATAAGGCTGTATCGTCACCAAAAGCTTTAAGTCAAAGCTCTATATCAGCATTCCCAGTTGCTTTGATATATTGTATAACACCCCACTCATCCCTCTTCACTGATCTGTCTTATATTGGGCAACTTAGAGCGATTTGGTGTCTTACAGGAGCATGAGCATGTAGAATAATGAAGATAAGAGTTCACATCCAACGTCTTTGGTGCTAGTGAGAGTAACCGTAAACTCATATGGCCTGTTGCCTGTGTTCTCGAATGCCCCATTCCTGTCCTCAACATGGTGGAGCCGGAAGTTCCACTCATGGCCGGCCCGTCCTCGCCAAAATTACTCTAGTGCTGGCGGGGTCTTCTTCCAAGACCTCGACTGCGTTCGCAAAGCAACCAGAAGGCAACAAAGTCGACCCAAACATAATCACTTCGACTTGCTGCCTCCGACTGTGACCAATACTCTGTTGCCCAACCTTCTTGCATCTGCGCGTCTACCTTGTACGTTTAAACATAACTGTGGCGACGCTTCCCACCATTATCTCGAAATCAGCTAATCTGTTTTGACCACCAGCACACGACCCCTCGATTGTCGCACTACTTCTTCTGGCATCATGGTATACACTCCCTTCAGTTCTAAGACTTCAAGATCCTCTGCTGATCAATGTCCCTTGATAGTCTCAATCCGGGTCCGTCCCAGACGTCCTCTCCCTCGCATCAACAATGCTTCTGCCCTCGAAACCCACTTTCCACTTAACGACGGCACACATGCTAACATTGGATGTCTAGAGTGACCGTCACGCAGGAATGCATCGAGGCCTTCAACGACCTGAAGCTCGGAAAAAAGACCAAGTATATCATTTACAAGCTTTCCGACGATCTCAAGGAGATTATGGTCGAAGATAGGGGTGATAATGGCGACTGGGAGTATTTCCGTGAGAAGGTTGTGAAGTCCCAGTCAAAGGGCAAGAATGTATGAAACCTGCATTCGTGACAGGACTGCGATATCGATGCTAATACCCTGGCAGGGTAAGGTCGGCAAGGGACCTAGATATGCCATCTATGATTTCGGCTATGACCTACCCGGAGGTGAGGGATCGAGGTATGTCTTCCTGTCATCGAGAATGTACGAAGCTGAATAGTATATAGAAGCAAGATTACATTCATCGCCTGGTCACCCGACGATGCGCATGTTCAAGTAAGGCCTCCCTTGCCTTATCCCCGAAATCACCCTAACAGATCCACAGACCAAGATGCTATACGCCTCCTCCAAAGAAGCTCTCAAGCGCTCCCTACCAGGTATCGCCGTCGAACTGCAAGCCAATGATGAAGATGACATTGAATATCAGTCGATTTACCACAAAGTCAGCAAGGGTGGAACTGCATAAAGGTGGTGATGGGATAAGGATTGATCCATGATTGGCCTTAGTCTTGAAAAAGCATATACGGTAGAGAGGCTTCAACTTTTCCGCGGGCCCGAGCTAGAGAAAAGGATTCATTTGGTGAATTTCCAAACTCCATGACGTACAGAGAGGATCGGGGATGGAAATGAGGGATGTCAAGTATGGAATTCAGTTGACATCTTATATATGGCCGGATTGCTGTATGTTTATCTGCCCATGTGCCACTGGTCATCCGTCCCATCTGCTTCCAAAGTCAGCAGCACATTGTACTTTATTCGACCCAAGCTACCGCTTCTGCCAAGCGCCCCTAAAAACACTAAATACCTCCTCTCCCACCTCCTCATCCCTCAACCTCTGCGTCAAAAACCCCTTCAGATCTCCCCAAAACTCCTCTCCATTCAACACCTCCATTCCACTGCCCCTCCCCTCCCCCTCGACACCCTCCGTACTCATCCCCTCCTCCACCTGCCCCTTCCCCCCTTTGTCCTCACTCCCTGCTTTCTCTGCTCCTACCGCAGCTCCAGCTCCAGCTACAGCTCCAGCCCCAGCCCCACCACCCAATATCATTACCCCCAACTCCAACTCCCCTGCTCCCTCTCCTTGCGCAGCCTCATCACCAGCTATCAACTCCCTCAAAACCTTACTATCCCCCACAGGCCTCTTCCTCCACAACAACCTCACGCCCTCCCTCCCCACACCTAGCCGTTCCGCAACGACTGTTTTCAAATCCAGGATCGAGGTATTCGGATCTTGTTCTTGCAGCGTTATGGAGATGGTGGTGGGGGCACGTGTGGATTTTAGGTGCACAGTTAGGGATTGAGGGACGCTGTTGCGGGTTGTGGATTTGAGTGAGGGTCGGAGGTTGTGCGTGGAGGGGAGGCGGGGGAGGATGTACTGGGAAATTTGTTATTTTTAGATTGAGAAGTGGAGTGGAGTGGAAGCAGGGGATAGAGGATAAGAAAGAAAAGGCAAAAGAAGGGGAAGAAGAAGAAGAGGAAGAGACATACGGCCGAACGTGAAGGGTAGCTTCGTGGATCTTCGACGTGGGTGGAGGAGAGTTTGGTGGGCTTTGCTTCGCAGAGGGCGATGAAGGTTCGTGCGAAGGCTGTTTCTGTCATCTTGTCCAGGTCTCCTTTTATATTCGTCCTTCGAGAATAGAATTATTTGAGGTTAATTGGGGTTGATATTGCGGCTCGTCGCATAGTGGGTACATTGCTCGAGTCTATGGATGCTAAAGGAACGTCAGAGTCTGGAGTCCCGAGGATTAACCGGTCGCACTGACGGAAAGGGCGATCAAAAGATCTAGGGAATGAACAAGATTCAGGCCCAGTCTCATTAGACCCTGATCTATAGAGAGTGTGATTCCTATGATTCTTGTCTGAGTATTATCTATACATTGTTGATGCCGATTTGAAACAACGGATTGAAATACAGACATGAGGTTTTCCGCTCAGTATCGTTTCCTGAATTGCAACATTCACGTCCTGGATGCCGCGAATATCTCCTTCGGGATCATTTGAATTGGGGAAGGCAACAACCCCGTTTCAATGGATTCCATCTCACTCCCCTTCATCGTTTTCTATTGAACCATATCCTATATCACCCCCATATGGCACGGGAACAATGCTGCAACTTATACTTCGCAACCCCAACTTGCGGTCAAGATGGAGTCTCGACATTAACCCAGACGCCGTTCTGAGTAGACAAATCCAGACGCGTTTTTGAGTAGACCAATCCCATACAAGAATTTCAAGCAGCAAGACGCAACGGCAGTAGCCTAGCGGAATCATGTTGCATCTTGATGGAAGTTACAAAAAAGGAAGCAACGGCGCTTACTGTATTCACAGCCCTTTCTTGGAGGCCGAATAAGCACAGCTTCCTTCGAAGAGGAATTTTCTTTAGCCGAACATGGAATCAGAAAGCTGGCTGAATCCTTGCTATTCTATCATGGTACATCTCATGCTTGACAATAGTCTCGCAACCGGCCAAAAGTTTCCAAGGAGAAGACTTTCTCGTCGCCTACTGGGCGAAGTTGGAGAGACGATATGGTACAGCAGGACGGTCTGATAGGCTTGGTGGCAGAAGCTTGTGCTATAGCGCTCGCTATAGGCTCTCTTGTTCATATCAAGCTTCAAAACGGGACTACAAAGAGGACGCTGTATCAAGTCAGGGCGACGCCTTCTGGGCATGTCAGGTGGAAAGGAGCTTCGTGGACTGATGTGGAACCACTAGAAGGTATTGTCATCTCACACTACATGCACGAGATAATCGGACTCCAACATACGCCTATTACTACATGAGCCTTCGTTGCCCTGACTGGTAGCATTTTAAGTATGAGTGTGGTAATGCTTGCCTAACGTCAATTCCTCGCCTTTGCTGCTGACGATAAGTGAAGACAGTCTCGCAACCTAATGCAGCTTATCCTGTTGCAACCTTCATCACTCAAGAATACGCAGCATAGACAAGTCTATGCCAGAAAGCACTACTGACTCCAATCCATTTAGGTTCCCGGTTGCTCTTGGCTATTTTGAATCAATTAGGTCTTACAAGCCTTGTTGCTGTGACTATTGCAAACCAGCTGCAAGGTGACAATTCGGAGCAATGGAGTATATCCATAAGTAAGTCTTTACTCCTACCATGTTCGATCCTGAACCAATCAATCCATAGCAATCGAGGTGGCTATTGCTATACTACTTCTGGCAGTCTGGACGTTGCGCTTCATTCCCTGTCCTCATCGCAATACACTCTACTTGCTGGCGTTGTTTCTGGATACCGTCATCGCCATTGTACACTTTCCAACCGGCCTGTTCTATATGGATGCAGATATCGGCGATATTCTATCTAGGCGCCTGCAACTTGCCCAATCCATCATTCCATGGATAGTACTAGTCATGATCTCCTTGACACCACGAGTATACGTGCCCATAGATCCATACGATTCCGATTCTCGCCCTTCATTTGAACAAGAAGCTTCCTTCGCCAGCTATGTGATCACGTTCTCTTGGCTAAATAAACTTATCATACGAGCGTGGAAGACGGAGCTTGAAGCAGAAGATCTGCCAATAGTGCCGGACAGAGATACAGTGGAGACCTGGACGAAAAAGTTACCAGCACATGAGGATGGATCTGGCTATAGTGTATCCAGGCTTCTAGTCGCCTTCAACCAAAGTCTCATCTCGATGTGGGTCTGCGAGGTGATCAATGCAGCTTCCTTCCTGATCAAACCTATTGTTTTGAGATCGCTGCTGGAATTTTTGGAAGACAGCAATGACCGGAAGGAGCCAATGTTCGCACCATGGGTCTATGTGTCAGTCTTTGGATTATCAATATACACGGAGTGTATCTCCAAGAACGGATTGTTCTTTTGGGCAAATAGGTGTATTGACACGACATAGGGTGTCTGGCTGCTAATTCCCCGCAGAGTCTCTTGTCAGTTGCAGGGAGCGACTATTCAGGCTTTGTTTTCGAAGACTTTGGCACTTCGATTGTCTGGCTCTGGCAAGGAATCGGAGGTGACTTCGAGAGAAGCAGAGAAAAATGTTTCATCATCCTCGGCAAGAATAGGACAGATAAACAACCTCATGTCTTCGGATATACGAGCATTTCAATCAGCCCGGTGAGAGGTCCTTGAACGTCCAGAGTAGCAATATTGGTATGACGCGCTGAAACGCTGACGATACGCAGAAATTGCTGGCAGCTTTTTGGTAGCCTGCCCTTAATCATCATCGGTGCTCTTATACTCCTTCATAATGTAATAGGCTGGATCGCTTACGTCGGCGCGGCCATGATATTCGCTCTGTGCATCTTAGTGCAACAACTCATCAAGATTTCCGTCTCCTATCAGAAAGACCTTCGAGCTGCGGCAGATACTCGAGTAGGAGCTACTTCTGAAATTCTAAACTCAGTCCGAATGATCAAGTACTTCGGTTGGGAAGAACTGGCTGCGGAAAAGCTGATAGCACCGAAACGGGAAGCTGAACTTCAAGCAGCTTTCAAACGAAATTTCATCGAGGTCTGGATCAGAGCTTGCTATACGATTTTGCCCTTGACGAATCTTCTCGTGGCCTTTACTCTGTATACAAATATCATGAAGAAGCCAATTACCCCGAGCGTGGCATATTCCGTGATAGTCTACTTCAAGGTAATTCAAACACAGTTCGGTATGTAGTCTGGTTGGTTTGGCGGTAGAGTGTTAACAAGACATAGACAAGTTCATTGACCATAGTACATATGCTGCAAACTTCTATGTGTCATGGCGCCGTGTACTGAACTTTTTGGCGGATGAAGACACGGTCAACAGCACTGAACAAGATACGGATTCCGAAGTCTTGGCCTATAGAGATGCTCAACTATCATGGAATGTCAGGTCTGGGGGAGAGGAAGATAAGACCTGCCTCAATCATGATGACGGTGTTGAGACGGATGTCCTAGTTTCCCACAATGGAGATGGATATGGTACGACCAAAGATGGAGGTCCTCTTCTGAAAGATATAGATATTGAATTTCCGCCGGGCACTTTGACGGTCATCACTGGCGCTCTTGCTAGTGGCAAGACATCGTTGTTACTAGGTCTGCTTGGCGAGTTGATACTGCATAAAGGCACTGTTCTACTTCCACGTCATTCAGGGGTATCCTATGTCCCGCAAGTAGCCTGGCTCCTCAATGCGACCATCAAGGACAATATCCTATTTGGATGTAACAAGCCATACGATGACAAGAGATATAAAGAGGCCTTGTTCGCATGTGGTCTTGAGCCAGATCTCGCTAATTTCGCAGCAGGAGACTTGACGGAGGTGGGCGAGAAAGGGTAAGGCCCCCGGTTCATCACCTAGAAGTTTGTCTAACTCACTTAGTCTCACACTTTCTGGGGGACAGAGACAACGAGTCTCCCTTGCGAGAGCTATATACGCATTCAGCCAGATCGTGCTCCTTGATGATACTTTCAGTGCTTTAGACGCTACGACCGCCAAGCATGTCTACGAGAATGTCATTTGTGGCTCTCTCTTGGCAGGCCGAACTGTATTGCTTGTTACCCATCAAGTCTCCCTGGTCGCAAAATCAGCGGATCGGATTATACGAATGTCTCATGGCCGTATAGAGTCCGTCACGAGTGGCAGTAACGCAGCGAAACAGTCATTGACTAGTCTCACAAGTAATGGAATAAATGAGCGGGGTGCGTTCGCCGTAGCCTCAACCAAATCCAATCTAATCGACGACATCAATGATGACAACAAAGAGATTGAGACGCAGCATGATCAACAGAAGCAGTCTGAAACAGTCATTAACAATGGAAAGTTAATTATGGCTGAGGAGAGGGCTCATGGCAGAGTCTCGAAAAGGCACCTCTTTGGATATTTATCCTATATGGGAGCTCCCGTGCTATCATTAATAGCACTATTTTCCATTATCGCCGTCGCATTCCGAGTCTTTGGACCACTCTCCATTGGTCTCATTGATGTGAGTCTTCTACAGATTTCTTCGTCAGATATTACACTTGGGCTGATGTTGTCTCTCTAGGATTCACCTCACACAGCCAGCCACAAATCATTGGATATGACATATTTCGTGACCTTCTACCTTGGCGTCCTGATCGCAACAATAACCAGTAGCATTCTTTACGATGGCCTCACCATGTACGGACGACAAATCGTATCGCGTAAGATACACGATACCATGTTGCATGCCGTCCTAAATGCTCCTCTCCGATTCTTTGACACCACACCGATCGGACGTGTTCTGAATCGTTTCTCCAATGATCTTATTATAGTCGACCAATCACTTCCCGATCTGTTGAGATCCTTGTGGGAGTATATAATAGATATTGGGCTCAGCATAACAGCTGTCATAACACTACTTCCATCCATGCTCGCCGTAAGTCTAGTGGTAGTCGGATTAATGACCATTATTGCAGAGATGTACATACGAGCACAGGTCAGTGTCAGACGTATCATGTCCATCGCTGCCTCCTTTATGATGACAAGCTTCAACGATGGGCTCTCAGGCAGCGTGATTATACGAGCTTTCGGGAATCAGCCCTTCTTTCTCCGTGATAATATGCAGAAAGTTAACCAATACATTCGAGCAGCCAAGACGAACGCAAATCTCAATCGGTGGCTAGGACATTGGCTCGGAGTTTGCCAGACAATCATGCCTTTGGCTGCCGGTTTCTTGGCTTTGGCCTCAGACCTTACCCCTCGATTCATAGGGTTCTGTCTTACTGCTATGTTGAGCTTTGGTGCAATCTTGATCGAACTTGTACGGACGTTTAATAATGTCGAGGTTGATCTTAATGCAGTTGAGAGAATCAATTATTACATCGACAACATTGACCAGGAGGAAGAGGCGACTGATGCGTTTGAACCCCCTGCATCATGGCCGGCGACAGGAAGGCTCGAAGTATGTCATCTGTCTGTACGCTATTCGCCTACAGGTCCTAAAGTACTGGATGATTTGAGCTTTGATATTCTTCCGGGCGAGCGAGTTGGAGTTGTCGGAGTTACTGGTAGTGGGAAATCAAGTCTTGCGCTCTCCTTATTGCGATTAACAAATATTTCTGGGGGAAGTATTTATCTCGACGGACGTGATATTATGCGAACGAATCTACACACCCTACGTCGACGAGTAACATTCATCCCTCAAGACCCAGCATGTCTTCACGGTACTGTAAGATCCAACCTTGATCCATTCGACGAGCTTGAAGACGCAGATCTCAACGCCGCGCTCATCGCAAGCGGCATAACAGATTGCGACACTGACATCGGCTCATCCCACGCCAGCATCACTCTCGATACACGGGTCTCACACGGCGGCGGTAATCTCTCTCAAGGACAACGCCAACTCCTCGCCTTTGCCCGTGCCCTGGTACGCAGAAGCAAGCTCATCATCCTCGACGAAGCTACCAGCTACACGGATGCAGTGACGGATGCGAAGATCCAGGAGACGATAGGGACGAGCTTTCAACAGTGCTCGATTCTGACGATTGCGCATCGCTTGAGAACTATCGTCTCGTTCGATCGCATTATGGTGTTGGGAAATCCCGAGGGGAAAGGGGGAAGGGTTATAGAGTTCGATACTCCGCTGGCTTTGTTAGAGAGGAAGCATGGGGCCTTGGCTACGTTCGCGGTGGATTCGGGAGAATTCGAGGAGTTGGTGGGGTTGGCGAAGGGCATGGAGTGATAGGATTGGAAGTTGTGTTGAATAAATGAAGAAGACAGCTAAAAGCATTGGTCGACACGCTCTCAAGGGAAAAGTTCTGGTGTGCAATATTGAAGTCGCACCCACGATACGTGGAGCAAGCTTCGATATTATCATATTATGGGGTATAATAGTATCAGTATAGATCCAGCCAAGTTTCAAATATTCACTTCCAATGACATCGACATTGACATCAACATCATCGCTGTCCGAATCAGTTGCCCTTCTCGAATCAAAGCCTTCTTCCGCAGGCATATTCCAAGCACCTTCACATCTACGAGTCTTTAAAGCGGCTAGCTGTCAGAACCGGCCACCTTCATAGAAAGGATCAAGCTTGCTGGAGAATTCTAGGATCCTACCGTAGCGGGTAGAAACCCCTTTTGAGGAATTTACATTTTTAATTCAAGAATATGTCTCAAAACCTCGAGGACATCCTGGGACTCAAGACCCAGCGCTTCATCAGGGCGATTAAGAGCGCGATCAACCCTTAAATCTCGCGATCTCATCGACTCCTCAACACAACTCTGCGTTTGATGATATATGGGCGAGTCATGCCTAGCCAAATCCTCACGTTCAAGTCCATCGAAGCGCTCCGTTACTTCCTTCGGCCATTCGATCGGATTCATAGGCGCAAATATCGCACCTGCGTTCTCACTCTCCAAGCGATATCGTTCCAGCTGTTCCGTCACTACCCATCTCCACTCGCATCTTCGTCTTCGAGCTTTTGATAGTACAGTCAAGGTCTCTTCTTCCTTCGCGCATGCTTCGCTCAAGCCTCGCACTTCGGACCACTGCTTTGCCACGAGCTCTTCGATCTCTTCCTTCTGCCTCGCGATCAGCTGCTCCATCTGCTTGGTCTGCTGATTCCGCCTGACATCGATTCGACTCTGATGTAGCCTCCCCATGTTATCGCGATCGGTATACTGCTGCGAAAGCTCTATTCGATCTCTCTCCGTCACATGCGTCGCTCCAGGCCTGGAGAAATAAGCCTCCATGTACTTCAGCCGAGTTTGTATTTTCTGCGCGTGCTGTGTCAGTGTTGCGCGTAACTCGATCTCCGACGCCACTTGGCGATTCTCGAGATCGGTAACATCTTGTCTTTGTCTGTCTAATATCTTTGGCTCCAGTTCCGTGTATTTCTGAATGATTGCTGCTTGCGCTTCCTTGTATCGAGTGTACATGGCTTGTCTTGTGTTACGCTCGAAAGCACAGAACCTATCACGTTCGAGGATCTGCTGTGCTCGTAGACTTTGCAACGGCCTGCTTTGCTTCGTGCGCTGCTGTGCGAGAAGCTCTTTAGCAACCGCTCCGTGCTCAGCCGTCCGTCGAGCGTCTCTTTCCACCGCCGATTTGGATACTTCATTCCCTCCACCAAGATCATACTGCTTCAGAGGATCTACATCTGCCTCGGACCACTCTCTACTTGCATACTTGTCGAATTCTTTCTGCGCGATCCATTGGTGCGCACTATCCAAGAAAGCCATTTGCTGTTTGAAGTTGAGTACAGCTTGGACAATATCTCCTGGAACAGCTTGGCCACAGCATTCGGGCGGCATCTTGGATTCGTCCAGAATTGTCTGGGCTATCAGGGTCTCTAAACAATATTTACAGTAGTTGTGCGAACAAGGTAGAGTATGGAATTTCAACTCCTCGTTGACTTCTTTGTGGCAAACAAAACATGATCTGATCTAGGTTAGCTTCGTTCCAGAGAGCTGTTTCCTCGACAAGCATGAGATTGTATCAGAAGTCATGCAGACATGGAACAGCTCGACTTTGTTTGTACTCGGCTGGAATCGCCTCAAGTGGCTGGAGCTTCAAGCAACTTTCTCGACGACAAGTCTGCAAAGGAGGTGTAGGAAGCAGACTACCTCGACAGATCCGACGTATCTCATTGGAAATTGATCTACTCACTTCACATCTTTTGACGGTCCCTCCCTAATGAGTCTCATCTGATTCCTGATGCCACGTTTGATGCGACTATGGGCACGAGTGGTCGATGGCGGTGACGACACCGGCTTCGACACCGGCTGCATCTGTGACGCATGTCTATCATATTCCGCGATGGAGTATGCTTGATCACTGCTTGCGCGCGACAGGGTCCGCAAGACTTGGGAAGCGGGCAAATCCGTTGTTGGCGCTAGAGAGGATGGATCTGTGAAAGTACTGATTCGCGAAAACATGGAGGTTGCTCTGCTGTCGCTATTTGACGTCGAGGTCAAGATGGACGTGGTCTCGGGAAACGAGCTGGAGGAGTCGGCATCAGGATGTCTCTCAACTTCGATACCCAGGTCCTGGGCCTTGCGTTCGAGACGTCCATCTAAGGTCTCTTCCGTGTCGCCTTCGCCCAACCGCAGCACCTCGAAACCATAGGTTTTGTCATCTGTGGAATGGCTAGCCATCTTGTGCGAGCCGCGGCATCAGTGTTTGAGGGTCCAATCGAGATCCTGCTTTGTAGCGATTCGTCTAAAATGTTTGAATAGCTGCTGCACTTCCAAGATTCCGGAAATCATCTATTAGACCATTAGCATCGTTTCTATTGCAGACTGTCTTAATTGATTCCTACTGCTGATAATCTAAGCTACATATGTATGTATTATCAGAGCGTGCGTGTACAATGATCATAGACATCGAGACACCAAACTCAACGTGAATATGAGGAGAAGGATGCTGTTGCTGCTGCTTCATTCCGATGGGTCTGAGCTCTAACCATGTATGATGTTTTCTACAGTAAGGAACTATCACGAGATCTTCAGGCATTATCCCTTCCTGGATATGTGCGGTTTATATTCAGACTACGCCGTCACTAGAGCGCGTCGATGTGGTGCGGCGAAGTACTCAACTCGTATACTGTATGTAGTCTGCAAATAATGGATTAACCACAGCAGGCAGGTGTTAAATTATTGCAGGCTAGCGCCGTGAGTGGCGCCGGTAGATAGCGGGCACTTACTTAGGGCCTTAGACGGATGCGTCGGTTGGTTTGATGAATCGAATCGTTCTCATGCCTTGTGTATATACACAGACAATTTCTTCAAGCAATTCTAAAATATGAACTCATTATTCATTCACTGCTACATACTCAGGCATCTGCACATCATGCGTCGCTTATCACCCTGTTCTGATCTAGATGTGTGATATAGCCGCAGATTTGGGATTCCCCCCACATTTTCACATTTTTCCCAATATTGGGGTCCCCAATTTGGGGTCCTCCGTACGAGTCATTTGACACCGTGAGCTGAAGTTCCCGTCAAAGAAAGCCAATAATCGTCGGCACGTGCACCCGGCCTCTACTCGTTTGCGCGAGAAGCGAAGCTATCCATCCCGGATTTTCGGTAGTGGTCACCTCGGCCTCTTCATCTATGTTATATGGGTTGGCAAGCGTTTAAGCGAATATCGATGTTCCCACTCTTCAGACCGCCCCAAGATAATAGGCAGGTCTATAGTGGGAAGAGTTTTGTAGCGAGTCAGAGAGGAAAGATCACTTCTGGCTCTTGGTGCGTTCAAACTTCAAAGCGTAGCGGTGAATCTAGGCTTTGTGTGCCACGCCCAATAAACGAGCATATATCCTGACACTGACAGAGACATCACATGTGACCTAGAATATGGGCTAGCAAAACCGTCCCGTGTATTGAACAAGTTAACTTCAAGTATAACCTGAAGCCATACTTTGAAAGTAGGTTTCGCAGTTCGTAAGGCCCTATGCAGGCTGTCTTCTTCGAAGTGGAAGTCAGGGGTGAAATTTCCCAAGCATACGGTACATAACGTAGTCGGCCTCCAGGCCTTAAATCAAAAAATATCATCTCCATTAGCTTACAAAGGGTCTAAGAGGTATCTGGCTCGACGAGGAGACAGAAGTCACAGAATGTACTCTGCCCATATGTGACTTATCCTTGACAACACGATTCGTGACCAACGCTGCGATTCGATCAGCTAGAAGACCCAGGTTCTCCTCTAGCCTGTTGAACTGCGTGAGGTCCGAGTTCGCAGACTCGACAAATTCGGAGATAATCTCGCCCATCTGAGCCTTGTCGATACCGGTAGAGGAGTCTTCGTGCTTCGCTTCGATGCGCAGGTGTAGTCCGGGGATCTTGCCGATGATGAATAATAGGATGAGGGTCCCAAAGAAGGAGTACAAGGCGCCTACAGTGCTGTCTGCGAGCTGATAGCCGATTTGTATCCAATGTCCGTTGATTGCTCCACCATTGATGGTTGTGTAGCCGTCTAAATGCGCGATGTAATCTGCGGCAAAGAATCCTAGTCATTTAAGTAAGTACGCGGACAGTTCGAGCAATGTCTTAGACAAGCTGCCTGTTATCTCTCCAAAGGGACCAAGACAATAATATGGAATGTCAAGGCCTGAATCGATATGTCTCGACTGTAGGCATGTCCCGACTGAAGGCTTTGACTTACCAGTGCAGATATTACCAACGAATCCTCCGACAGCATGAACCGCGAAAACATCCATCGCATCATCAATCGGAAGAATGTGTTTGAGTTGAGTCGCCAGACTCGAGCATATCCCAGCGAAGAGGCCAAAGATTACAGCAGACCAAATAGGAACATATCCAGCTCCAGGTGTGATGGCGACGAGACCTGCCACAACGCCCATACAGAAACTAACACAAGACCATGTTCGATGATCTGATCAAACGTAAGTATCTTTTTGATATACGACACACATACATACTGAAATAATCCACAAAGCACCACGTCAGACCACTAACACAAGCGGCGAGATTTGTATTCGTAATGGCAATAACTGCCCGTAAGTTGGCACCCAAGGCAGAGCCTCCGTTGAAGCCGAACCATCCGAACCATAGAAAGACAGTGCCCATAACGATCATAGACACGTTGTGAGGACGGCTACTTGGACCTCTGCGCTTGCCAAGCATAAGAGAGTATGCAAGGGCAGCACACCCGGACAAGATATGGACGGGTGTACCACCAGCAAAGTCGAGGCCGCCCATCTTATTTGCCCATCCGGAGGGGTTCCATGTAGAGCAGGCAACGGGGTCGTAAATCAAGGTTGGCCTTTGATGAGATGTTAGCTTCTAAGTGGGGAAATGATTCTGTTTGCTGGAACGGTGCAGCTGTTAATCTGAGAACGAGATTCGATGCATCCCATGATATAAGGACAATGACTTACCAGCAGAACATAAATACCATGCAGGGCAATAGCCGGCCCCTCTCAGCAGTGGCACCTACCGCAAGTGCTGTGGTTATGCAGGAAAATACACCCTGTTGCGTTGAGTTGGATATCAGACTCATATTTG
>Ga0115846_100102_pt3 | contig 37506 bp, 41 predicted proteins | sample InSIn5gowninarea_2_FD_83860 | JGI IMG/M metagenome (GOLD analysis project Ga0115846, IMG submission 83860) | reverse complement strand
CATCCATTTCCCCCCCCCCTCTGTCCCTTTCCCCCCTCCCCCCTCCCCCCTCCCTGCCCACCCACAACCCGCTCTCCAACTCACTCCAAAACTTAAACACCCAACATCCTAAAACCAAAACCTAACACCTAACTCCCACGCTCAATAACAGTCCAACGTCTCTTAACCCCATCCCTCATCCCTCCACCTCCAAGTCTACCCCCCCAAAGCCCATCAGCACCAGCACCAGCACCAGGACCAGCACCACCAAGCGGCGCCAAATCATCATCATCTTCTTCTTCATCAACACCTTCACCCCTCTCTTCCTTATCCATCTCCTTGACTACTTCCATCTCCGCCTCTTGGATGACTTTCTGCTTATCATCAAGGGTGGTGGGAAGGTCCCGATGCATAGATATTGATCTGGAGGAGTCGTGAGCTATATCGCTGCTGCCGCCGAGGTTGAGCATTATCAGGCTACCAGGATCAATTTCATGCTCGTCATCATCATCCTGTCGCTTTTCGCGATCGAGGGATTTGCTGGTTGCGCTCCAGAGACCGATGCTGGTCTGTCTCGCGCCGCCGCTGGAGGATGTGTAGGGTCTTGGTCCTGTAGATGCAGAGCTTGTTGTTCGTCGGATGTTGCCTGAACTTCCGTTTAAGCTGCTGTGGTGAGAGCTCTTTTGTGGGAGTGATGTGGCGGTTGCGGATATGTTGGATGATCGAATGGGTTCATTGGCGTAATTGCGCTCACGGAAGGCTGACATGGATGATACAGAAGGCGTGCGTGAAGAGGCTGGGGTAGACGTTGTTGAGGATCGAAGATGTTCGGTGGATGCTAAGAGTAATATGTCGTATTGTGTAGAGATGGAAGGACGAGGAGAGTGGGGATCTGGTGGTGTAGATACTGGTGATGGAGGTAGGTCTGGCTTGCGAACTGCCATGGTGAGAGAAGCCATACCGACATCGAGAAGTACGGGTTGATTCGTCAAAGCACCGATTAGAGCATTACACCCTGCTCCATGGCTCACAATTATGAGAACTAGATCAGTATCTTCGTCTGAAGAGGAGAAGCATCCCGGTGTTTTTGGTTTGTTCGTGGGTACCATCTTGTCCGTATCGTCATTATTCGTATACCACTGGATCATGTCCTGTAAACCAGTTCTGAACCGCTTATGCATCGAGCTCCACTCCTCTCCATATTCTCCGCCCGTTCCCCATAGGTGTGGCTCCCTCATACTATCCCATTGATAGTCCACATCCACGCAAGCATCTCGGGCATGTGCTACATAACCTGGTGGTATTGCTTCCGAGCTTGAGATAGCGTAGGTCGGTATAGGTGGTTGATATATACCACGTTCAGGATCTTGGGGTACTTCATGCACATGTCTTCCTAACGATCTACCATTTGCAGCACTTAAGCTACTACCCCTATCACGTTTTGGTAGAGCCTGGTTCAAGTTCGACAAATTCGTCAGACCGTCCTCGCACTTTGAAGCGACTGGTATTGTGGGACTTTGCCAACCACCCGGAAATCCGAGATTATGCTTCTTGGAGATGATTTCAGGGTTGACACTAAGGTTTGAATAGTCTTCCCTTCTCAGCAAATCTGCTTTTGCACCAGCTACCATCATCGTCGACCCAGGTGGTGGAGTGATGTGTTCGTAATAGTCCGGTGTGAGCCATTCTCCGAGAAAGGCATCGACTCGCAAGATTGATTTTCGGATTCTTGGCTTGGGTGGGTTCGAGGGAGGTACGTCTGTGTTCAGAGCTAGTCTGGATGGGTTGGTAGAGGGATGAGAAGGTAGGACCGGAGTTGATCGGTCTCGCGGATGTTTTCTGTGTAGACTTGGGTTTCGAGATAGGTGTGTAGGACCGGCGTTCTGGGCGAGCCCCGCGCTGATAGCCAAGGATGTGTGGACGCAGCGTAAGAAGGGTGAGGTATGTATGATGACCTTATGTCTGCGCTTCTTAAGCTTCTCTCCGTTCTGTGCAAGTCCATTTGAAGATGTTGTAGTATCCCCCGTTTCTCGGCTCGTCAAGATGTTTGCGATTCTAGCTCCCAAAGCTCTTGACTGGGTCCAGCCGCCATATGTGAGAGGTGGGTCGTAAGGAGTAGGGGAAGTCAGATGCCATTGCTTATCAGCAGCATCTAGCCGAGCGCCGTGCCTGAACAAGAATTAATAACTGTTTTCCAGTTGTATGGACAGTCTCCAGCTCCTCGCCGAGAGCTAAGCTTTGTAATGATTTGACTTTGCGATCTGCAGGAGTTCAAGGCTTACCTGACGACGATGACCACTGACGGTGGGCCGCCCATGACATTGGTTATGGTTTATAGTGTTGACAGAAGCAGAAGTTTGAGGACGTAAGATAGACTCAAGAACTGTTTCATAAGGTTCAAGGTAATTAGTTGTCGATATCAACATCCAAACATCTACACATCCAGACTTTCTTCAGGCGGGAGGAACCGTCATGTATGTCATTCCGTTGGCGGCAGAAGCCGAGCCGACACCGAATCTCTCGAAAAGCATGTGATTCCGTCTTTTGTGCCTCAGTCATTCACACAGCTGCTTTGCTCTTGGCCTTCAATCCTAGGCCACAATAACTTCATTATCAACCACAACTCACCTCAACACACTACTACTCAAACAGCAACATTTCTCTCATTTCCATCTAACTGCTATACACTCCTTTGATACCCCCAAGAGTCCCTCGATCCTCTCTACCCTCCCTTCACAATGAAGTTCCCCTCCCTCCTCCGTCTTCCCCTCCTGCTTGTCCCCCTCCTCATCCCCCTCACCTCCACAGAACACACCTCCAACTGGGCTGTCCTAGTATCCACCTCCCGCTTCTGGTTCAACTACCGCCACCTCGCCAACGTCCTCTCCCTCTACCGAACCGTCAAACGCTTAGGGATCCCCGACTCACAGATCATCCTCATGCTCCCCGACGACATGGCCTGCAACCCGCGCAACGCCTTTCCCGGAACCGTCTACTCGAACGCCGATCGTGCCGTCGATCTGTACGGTGATAATATCGAGGTCGATTATCGCGGCTATGAGGTTACGGTGGAGAATTTTATAAGGCTCCTGACGGACAGGGTCGGGGAGGAGATGCCGAGGAGTAAGAGGTTGTTGACCGATGATGGGAGTAATATTCTCGTGTATATGACGGGCCATGGGGGTAATGAGTTTCTGAAGTTTCAAGATGCTGAGGAGATCAGTGCCTTTGATTTGGCCGATGCGTTTGAGCAGATGTGGGAGAAGAAGAGGTGGGCTGCATATTTCTCAGAACTCATAGTTGCAGAAGGCTGATCAAATACGGTGCTAGATATCATGAATTATTGTTCATGATTGATACTTGCCAGGCGAATACCATGTATGGCAAGTTCTACTCGCCCAACATCATCGCAACAGGATCTTCCGAGATCGATCAATCTTCATATTCGCATCATGCAGATAACGATGTGGGAGTTGCCGTCATCGATCGATATACATACTACAACCTCGACTTTCTGGAAACACAAGTACGAGACCCGAGCAGCAAGAAGACATTGGGAGACTTGTTTGATAGCTATGACGAGGCACAGATCCATTCGCATCCTGGTATCAGGTGGGATCTCGTTCAGGGTGGAGAGCAGGTCGGGAAGGAGAGGTTGATCATGGATTTCTTCGGCAACGTGCAAAACGTGGAGGTAGAAAATGGTACAAAGGCAGGGGATACAGAGCTGCAGGAAGACTTGTTAGCTCTGGGAAGGAAAATCGCGGAGTTAAGAGAGAGGGCAGAAGCAGCAGAACAGAATGCTACAACGAAGCCACTAGTGGAGCATTCTACATCACGCAAGTTGAGAGCTGCGAAAGTCGAGAGCGATGAGCATTCCTGGAGCAAAAGAGCTATAGGACTTTCCGCGCTATCAGCCGTGTCTCTAGCTTGGTGGGCTGGGATGTACATGGAGTCAGCATAGCAGCATCTCAACATGGAAACAATAGCTTCGACCCATGGCTATATCTGACACGACGAGCCAATGTGGCATTTGAAGGTTTTCTTCAAATGCATAGTGATGTATACCAACCAGCTCAATTGCAACTTTTGTGATGGATCAGCAATGGTTGAACGAAGAGACCGACGGTTGCAAGACTACAACCCGAACGATGACTTGGCTCGCGTATGCAGCTCTTTGAATTTGACTCCTCGTAGGTCGAATAAGACTTCGCGCTCGTTTATCATGTCCTCGATGGATTCCGCATTCCTCTCGGGGTATACTAGCACGTAAGCTGTCAATATGGAACCACTAGAGTGGAATGAGAGGGCTTACGGCGTGGTAGCATATTTCTTTGTCGCCGATCTCGATTGCCTTGGATTGCAGCCAGTAGCTCGGCCTCCTTGATCGACCAGGCAGCCTTGCTATCCTTGCTACCGCATGAGTTTAGTTTGTATGAGGTTGGATCTTGTGCTGGGACTGCGAAATATGAGCTGGCATCAGGTTGTCACTGCTTCTTGAGTAATCTGTTAGCTGGAAGTTCATACCAATAGTGGGCTTAGTAATTACTTACCAACTGTGTGACTTTGCGACTGATCCATTGTGCTTCGGTACTAGTGTGACGCAGTGATGGAAATAGCTGTGCGATTATTGACCCGAAAAGTGCGCAGAGTTGAGGAGGTGAGATGATCGAGGATGAGAAACTTCGTGAAGTTTTGGAAGATGGAAAAGGCCGTTGAATCTCGATTGAAGTTGAGATAAAGTTGAGCAAGTAGGGAAAGAGCGTCCAGCATCTGGGAAATTCGTAAGCGAGAGATTTTTTGTTTACCCATTGGCATTGTTGACCAATCAGCTTCTAGACACATCTAGACCTCATTCAGCGCTCCGAGAAAGGGAAAAATGGTACGATATCGCTTTTCTCCTCTTTATCCATCATTCCCATCGCTCTTAGAATAGTTTTTTACGGCCTGATGATATCATATTAGTACTTTTTGAAAGTATGGAATGTGCTTTATGTTGAATACCCATAGTTGAGGTGCAAGTATTAAAATAGAGAGCTTGCTTCCAGCCAGATCGAGATCGGGCTTTGATCTTATTTTCATCTTAGAAGATGACCAATGTCGTGATCATTGCTGTGCATGTGCCAGGTGTTCTTGACTTAGGGATTATGCCCACATCGAGCTCCACAATCTTTGAATCATCGATAACCAAACTTGGATAATGTTACAGAAGATCATATTGAGCAAAACCCTACCCTCAGACTCCTTTGGTGTATAATATACCTCGTAGTAGCCGATCTTTGACTACCAGTCTCCTTGGCCATGTGCGATGGGTCAAGATCCATTGTACAAAGTGGATAGAGGTTCGAATTGACCTGTTTGGTTCAAGGCAAGACAGTAACACGAATGAAGCTGGTTGAATTTATATCAAGTGACACTTGTCAGGATCGTCTCAAACATCAAGGCCTCCTTCAAGTGATCTGGGCTTTCATATCGATCATCTTGAGTGAAAGGTGCGGGATCACTGTTACGTAGAGCCTGGATGATAAAGGTGGCTTTTTTGTTTATGGATAGCTTGATCTATAGGTCCTGTGAGATATCGATATTCATGTTTCTTGTGCACCTATCAAAATGATATGGAGCTTACGAGTGAAGTGAAACTGCGATTAATGATTTGACACGATGAGATATCGAAAGCATGCCTACAATAACCCAATCCATGACAGTGTGAAAATCAACCACACTTCACAAAAGAGATTGAGAAAGTCGAGAATTCCCCTAACTAAATATATGATATCAAAAAAGATATAAGACAAGCTAAAAAAGAGTTCAGCCCGACTACAATGCCTACATCTCTCTTTTGCCAATTTAACGTGTCGCACTCCTCCTCGGTATAGTTTGCACCTGCTCCACGCCCCATATCATTCCACCTCTTACAAACACAATTTGATCGCTCTATTACACCGCTGCACCTGAGCGCCTGTTGTGTTGTTAGAGAGGGTATTCTTATTTGGGTATATATATTATGCCGAAAGCCGGTGGGGGGGGAAGAAACAGCGGCTCGGAAGGATGACTTTGTTTATCCGATACTGCGGGGGTTGGTTTACCTGTTTATTAGAATGCTGTTATGAGATGTGGGTTTGAAGGCTTGAATAGAGGTGACAGGTGTGGTTATGACGGGATATAACATAGCTTTCGGGTTGTTTATATATAAGGTATAATATTATGGTTATCAAGTAGAGTCATGTCATCTTCCTCGATCGAAATGCCTCGATTGGATGAGAGCTCGATCAATGTGCGATACTCGAGACTTTTGGGGATTATGGCAAGGATGGTACAAGTATGATGACAAGTTTGAGGCCTGAGGTCTAGACTACCATCGGATGAAGTAGTGTTAAAGTTTTCAATACATTTCAAGGTGTAGAAAGTTGCATGATATCCACTGCCCTAAAGGTTTCTGGAGTTCTGCTTTGATACTGGTTGCAGCCAAAATACTTGCCTGATGTTATCTGCAACTTTTGTAGAGTATGCCTCGTCGTGTGATATCACCTAGAAGGTCCAGTACCATTAAGGTGTTATAGCCTACTATCGGATGATTGTCTAGATGTTTGACCCTCCTCATCTTCTTTCTGCTGATGAATGTGTCCCTGGATAAGGACTGAGCAGCTGCCCAGCATGAGCGATTACCTCTTGTCAAATACTATCCATACAGTCCCAGCTATTGGCACTATCATCCACTCGTCCTGCTCGCCTGGGTCTATTTCTGAAGAGCTCTCCGCTTGTCCCTTCCACTCCTCGGACAGACCCGCCTCGCACTTTCAACTAGCCCGTTACGCGTTCAAAGGTGTACTTCGATCAGTCTGTAGAAATACCGATGTCCAAATCTCAGGATTGCCGCCTCAGAGATATCCGAAAATCTAGCATATGAAATTGTTTCTATCTTCATATTGATACCTAATTCGTACATTAACTCGTCAGAGGGTTTTTAAAGATCGCTGTGTTTTCTGGAGGTGTATAGTAGCATCTGTAACCAACTTGATGAAGCTATGTACATGGCGAACAATGGCATTGTCGTGCTCGTCATTGTCCCGAGATCTCCAAATTGAGAAGAGCTTGGAAGTTTTGTTTTCGACAAAGACTAGAAGCTTGAGACTTTCGGCCGTTCGAGGGTCAAGTGACGCGTTCTTTCATTCCGTCTGGGCTTCGGCTGGGGGTTCGCGCGGTGGTCAACGCGTCACTGATAGGGAGGAAGATGGTTCGAGCTACAGCTTAGCTTCCATTGATGACTGAGCTTATAAGTTCCTCAAGCTCGAGGTTGGCCACGTCTACGGTGTCTTTTATCCGATTCTGTTCCCTATTCATGGTAGGTATCTTGAAGTGTTAGGATTCAAGGACTCAAATATGGTGAGATCTTGGGCACTATGTAAAGCATACTACTGAGTCATTTGCCATTGGCGGGCCGAGCCCGTGTATCACAAGATGATAGGAGGAAAAGATAACTTCGACTTTGGGATCAGCGCTCAGCGAAGATAATGTACTTCGGCGTGAGGGTGGTCATTCTATGACCTTCGCCATAGACCGTCCTATACCATCGCATTCAGGTAAACAAGCCTCCTTCATCCCATCGAAGCCTCACTAGCTACTATGTTCCATGGCAAGTCTACCCTTAGTATAAGGTTAGAGTAAAGTCAGAAGCCCCCTTGAGAGCCCTCAGTGTGCGATGCTGCAAAATGCATAAAGACGGTTAGATCGATTCAACTGTGATGGATGTAGAGCCGTTCTTCTTCACGTTGATATCGCGCTTGGTTGCATTCGCGAATCTTCTGGTCTTCCTGTCGGCGATCAAATGTGCTAGCCTCTACATATCGAATTTTGGGGTGTACCCAGTCCAATACACCCTTGAGAAAGTAGTTATGTGCTGGATCTTGGGTGAATTGATGCTCGGTGAGTCCAACTAGCATCAAGTCAGTCATGCTCATTCCGCTCTTTAAGTCATCTTACAGGTTGCAAGATGCCTTTGACGGGCCTCGATGATTATACGGTGCCGCTTATGTAGGAGTCTGCTATCACTGCCCGCAAGATCTTCCCACGTCGTGCACCCGGCAGTTAGGTTCAAACTCGTCCCTCGAAAGTGAAAAAGATGTTGATAGTCACAGGTACACCCTCGAGGGTCGATGAGCGTGATGTTTGCAAGATGCTTTGCTTCAAAACCTCCAACCACGACGTTTACTTCCTTGATACCATGGATCTTGATGTTGTGCATGAACTTAGCGATATGCCATTTCCCGGCCGATCGTAGCACATCATTTCCCCAGCAATTGAAGTCTATTGCAATGCGTGGCATTTGTCGTCTTGTATTTCCAAATTGATGCGCTTGGTGTCCGCCAGCCCATTTGAGTTCACTTTGGAACAAGCCCATAACCTCCAGATCCAACAACCAGAGGATATCAATCTTGTTGTTGATAATCAAACGAGGGGTTACTTGGCCAGATTCCGTATAGAAAGGCTTCTGCACTTCGAGTGCAGCCTCACGGGATTCTCTGTTGGTACGTAGCAAGGAACACAATGGTCCCGAAGATCGAAGACCAATACCCTTGTCGTTTGGTTTCATTGATAAACTATGCTGGCCATGATGATGTCGACCTGCCGTCAAGCCCACCACTTGAGGAGTCTTAAGGTACTCAGTCCATATCAATTTCCTTATCTCGACAGGTAGATCAGGAAAGCATGCGAAGGTCGGCTTGTTGACAGGATTTGCTTGAGCAATGGTCGACTGATCGTCTTCTGAAAGCAGCTCTTGAAGAAGCTGGACCCTGCAACGAGAATGTTCGACTGATGCAAGGACAAGGGTAAGCGCCTGCACGGGTATCTGAAGCTGGCTGTTGCCATCAGTGTTTTCTGCATGAAGCCGCCGCAATTCGACCTCAGGACTAAACACTGCTTCGTCCTCTTTGCGTGGGATGTCATCCTGCTTGGTCGGAACGCCATCGTTCGGGAGGTAGCTCGTTGTCATCTTTGCTGACTCTGGAATCTCTCCACGTATCAAAATGTTGGCAGAAGATGAGGCAGGCTGCACTGTAAAGAGTCGACAATGCTTGCTTCCTGTCGGTGCACTGGGCTGTTGTGCAGAGTTAACCATGCTAATCTTTGAATCCTTAGGGTCCCAGAGTCTGTGTCTCTCAATGCGACCGAATGCAAAGTAACTTCCTGACGGAAAATTACCATCGGAGTAGCTGGACGTATGATGCTGTTTGTTGTTTATTCTCCACGTGCACAGCTAAGCGAACGCGCTAAATCCCCCTTTGTCTGCAAATTTGCTTCTTCGAAAGTCGTCATCAGACATACTCATTTCCAACAACTACAGTACCGTCACCGATCATCTTTGTGATTGTCTAAACGGTGTATTGAGAGAGGCTGATCTTTGCGCTGCTCTTCGCCATCACAAAATTGCACTTCAGGCTGAGATATCTGAGCTTCTTACTGCCCCACCAGATAAATCAATCATTGAAGCTTTGCCTTTGCAGCACTGAGACCGTGATCAAAGCAGTGAGTACATGTGAGCTCTCAGATCGGAACATCCGCTAACGATAAAGTCATGGATACTGCGAGTCAACCGACAAGTCCCAGCTCACCCAGGCCTAGCAAGCTTAAGAGACGAGCTGAGAGTAGGAGACGAGTTGAGACATACACCGCACAAACATCTTTCGATGCTGACAGCCAATACGATTCGGATGCCAAGATTGACTGGGCTGATACAGGAGTCTTTTCAGCTGAGGCCCTGTCAAAGGTAAAGAGTCTCAAAAGAAACCTCCGACGCTTGATCGAGCAACACAAAGTCACGAAGGAGTCCTTCACGATATTTCAGAGACTGCCCGTCGAGCTAAGGCTTAGAATCTTCAAAATATATCTGAGCCAGCCACGTGTCATTCCTGTCGGAATGCTCACTGTGCACGTTCCATCGGCAAGTCATTTTCATTTTCCTGAAGTTCATTCCCTCTAATCAGTAGCTTGACCTCAATGTCTCGTGAGACATACTCTGACCCTCTTTCCTCCATTTCTTCCAGTACCAATGTAGATTAGACATACTGACTCCAGAATATTTATAGACAGCGACTGGACTCATTCCTTGGGGTGCCGAACAGTTCCGCACCATAGGCCCAATGTCCACCTTATTGAAAGTCAATCACGAGTCGAGAAACGAGACAATCAAAGCACAACAGGTTGTTTTTAAGACGGGCAAGAACAAAGATATTCTCATCTACGCTAATCTTCCAATCGATACTATTTGGTGCAACTGGCGGAGCTCGACCTTTCTCCCCTACGCCGACGAAATGTGGCTCCCCGAGATTCCTGGCCTGAAGCTTCGAAGTCTAGCTATCAATATTGGAACTTGGATGGAATTCGATAACAAAGCTGTCCTTCACCTTTTAGACTTGGCACAGCGTCTTAGTATTGAGGAGATCACATTGGTACTCGGCGAATATCCATCTCTCAGGGGAGCGTGGGATCTTGAGCTGGTGGCTCCGAAAACCAACCCCTCGCAATGGAATAGTCTGCTGCGTTATTGTCTCATGTCAGAGGATGAGGCAACGAAGTGGGAGGACGTGACTGATCAACTCGTTGAGAAACTCAAGTTTATCATGCGTGGATTTCGTGTTGAGCGAACACAGATGCTGCAGCGTAAGTTGAAACCAATCAGCCATGAATTCGACTAACATCAATCAGTTGGTATGGAAGAAAAGATGATGAACATTCTCGTCAAGAAGCCAAGGCATGCTTATCTCGCTGATACTACTGACTGGACAGTGCCCAAATTCAAATTCTGCGACCCTTTCTCCGCAAAGATGCATCAAAAGCGGAGCCAAAGATCTGGTCTCATCGAGAATTGGCTGTCTGAGAATGCTGCTATTATTCCCTCTAGGATGACCAAGGTGTACAGCGAGCTGCGAAGCATGAGAGTAGTGAAGGACTCTGACAGTAGTATATTTGGGATTTGATTCTGATAAGCGAAGCATGTGAACGTGTGGAATTGATGGATATCGTAGACTGGTGGACTTTGAGAGGGACGATCAATATTGAGCGATCATTGATGTATGGGGCAAGATAGTGAAGTAGCTAGCATGTACTACAATGAACTTTGTTGGCTCTTCATGGGACTTTCAATGCTACAGCTACCGTGCAAAGCCTCAGCATACATTCACCTTTCGTAGAACCACAAAATTAGCTCAGCATCAAATCTTCCAACACTTTGAGATGCTTCATTCTATAAGTACAACGATCGTTTCTTCATAATGAAGTTGCATCAAAGTCTCGAAAGAGAAGAACACAACCACAGTCTGACCCACAGTGCAGCCTCATCGTCTATCATGGCATCACAAACACGTCTGCCGGAGGTCGAGCTCCAGGTAAACTCGATTTCCGATCTTGTGCCCTTGTCTAAACAGACGATGAACGCAAAACTGAACGAAGGTCAAACACCCGGGCAGAAAGAGCTTATCTCAGTCGCACAGCAGCATGGACACCGAGCCTATCGTATGCCCTCAACCATCGACGATCAGCTAGCCAATATTGAAGTGGGACTTCTGCAACTCAGTGAGGTCTCTAAGAACAGTCCAGCCCATATAAGCGTTGATCTCATCACATCATTGCTCAATTCAACAATAAACATTCGTCAAGACATTGCCCTGCTTCGAACTAGTCTTGAGCCGATTTTAGAGTCCGAGCAAAGGTTTCTCTCGGAGAACAAGCGTCTACGATCCGATATTCAAGAACTGCGAGAGGTGACTGGCAGGAAGTTTACGTATTTCTCCCGGCTGCCATCAGAGTTACGGTTGCGAATCTGGAAGACGTTCCTAGGGTTCCAACAGATTGTCTGTATCGGTGATTTCCAAACGTAACGAATTAACAGGCAAGAATCAACCTTATCCAATTGTTCTAAGATCGAGGGCGGAGCATTCACCTACACTTGCCGTCAATATCGAGTCTCGGTTGGCTACTTTGGAAGTCCAGGAGAGATATGACGGCTTGTCAAAGATCTACATCAATAGAGCCATCGATATTCTTTTCCTACCGGACATATGTCATACCAATCTACGTAGTCCTTGGAAAGGTGACCCTGTCTACGCGCTTGAGAACTCCGGATTGAAATTCTTTGGGGACACACCAGGCAGTCTCAAGTTTCCTCGCCTCGCTTTCCGTCACACTGAGTGGTAAGACAACTTGGAGTATATTAGCTGGACCAACGAAATGATGAGTGAGTGGTATTCAATTGTCAGGAGTGGAGGAGTTATGGCTCATTGCTGACGGTCCCTTGGTCTATTTCGGCCCTCATATACAGTTTGTTGAGCTCTCTGGTCCGTTTCCTCAGAAATTGATCACTATGGCCTATCCACATCGTATAGTCCATCTCGCGGGCTGTCACACTTGGGAGAGTTTGGTTGAAATGCAACTGCGTTGGATCAAAGATGTACAAGACCAGGTTTTGGAAAGACACCGCTATCACCTTGAACGTGAGTCTGATTATCTCAGTCTTTGAGCAGCACGACTAACATGGAGACAGAATGTCATGACGAGGAACAAGCGGATGAAGAAGACTCATATAAGTACGGTCCTATCAGAGATGTGTCCCACTGGAAAGTCCCCACCATTCGATACGTCCGTGCAACGTTTCCGCAACAGTAACGAGACGACATGGAGTATTGGTTGTCGCGAGGAGGTCAAGCATCTTTGCCTCACATTACTCTTTTAGAGTGGCTCGTCTAGGGAGCCTAGGTCAGACCATGCTGTTCCGCCGGTGGAGTCTTGCATCAATATAGAGGCAGAACTCCTCTGTGCAGCAGTGAGCTCAATATCGTTGCACTGAGCTCAATATCGTTGCACTGAAGTAGCTTCTCCAATACTAAAGAGGCTCACATAAAGTCTTCCATGCTATCCTATTCAGGGAAAGTTGAATTGAGCTTCGGGCTAGACAGATGTAACGTGTCGGAGGCGACTTAGATTGAGGAGGACCGCACTGAGCTACTTTATCATGCGGAATGATCAAGGTAATAGCTACACTATCAATTGTCGTACTCCTATCTGAATAATCCTCTGTGGACCTCATCTAGCGATGCACGAGTAACCTTAATCTGTCAATTTCTCCCTGACTGGGCAGATATTGTAAACTACACTCAAACACTAAGTGGATACAGCACACACAGTGCCGCAGTTGCGGAATCTAGGTACTCACCATCCTTGATTCGATTAACCATGTTTTGCACACGCCTGCTCTTGTACCGGATTGTGCATAGATTTATAAGTGAAAGCTGCGTCGTCTCGCATGTCCAGAAATCTACATAGCTGAAAGTCCTACTTTAAGATGGCGACTTGCTTGAAGAACTTGCGTGTGTTGAAGGAGAAATCGTTGAAGAATGACCAGAGCAAGCTTACGATGAATTCATGGAGGACATTGGTAAAGGAAAGGAGTAAGATATCAAGATGGCGACATTACTGGGTTCCCATATAATTGCGTACAGATACAACGGAGGGAGGACTACGATCGAGGATCATTGGAAGGAAGGAGCTTTGAAGGAGCTCGGCCAAGCGTCGTGCTCAGGTCTGAATCAACGACGACCTGTCTTCAGTATTTCAGAATGAGCGTACCTCTGCGGAATGGCTCAACATCACAAGAGATAGAGTACTAATAGACGTGGTAAACGTTGCACTATCTCCTGCCAGTTGTGTTTGTGTCAAAACCAGGACCCAACAAACAATCTGATTTGAGACCCTAAGAGCTGCACCCCCATTCCAGCAACAATTAGTGCATCTAGCATGATCAGTCACACTCATAGTCAGCAAACTCACGAATTAGACTATAGCATAGATCAAGCCACGACAGTACAGGCTCAGAATCCTAATTTACCTAGATTGAGGACTGTCGGTTCCTTTGTTGTTGCGAAAGCGAGGGTGAATTACGTAATCTGGACTAGCGGCCGCCTCGGGGAATAATGCCTCAAAACAAACTCTGGATAATATTCACCTACTCTACGATCATGCATCTATGTCGCGGACCGATACAACTAAGACGCTGATCAGATCCTGGGTGGTATAATTGAGTCCACTGCTTCTAGTCCGACATTGGGACTGCGAAGATGAAGCCAGCCACAAAAGATCACGCGTTCGAGTCGGAGCAGTTAAGGGGCGGAATTCAGACTTTCACGTACTTCTCGAAGCTCCCCACTGAGCTGCAGCATAAGATCTGGGATATCTACCTCGAGTCACCACAAGTAGTGGCTATTGAGGTTCATGAGGTGAGCTAGCCAAGTAATGACAGTCATGACAGCTACTCAACTTTTGAAGGGAGGAGATATACGTTCAGCAGGCCCACATTCGATGTTGCTCAGTGTCTGTCAAGAATCTCGTGCAAGGACCCTCAGGGTTCAGCAAAGTTATGATAAGGCTTCGAAGATCTACTTCAACCCAAAGATAGACGATATCTGGATTTCAAACGCCAGCAAGCACTTGCGAGATGCGGGCGACTGCTCTAACGTTATCTGGGGTGATCTGAACCGAGCCTTTCCAATTAAGAGACTAGCACTTCCATGGCCAACCGCCATACTCAAAGTTGAAACATTGAGTACGTCTATGTTGACGGCATTACAGAATTTTCTACGATGTCTAAATCTAAAGGGCGTCGAAGACATCTACTTTGTCAAGCGATCGAAAAAGGCAGCTGCGCTGCCGAATGTTATATTCCAAAGTCCTCAGAAATTTCCCCGAAAGCTACGTCACAGAAGTGGATGGGAAGACGCCACGGAGTATTGGGAGAATTTTGGACATGCCTTGGCCAAAGACGTAACTGAAAACGTTGTGGCAGCCCAAAAACATTGGCAATTGCTAGAGAAAGGTTGTGGTACGCACAAAGATTGGTATTACCGTGCTAATATATACTCAGATGACAGCGTTCACCCTGACGAGAATGGAGTCTATCGTCTAACCCCCCGGGGCGGGGAGACTCGTCTGCTGTCAGATCCTACTGAATGGAAAGCTCCTCGCTTTCGAGTTGTGGAAGCGCACAACTTGAAGGCTTGATATAGTGCACATAGGGACTATATGGGGGGTGCTAATGAAATTGGGATGCAGATGCCTAGGTGGGCTGTCTGTGGAGCGTAGATCAAGCCCAGCAGGACTTTGAGAGAGTTGCATAGAATTTCTTTACGGCGCTGGCATACAAATACCTTTGCGCGCAATCTGAAGTGCATGAAGTATTTGGAAGAAGATCCAATGATATGATCTTTTCTTCAAATGTCCGAACTCCTCCCACTGTCGTAATGCACCAAAATGCTGACGAATGTCATCTCTTCGTTTGGCTATCCTCGCCTTCAACATCCTACACTTTCTGCCAGAGCAGACTTCATGACTGAAGCAAAACACTCAATTGTCAGTCTCCGCCATTCCTTCGCGTATCTTGAGGAATTCGAAACTCGGGCATCGTGAATTGTGGCACATCCTTCTCTTGAATGCCATACTCCTGCCGATACTTCTCGGTGCCATACCTCTCCCGGTACTGATCGTGCTCTACTCTTTGTTAGCCTCTTCATTCCTTGCACAAGTCCACAGCCGACAAGGAACTCCGAGAACAACAGGAAGTAGAGCATACCAGAGATCAGGTTCTTCAACATCCCATCTAAATTTTGCCTCCACTGCTCTGGACCTCTGAGCTCCCCCGGCAGATTAAATCATACTCCTCAAGTTCCTCAGTGCCGTAGTCTACCTTTCTGGTTGAATGCATTTTTGGGACAATCAGGGTCAACCGTCTCAAATTGAGCGCCAGCAAATCTTGCGCTGATGCCACTCTGCCAGCACCACTCCACCGCATGAAATAATCGCGCGAGCACATTAGGTATTTGATATCATGGCTCCTTCCCCTCCTCTGCTCCAACATCAGCGAAATCCCCTTCTAGATGAAGACATCGAGTCACATAACGTACCAGCTGGTCTACCCACAACCGTTTATCTCCCAGCAGGTAAATCGCAGAGTGAAAGAAAGTATCGACCTCGCCGTTGAAGTAAATGGTCGGCAACTGAGGCTCAACGTAGAATGGAGACCGATGCTTAATGGCTTCACTTCTTGCCTCGCGGTTGGTTCGAGTGAGCGGGCACTAGATGTTGCGAGCATAGAAGAAGGTTTGACCCGAGAGCCGGCGTGTATGGATTTGACCCGCGAGATGGCGTGTATGGACATTGACAACGCGGGGTTGATAAGCAGCCAGAGCCCAGATTCGAAGACGAAGCTCGATGGGAAGACGAGAGAACAGTGTGAATGTACAACCGACGGAGCCCCCGAAGGCGATTGTATTGGTGTCGACTTTTTGAATCAGGTCGCCGAGCTCTGGGTTTAAGGTTGGATTCATCTTCTCGATGTGGGATTTGAGAGCTTCAACAGAGTCGTTAAGATCCTTGAAGAGGACTTCCTTGGACTTGGAGGGTGGTGCATAATAATAGGCCGCTTCCTTGTTCAACGTTAAGTTGTCTTCCACAGCCTCATGCCTCGACGCGGCTCCGGTGGGATTGCTTGATGCGGCTCCGTCCTGTGCGCTGTTTCTGGCGATATCGATCTGTCGAAAATCTCGAGATTGGTAAGCAGATTTCCCCATGACAGTTATTCATCGAGGCAGTGCCTATCTCTGATTCTGGTATCTCAGCCGTGATTTTTTGGTGCGGACTTTCTTGTCTCAAAAACTGCAACGGTTCTTGCGCCAAAAATCGAGCAAACAAACGACCGATTTGCGAGGCATGGCGTGAGTTCTGTGTAACAATCATGTGCTCGCTTAAAATAGGGGCTCACCAGAACAACACTGAGAAGCAAAATATTGTACTAGCCTAAAGGAGAAGGATTGATAGATCTAGATAACCGCAAATAAATCCTCTCAGTCGATGGCATAGTGATATGGTATTCCACTTCAGGACAATTCGGTGATCTGACGCTAATCAAATCGGCTTCGCCAGGTTTTCCTTCAAGGATATCTCGACCCTTCCCTTATAAAGGGGCCTCCAAAGTTTTGCCCTTTTTGGTTTCGATTACATCCCTACCACCCCCGCTCGTCCCTCCTCTTTTTTGACAAGCGACTTTGTCTCAATCTCTTGTATCTCGCTTCTTAAAGTATAATAAAGGCCCCGTCTCGCTCAACCCCTTTCAGAACCACTCGTCGATATGAACGAATTGCTACTAGACAGACTCTGGTTGGTCGATAAGACAGCCAATGTTATAACGACAGCATCTGAGTATTAATTGCTAGGCCATAGCTCCTTTAGGTATCACTCAAACTAAGTTTCCCCCCTATTCAGGATCCTCTAGCACAATCCCTCCCTTTCCCCTTCCCACCCCTCCCCCTCTCCCCCCCTTCCCCCTCTCCCTTTCCCCTCCCTCTCCCTCACCCAAACTCAGCAGAAACGTCCCCTCCATCGGCGACGCAATCGCTGATGTCGAAGTCGAAGTCGAAGCTGATGCTATATTCAAGATCTATTTACTCACCTTCTTCGGCTTCTAGGTAAAGGAAAGGGTCATCGCTAGGAGGTATAAAGGCTGATTGGGAAATGATGGGTTCGCCGTGCGACTCCCTAGGGGAAGTGGCTTGGGATATGGGAGGGGCGGAAGGCTCATGGCTTGAATCTTTAGTCGAAGCGCGTCTTTCTATCAATTCCACCTTCTTCTTGAAGCCCACCTCCTTCTTGATCCTTGCTTGAGCCGGGATCTGCTTCTTGGCTAACCTCGTGGGCTGATCCGCTCATAGCCTGCGAGTCGTAGTCGTGGACAGGAGCTGAGACGTCTGCCTGCTGCTCGGCCTGGTGTACATGCTCGCCTTGAGCCTGTAGCTTAGCTTCGCGTTCCATACTTGACTCAATGGCAGGCTTCTGCTTCCCTGAGTCCCCGTCGGTGCTGCTCTCGATAGTAGGCTTTGCAGAATAATGCTCCTCGGTGGGATTGAATGGCTTGGGTTCTTGATCCGTAGTCTCATGCAAGACAGACTCCTCGACCTCAGACTGTCGCTCGAATTCAGGTTCCTTTTCAGCTTCGCCATCAGGGCTCAAGGCAGTATCTCCTTCCTCGTTGAATGAGCCGGGAATGGCTCCCACTTCCGGAGTTTCTGGCTCATCTAAAACACTGCTGGGTCGTTCGGAAGGATGCTCTTGCACTGGCTCTTCAGCACTGGGTTCTGACATAGGCTCCTCAAGGACATCATTTGCGAAGACAACGTTGTGAGGCTCGGTAGTAGTCTCCTCTTCGGCAAGATCATTGATTGGTGTAATGAAACTTTCATTGTGGGTTGCCTCAGCAGGCGGCTTTTGGTCGTCATTAGCGAGGACTGAATCACTCTCGAGTGGGGCATCGTCTGCCTCGATAGGCCCTTCCTCAATGTGCCCAGGCGGGCTACCCTCCAGCAGAGCTAGGACATCTTCTTCAGCCACAGGCGTATCTTCAGCCAGCGTATCACGCTCCTCAGCCCAATCGGTCACCTTCACAAACTCCCCCTCTCCTTGCATTGCCCTATTCACCTCCCTGGCCATCAAAGGAACAGCACTCCTCATCCTACCAAGTTGTTCACTCAACTGCCCCCTCCTCTTCTCACTAAGATGCACCCCATCCCTCAAACCTCCGTGCAATCCCTCAACACCTCCACTCAACCCTCTCATCTCCCTCGCACACTCTCCGACAGCATCACTCAAGCTCTGCACATCTATACCCTTGACCTCCTTCTCCAATACCTGCACGGCATTCGCTACCTCGGTGCCGCTCGCATCCATCTCCGCTTTCAGTTCATCGGTTAGCGTGTTGATTGAAGTGGTGAGTGTGGTAGTGTTGATGTCGAATTGGGCGGCGAGGTGGGCGAGTGTCGTGCTTGACCGTGAAGTGAGGGTTTGGAGGATGGAGAGCTTTTCCAGGAGCTCTGTCGAGGGAACAGAGTCTGTGGTGAGTTCTGAAGCGCCGGCACCTGCTGCTCCGCGGGCTGCAAAGGCTTCGAGCGCGGTTGTGAGACTAGCATGTGAGGACTTAGTGTCTTCATGCATGTCTTTGATCAAAGTGCTATGCTCAGTGTGATTGCTTTCTAGTCGGCCTTGGAGAGCGGCGATGTGTTGCAGTAGATGGGCATGGGAGGAGCCCTCCTTGATGGAATCAAGTGTCGAAGTGTGGGACGTCAGCAAGTCTTGGGAGTGTTTGACGACAGCAGAGACTTCGGCATCAGTAGTCGCCGCTTTGATTTCAGCGAGGATAGAGCTTTGAGCGTCGAGGGTAGCGACGATGGCTGCAATCTGTGTCTCGAGAACTGTGATGTTATGGATATCGCCTTCCGCTGCAGGCGTGGTCATAGAAATTGCTCTTAGCTCCTCCAAAGCTTGGACATGCGTCGCGTGAAGGTCGTTGGCAGCATTGGCGGTCTCTTGAAGCTGTCCTAGACTTGCAGCATGCGCAATATGAGACTCATTCAATGTTGCAGTTGCATCTTCAATTCCCTGTAGTGCTGTACTTTGTGCAGCATGTAATTGATGTAAGCCATGTATGCCATCCTTGATATCTGTCAGTACTGACGAGTGATCAATGCGAGACTCTTTCAATATTCTTGTCGCATCTCGAATGCCTTCTAACATAGCCGTGTGAGCGCCATGCGACTCATTCGAGGCAGTGGACTGGTCCTTGATTTCAGAAAGTACAGCTTTTTGTCCCTCGAGGGCTAGGACGATAATGTCGATCTTGGGCTCGACACCCATTCCAGTTGTTCTAGTTACAGATTCACTTGCTGGATGCAGGGCAACAGCTTTAATTGCAGCATCAAGTTCAGTCAAAGCCCGAGCATGACTCTCGTGAGAGTCGTTTGACGAGTGAAGAGCTGTCAAAATCTCATCGCTCATATCGGCCTCTTTCAGCTCCGTAGAAGCGGCAGTGTGGTCTGCATACAGGTCTTTGCAATCATGAAGCAGGGTTAGAATCTCCTCTGATACATCACACTCCTTGATCTCTCTCAGCAGACCTGTGTGGACTTCGAGGATTGAGACTATCGATGTGATGTTTGTCGATAGATCTTTTGACACATCAGCGGGGGCTGTATTTGAATCAACAGGTACATGGCGTTCTTTCAGCTCTTTGAAGTCGTTGGAATGCTGGTCTAGAGTCAAGATGATGTTGTTGAGGTGCGAGTGGACTTCTCCAAGCTCTGGAGCTGGAGAATCCGGAGCGACTTCGATCTCACGAGACCTTGCTGTAGCCTTGATCTGATCCAAAGCGGAAGTGTGTGAGCCAAGTGTGTCGATGATATTGGCAAGGTGTGAGTGGATCTCTAAACTATCGCCAGACACGGGAGCAACAGCTTCTGGTTGATGAGTCTTGATCGTACGAAGTTCTGTGGCAAGTGAGCCAAGTGTCAGCCTAACCTGGTCAATCTTGGAATCCAAGGCCACACTCTCGGCGCCCTGAGCATTAGCTGTCACTCGGGGTTGGATTGCCTCTAGAGCAGCAGTATGAGAAGCATGCATCTCATTCGATTTCTCAATCGCTCCTAGCAGATTCGTGCTTTGGAACTCACGATGAGCTTCCAGCGTTGTGAGTACATCATCGATCTTCGTGCCAAGGTTATCCAGGTTGTCACCGTTTGAGGTAAGCCCAGCCTCAATGTTCTCTTTGAGCGAGGCAAGGTCAGCAGCAAGAGCATGCAATGCTGCTGCAGATTTTGGTTCATTGCTACTCTCATCCTTTACTGCTCCGGTAGCAGCCCCTCCAACACGTCCCAGCGCAAGGGCTTCGACGGCTTTGACCAGCTCAGCATGCGCCTCAGAATGTTTGGACTCAAGTGCTTCTATTCTCACACCATTTGCAGAAACGGCCTCGTTCACCCGATGTGTATTCTTCAGTATGTCGATGCTGGCATCCTGCTCCTTCATATCGCTGAATGCTTGTGTATGCCCCTCTAAGCTGGAAGAGATATTGCTGAGCCTCCATGTTAAGTCGTCAAAGTGTGCATTGCTCGATGTGATTCCAGCTTCGACCTGGCTCTTCAATGCCTCAATAGCTGCTGATGCATTTGCGTCTTGGTCTCCTTTTAAGTTTCCCTTCAATACTCCTAGCTCTGATACGAGGTCCTCCAATCTCTGTGACTGAGCTGCCATGATCGGTGGATCCTGCCCAACTACCTGCGTCCGTATTGACTTCACACACTTCGCCAAATCCGACGGCACAACCTCAATAAGAAGCCCGATATCTGCCTTCACTTGATCCAACTGCGCTTGCATGACCGCTGTGTTTGTTTTCGACTCGTTGGACCACGCTTGCAGCGACTTCAGGCTTTGCGCCGTGGGTGTTAGCGAACCATGGATCGCTCCAATCCTATCCGCCATTTCTGCAAGCCCACTATTGCTAATATCAACCCTCCTCGAAAGGTCCGAGATATCAGTCTTGACTTGTGTCAAATCTTCTGGCTGGTATGATACTCCTCGAGGCGTAGACGGACCCTCGGATTCCGCAGTGTCAGGCCGGTCGAAACGTTGTATAGGCAAGATTGGATTCGACCGCACTGGATCAATCCATGATGTTCTCGTAGACGGTGACTCCTCTGTCACGGTCTCCAGTCGCTGCAGTATGTTTTCCACGCTCTCGTTGGTCCTTTTCAGAAGCACTTCATGTGCATATACCGTTTCGACAACCGGTTGTAATGTGTCCAACGCCGTCGTAATGGAAGGCTTGATGAGCTTCGCGAGATGGTTGGCGATCGCATGTTGGAAATAATCTGTGTTGAGTGCCTGGTCGAGCGCAGCTCGAAGTGAGTCGGCGTCATTGTTGGCGAGGCCATGAGATACTGCTGTGGGCCTTGAAGCATCCGAATTGCTTCTCTTTCCCTCAAAGCTCGCCCGAATGCGGCTTGATATTGGTGGTCTCGTGTTTGGCGGCATGGGATGATTTGTTCGAAATCTACGGGACATCAGCTCATGAACATCGAGCACAAGAGTTTGACCCACCCGCTTCTATCTTACTCGAATAGATTTGTTGCGTCTTTCAGTTCGAAAGTACGTATTTGCAGCGTCTGTTGCCTGAATGGGGTGGTGACGAGAAGCTTGAAAAATACAAACGTAAAGACAATGAAGTAGAAATCAAGAAAGACTTGGACCCACGATACTCACTGCAGTTTGCGCCCCATATTGGCGGTAAAGCCTATAGAAAGTGAGATATTGCTCAAGGAAGCAGTTCATGCGTGGCTCGCAGACGTGCCATAGCTGTCAGAATATAATAGGGCGCAGAAGCGCGTCAGAAACACGTTGTGAATGTCCAGTTGTATGTCCACTTGTACACGATAGTATACAAGTGGCCGAGTATTGTCATCAGAACTCATCGGAATTCTTCTTGAGAGGGTGGATTCCAGTCCAACGCTCTTAGGGAAGAAAGATGATGAAAACGATACCTTGAGGTGATATTGGACGTTACATACGTAGCAGGGGCCAGCTCATCCACGTCTTGTTTGGGTTTTAACGAGCTGTCCTGCTGCATGACCCGCCCCATGCGGAGACCTTACATGCAGAGCAGCGCGTCGAAACACGTACTGAGTTGTCGCAATATCTATCATGATATAAAAAGTGCCAAATATGGTTGAAGAATGTGGAAGCGTACAGACTCGGCTTATAGGGTAGGTGGAAGTCAGGATACCCCGAGGAATAGCCGATAATCCTCGGCAACTCTTCAACATCACAAGCTTTCCCCTATCACATAGACTTGGACATAATTGAGGCCTTGGAACTTGTGAAAAATAGCAGCTGGATTGCTACGACCTTCTCTTTGCGTATTTCTCTTCCTCCACTGCCATGTCTTCATCCTCCCCAAACACAACCGGCGCAAAGATCAATCAAAAACTTGACTCCCTTCCTCCTACCATAGGAAAAGTAGTACCCCACGTCCCAGAGACGAAAGCAGACCTGAAAGCAGACGTACAAGAAGCCAAACAGAAGTCCCTATCTGGTCTGCGCAGCTTGGTAGCTGGAGGCTTTGGAGGTGTCTGTGCAGTCGTCGTAGGACATCCCTTTGATTTGGTCAAGGTTCGATTGCAGACTGCGGAACGAGGAGTCTACAAAAATGCCATTGATGTTGTGACGAGAAGTGTTGCGAAGGATGGCTTGGCTAGAGGATTGTATGCGGGTGTGAGTGCGCCGCTGTTGGGCGTGACACCTATGTGTATGTATACAGTATACCAACCTCAAATCAAAGGGCAAGCTGATAGGTGATAGTTGCTGTATCATTCTGGGGATTCGACGTAGGCAAAGGCCTTGTACGACGGTTCAGTGCAGTGGAAGACAATCGCCTCTCCATAGCACAGATATCGGCAGCTGGATTCTTTTCCGCTATACCTATGACACTCATCACAGCACCATTTGAACGAGTCAAAGTCCTATTACAGACACAGGGGCAGAAAAACCTGGGTCCAGGAGAGAAGCCAAAATATAACGGTGGTGTAGACGTTGTGAGACAGCTGTACAAGGAAGGTGGTATTCGGTCAGTTTTTCGAGGCTCAGCTGCGACGCTGGCGAGAGATGGCCCCGGCTCTGCTGCATATTTTGCGACTTACGAATACATCAAGAGGAAATTAACACCTGTGGATCCTACGACCGGAAAGCCATCTGGAGACTTGAGCCTTATGGCCATCACAGCAGCTGGTGCATGTGCAGGAGTGGCAATGTGGATTCCAGTATTTCCGGTGGATACCGTGAAGAGCAGGCTGCAAACGATGGAAGGGAAGCCTACAGTGGGTGGTGTCATCAGAGGACTGTATAGGAATGGTGGCTTCAAAGCTTTCTTCCCTGGTTTCGGACCAGCTTTGGCAAGAGCTGTACCTGCGAATGCAGCGACTTTCTTGGGTGTTGAGCTGGCTCACCAGATGATGAACAAGACTTTTGGGTAGTAATTACTGTTTGAGTGGCGCCAGATTTGGTGTACATATCCTCACAGGGTTGCAGCGTCTTGGCGTTGGAGAGTGCAAGCATATATATCTAGAATAGCGAGAGGTAAGAACCAAATCGCAATGTGCTTCTCCAAGTTCTGGCCTCGACAGCACCAGAGATTTGGAAACTTCACTCGAGCTTGCTAGTGCGTTGAGAAGAAAGGATATACGATATCCAGCACCGAGGTCTTGTGCTTTTCTGCGGCACTTTACTTTCAAAGCCAGATCTCTGACTCAGCCCTGACTTAGAACAGTCCTGGTTATGTCAAGGGTGCGTTTGATGGCAAGAATTCATACTCGATCCACAACTTTTCGAAATGAACAAAGCAACAAGACAAAGGGCATGCATCGTCAGCCGTCTTACATGCCGAGACTAAACACGAATAACAAGTCTTTTCTTCTTTCACTACAATCGCCTTATCTCGCCTTTCTCGATGACACGAATGGCCTTTGTGCCCTACAAAGAAAATTGTTACAAGAAAATTTGACAATGAAATTTGAAGGACCCGAAACATTCCGAAAATCGGTATGAGACTAAGATTTGAACAGTCGTTGATGTCGCAGAACAATACTTCGAAGAATATATAAATTCGGGGACTTTTCCGCTCTCTCTTGGATTGTGCGCCTTTCTTTTCATTTGGCATCTTCCAGCATATCACTCAGTCAGTCAGCTCAGCTTACAAGGTTTGCATATTCACGCCACGCTCAAAGTCTTTGCTGTTCCTTTACTGTACCAAGGGAAATCCCTTCTATGAGATCTGGCATCTCAGAACTTTCTAGTGAAAGTCATTTTCTTCAGACATCTGTATTCTCCCACCAGCAAAGTCCGCAAAAGTGGACGTCTCCCAATACCAACGATTCTTCAACGCCATCTCCAACTCACCATCCCAAAAGGACCTCAACGCAATCGACCATATGGATCTTGCCCACGCAGCCGAGATGCAAGCTCCAACCCCTCGTCTCCAAACCACCCTCCCCTCATACACCACCTTCCTTACGACCCTTCCTTCATTACCCGCTCTTCCCTTACCTAAAAGCGACATACAAACCCACCAATCTCTTTACAGCACCCTCACCACCCCTTCTTCTTCATCGTCTTCTTCCTCTTCCAGCCTACCTTCCATCCAAAAAGACCTCGACAAGCTCGACGCCATGGGCGTACAATTCGAAGCCGAGCAACAGCTCGTTAAGCAGCGAGCTGATGCGTTTTTGAAGTGGGTGGAGAAAGAGTTGTGGGCTAGAGAGGTGTTTCGGGAGTTGCCGTTGAGAGAGAGGAGAGGACTTTGGAGGTTGAGAAGGGGGAGTATGAGGCCGAGTCTTTGGGTTAGGAGGCTGGGGAGGAGGGGGTGGAGGGGGGAGAGGTGTTGTGGAAGGAAGGTGGTTGGGTGGGGGGTGAGGGGTGAGTGGTGAGTGGTGAGTGGTGAGTGGTGAGTGGTGAGTGGTGAGTGGTGAGTGGTGAGTGGTGAGTGGTGAGTGGTGAGTGGTGAGTGGTGAGTGGTGATTGGTGAGTGGTGAGTGGTGAGTGTGAATGGTGAGTGGTGAATGGTGACTCGGTGTTGCTGATTGCTTTGATTCCGTCGTATTGCCAAGAGCTTTGGGGTGTTTATGATTGTACTTGATAACATCCAGTAGGCTGGTCCTGTTAGTACGTTGCTATTCGATTCTGTTAGGCTCTTTGAGGTACGCAAGGCTCGGATACCACAAGGTAGGTTGGAGGAAGGCTATAAGTATATTCAATAATGATTCCTTCGCTTCGAAAATGGACACAATCAGATCTCAGCCTTTCAATGATATGAGTCCAATTGCGCTGACCCTAACCCTATTCCGTTCTCTCCTACTACGAAATGACAATGTAGTCTCACTGAAGATCCAGAAGAGCCTCTTCCCAAGTCTTCGTAGACCAAGGACAGAAGCACTTGCTCCATCGAGATCAATTACAGTAGTATGTCACTATGAGGTCCTTCAGGACTTGTAGAGGTAGATATCAACGCTGTTAAGGTCGTGAAAACTATAAAAGGACCGACTCAAACGTGGCGGGAATATGACCAAGAGTAAATGGACAACCTCAAAGCCTTATGGACCAGGAGAAGAGCTTTCGTGGTTCAAGAATTGGCTTAGCACAAAGCTGAGTGATACACAACGAGTAATGAAGTCGTAATATGACAGGAATGAAGAGGTGTGTGCTTGCAGGAGGACTGATATATTTAGCTCCTTCCCGGCTATTACCCAGCCTCGGCTAAGCATTGCCGACCCCGCCAGTTAAACCAAGTCGCAGCCCCTCCAACGTCAACAAAACAACAATGTCAGCACCACAGATCCCAAACCTTCTCCTAGGGCGAGGTGGGTCGCGCGGAAGAGGTAGAGGGAGAGGTCAAGGACTAGGCGACTCAGATCACAACCCGGCAAGCTCTGCAGCTCGGAAAGACACTGCTATCCAGGGCACGGATACGGACGCTGCGGTTTCGAGGTTGAGTGCTGTGAACTTGGGGTATTTGGAAGATCCTTTTGCAAAATTCTTCGTCGACGGGGTGGGGACGAGGCGGTTGCCAATTATCAATAGAGGTTAGGAGAATGTACTCAGAAGAGGGAAACTGCTGAGGTCGAAGGATAGGCACATATACACGGACGACTGCTCTGGATCGGTTGATATTCGCTTTCTTGAGTTCGGCAAATGAAGCGGGAAGTCGAACACCAACATCAGATACTCAGCAAGTTCGAAGAAAACAGATTATATCCCTTGGAGCTGGTACAGACACGCGATACTTTCGACTACGATCCCAAAACCATCATCACAACCTCATATACCACGAGGTTGACTTCCCAGCAGTCTGCAAAGCGAAGCGTCGGACTGTCGAATCAAATAAGACACAACTATGTGGTGAAGAGAAGCTCTTTGATCGTCAGACAACCACTACCAGCGTGAATCAATGGGGACTCGGTACACCAGAGCACTTACAAGCCAACTACTACTGTCACCCTCTCGATCTCCGGAACCTTCCCTCCACCTCAGACCTCATGACATTCGAAGGCATCCAAAGCGACTTGCCTACTCTAATCATTTCCGAATGCTGCCTCTGCTACCTCCCTATCGAATCAGCCCAGAACATCCTCCAATGGTTCCGAGACAAAATTCCAAATCTAGGTATCATACTCTATGAACCGATAGGGGCGGATGATTCGTTTGGACAGATGATGGTGGAGAATCTAGCGGCGAGGGGAATTGTTATGCCGACTGTGCAGAAGGTTAAGACGTTGGCGGATCAAGAGATCAGGCTTAAAAGTCTGGGGTTTGGTCGTGATGATGTGGAGGAGAGAGAAGATGAGCGTGGGACAGAGGCCATGACTGGGACGGAGGCTATGAGTGGGACGGAGGCTATGAGTGTTGAGAGGATTTGGGAAGAGTGGATTGAAGCGGAGGAGAAGCAGAGGGTTGATGCGTTGGAGGGGTTGGATGAGGTGGAGGAATGGTTGTTGTTGGCTAGGCATTATGCTGTCGTTTGGGGGTGGAGGGGGACTGTGAGGTTTGAGGGAGTGGGTGGTGGGAGTTAGGTAGTAGATGATAAGATACCCCTTTTTGCTTTGATATGATAATACTGAAATCACCATTTGCGAATTAAACTGGGCAGTGATTGTCTCGTACAATTTTGAGATACCCAAATAATCTATCCTGAGGAACGCCTCCCATGGTATCATTCGACGCCTTATCCAATACTGGCATATCCAATAACTTGGTACAATAACTCGACAATCAAAACTGCACAAGGTTAACTCAGCAAATCCCCTCACACCAGGTACAGACCGACTCACCAATTTCAAATTACTCCTATTCAACCCACTCGTAAAATTCCTCATCGCTCTCTGTTTATTCGGTCTCTGCTGCAACCTCCTAAAAGCCTCCTGAACATGTCTCGTCTCCACCGGCGTCCTCCCTTCACTCGGCGGATCAAACAAACCCTGAACCTTTCTCTTCTTCCCGCCCCCGACCTTATCCCCCCCGCTCTGCGCCTTGGTCAGATCCTCCTGCTCTTTAATCTTCAACGCCTCCTCCGTCAACGTCTGCACGATTTCGAAAGTCAAAAACCCGAGAATGTCGACGATATCGTCATTGGGTTTCGAATCCGTCACGACCCCGAAACCGGCCCATTCCTTGAAGCGCTTGCCTTTGCGGAAGGTGAATGATGCTTGGCGGTACTCGGACCAGGTCACGTATTCCTCTTTCGTCATGGCTTTAGTGCGCTCATCGGCTTTCTTGAGGCGTTGCAGCGTCGCGTAATTCATCTCCTCTTCGTCCTCGTCTTCTTCGTCTTCCCGTTCCGGCACTTCTTGGTTGTAGAATGAGGGTACCTCCCACGGCAGGCCGACCTTGGCTTTCTTGTTCTTCTTGGCGGTTGCATCGACGGGTCCACCTGCTACAGCTCCTACGGGCTCGTCGCCAGTGCCAATGTCGGCTTCGCCGCCTTTGTCGTCTTGATCTTTGACGTTCTTGCGGACGTCTTTCCAGGAGAGGAAGGTGCGCAGGCGGGAGACTTTCGCTTGGTCGTGACGGATTAGGAAGATCAGATCATCGGTGGAGATGGAGCGACTTCCGCGGCGGGATGCTTGTTCGGTGCATTGGCGGAGCTTGGGAAGAGGTAAGTGCTTGAGGAAGGTTGAGTTTTGGAGGGGGGCCCCACCATCTCGATGACTTGTTGTCGGACTATCTCCTCGATCATGCCGGTTGTGTCGGTTGAAGGCTCGGCAGTTTCACCAGAGACATACATCATCTAGGGAGCTCAATATCAGCGTTTGCGGCTTGATACTGAAGGTTTCTATACTGACCTGCTGGATCTCCTGCCTGTATTTCGCTGTTTTGTCCGCCATTTTATCTGTTCTAGTCGCATGCCTGGTTATTTAGTGTAGCAAAAGATAGCAATGCTTATCATGTATAAGATGCTTAGAGCAGGGATGATTTGATTAATACTGGGAACCTCGAATTGTCTCAACGACAGAAGAAGCTCCAAGACCGTGGACGGGAGAACTTCGGCTGCGTGCGGCCGTGCACTGTCATCACGTGACTCAACCCCGGCTATGAAACTTCGCCTCAAGCCTCGCAAGTCCTACTCCAACTCCATGTATACATGCTTCAATTTGAGGGCGGAAGGATGAGGCTACGTGTTTTCGACCATGTGCCAATACTTGACTGCGGAGGGCAAACCGACTAGTGTGGCCGCTGTCAAAACATTCTCAAAGTGTAAGAACTTCGTTGATTCATTCACATACCTTCTTGAGATTCTTGGAAGATGTCCGCCAGCTGAACGTGAATCGAGAATTGTTGAGAGCTTGGGCTCGCACTCTACTGTAATCTCAGGATCTCCTGTGCATTATCTTTGCTATCTTTACTGTTATCGAAGCGAGGCGCTGCCTTGGAGCAATGCAATCTGCGCCGCTGTCATTTTTCTAGACCATTGTTGGAGACAATCTTGGCTTGTTCAGCGTGAGTTAGTTTCTGCGTTGTGTAGTAACAATGTGATTCATTACTTCTAAGCGCGGACAGAAGTGCATCGTAGAGTTGGCGATGCGCCGCGCCGACTTTTATGGGTAGTTGCTGAATTTCGAGGCCATCGCTCTAAGCGTTCCTTACGCGCTGGTCTTTGCCTCTTTTGAGGTGCGTTCCAAATACATATATTACCCGTTTCTTGGTCTAGACTAAACACCTTGATATGACCATATACATGGCATTGGACTGTGACTCTCCTCGAGTGACCTTGTCGGACGTATGAATCCAGCGCCGCTGAAGTCGAGACCCTGAAGCTCAAAGGTTCTGCCTTGGCCTTGGACTGCACTGAAGTTCAAAGGTTCTGCCTTGGCCCTGGACTGCAGGTTCGAAGGGTCAAAGTTTAAACTGTGCTCCTGGGCCTAGTGAGTCAACTAAGTGCTCAGCGCTTCTCGGGCCATTATATTTAGGACGATGTATCCAACATACATTTGACCACACGCCTTCAGTCTTCCGGTTCCAAGCGAGCGTCTAAAGCCCAGAGGAGCGTCCACAGGTCCAGGAATCTTACCATACCAGCCAGTCCGCCGTCTCATCTTTATTCATACGCAACATACTTATGCTCTATTCTCTGTTGCTCATTACGACTCTGCTTGGATCAAGCACAGCTCATCTATGGGGACCGGAAGATGGCGTGAAAGCAGTAAGAATCAGCCAAGGGGCTGATGACACCAAGACGTCAACTGTTCGTGCATCAGTATATGATCCGTCCGCTTGCAGTAAGTACTTAAATCAATGAGCCTCTAAGCGAACAATCGCTCATAGTAATGTTACAACAGTGTGGGTAGGACCTACTTGGTCAGACGTGGATGTCGCATTTGGTACTGGACCACATCCCAACTGGCCAGCCGTGGCGTTCAGTATTCCCAAAGGTTCATCTTGCACAGTTTATGCGTAAGTCTTGTTGGTACATTCCTGATCTGTAGAAACATTACTGAATGATACAGAGATGGGCGAGTCGCATGGAACGACACTGCAAACATGTGCAAGCACTCCTCACCGCAGGTTCATGTCGGTGGTGATGGTACATGGTATGTACGTTAAGCTGCTCTTGTGATCATCGCTGACTCATTACCAAGGTCGCTTTTGGCATCAGGTTTGCCGGCAGTTGCTACTGCGTGGAAGTGTATTTTTCCTACTTGATTGAGCATATACTACTGCGCACACGGCACAAGGACTAGTGAGATGTGGTGCACTTGTTGAAATATGTATCCAAACTGGGGCTATTTGCTGAAGCAGAGAATTTCATGACGGTCGCTATATCAGGTTGAAATACATAGGCTATCCTTCGGCGACGTCCCAGACGTGCGAGAAGTCCCCTCAGAGCTTATTTAAGGCATGATCATAATGTTATTGGATCGATCCTTATTGTATCTGATTATACTAGCTACTTGATCAGAATCTGGCAAGTCCCTAGAGCTTATGACCAACCCACTGAGCCATTCCAAAGAAGAAGAAGATTCATAGGTCCCAAGGGGAAAGGAGGCGTTAGACGGACAGGATATGGCATAGGAGGACCACATATACACTGTAGACGGAACTTAGATAAGCTCTATGATTCAGCCTCAAAACACATCTGTTCTGAGGAGCATATACATAATAGTACACATGCCATGTCTTCGACACACGCTCTATGTGCTGTACATGGTCCTTGCTAAACCAAGAACACCTATTGACCGATGTGAGCACAGCCAAACATGTCGCCAAGATGAAAGAGGCGTATGGTGCATGTACGGTCCAAGAGAAATGTTTGAGCCTGTTGCTGCAGCAACGGCTCACTTAGCTTCGATGACTAAGATCATCTAGTTCACGTGATGTCATCAATGGTCGGCTCATTTTTACCTGGAAACAGAAGATCAGCTCAGCGGCAGGTATTCATTCATTATAGATTAGATTAAACGCTCCTTACTATGCATTCAACATAGTCATCGAATCTAGGAGATGGACGATGGCGGCTCTCACACGAGACAACGCCCACCGAGGTATGAGGATGAGGATACAAGCCCAACCACGAAGAGGGAGCTGAGAGGGTGGTACGCCTATGCTCTAGCTGCTGAAGTATACGCTGTAGTGGGCATCGGTGAGTCTGCCTTCTCTGATAGTACTATAGCATATACTGAAAGTTTTTCCCAGGGTCATTCCTCCCCGTGACTCTTGAACAGCTCGCCAGAGAGCAAGGCGTGTTGTGGTCTGACAGAACAACACCATGTACAGCAAAAGGAACGGCATCATCCAATCCCTCAAATATGCATATTCGACTTGCGGACGGTCCTAAGCATGACAATAATCAATGTCTTGTGACGGTCCTCGGATCCGAGATCACGACGGCGAGCTTTGTTATGTATACAAGTTCGCTAGCCGTCTTCGTACAAGCACTGGCTCTGATCTCATTCAGCTCTGTAGCTGACTATGGTAAGAATTTACCGAAAATGGTCTATAAGTTTGCTTCAGCTCACATGTAATGTAGGCCACTATCGCAAGAAGTTCCTGCTTGGCTTTGCTTTCACCGGAGCGATTACGTCTATGCTATTCATATTCATCATACCCCAAATCTTCGTTGTGGGCTCTCTTCTGATCATTATTGGCAATACATGCCTCGGATCATCGTTCGTCCTGTTGAATTCATTCCTACCGTTGCTCGTCTCGAACCACCCAGAAGCTCAGAAAAACGGCGGTCCAACAGCTGTATCATCACCTCCAACCGACTTCCCATACCCCAATGGGGATTCGGGGCACTCTGGAGACTATCTTCCTGCTATATCAACTCAGCGTGTAATTGACAACTCTGATTCTACAGATCTCAAGCTCTCAACCAGCATATCCTCCAAAGGGGCCGGAACAGGCTATGCTGCCGCAGTCTCTGTCCAGATCCTCAGCATACTTATCCTCTGGGCGTCATCCAAACACATCAAATCATCAACGCTTCCACTGCGACTCGTCCTCCTGCTTACAGGTGTCTGGTGGTTTCTCTTCAGCATCCCATCTCTCATCTTCCTCCGGCCCCGTCCCGGTCCTCCACTTCCATCGTCTAGTTACCGCTCTACTCTCCACATGCTTCTATTCTATCTTAAGTTCGCCTGGTCTTCGCTCTACCGGACGCTCAAAGTCGCTCTGAAGCTCAAACAAGTCCTCTTCTTCCTCATAGCCTGGTTTCTCCTCTCTGACGCCGTCGCAACCGTCTCCTCCACAGCCATCATGTTCGCACGCACAGAACTAAACATGAGCACCGTGGCCACTTCATTTCTCTCCGTCGTTGCAATCTTATCCGCTCTCATAGGTACAATCTCCTGGCCTAAGATAGCAGCTCGTTTCGCCCTATCAAGCAAACATGTGATACTCCTGTGCGTTCTTGGCATGGAGATCATCCCGCTCTATGGTCTTCTAGGCTATCTCCCCTTCATTCAGAAGCTGGGTTGGGGAGGTCTTCAGCAATGGTGGGAATTATATCCTCTGGCTTTCGTTCATGGCTTTGTCACGGGTGGACTACATAGCTACTGTCGGTCTTTCTTCGGGTCGCTGATCCCGCCTGGGAAGGAAGCAGCGTTTTATGCCCTTTATGCCGTGACGGACAAGGGCAGTAGCGCTGTGGGGCCAGCGGTGGCAGGGAGAATTGTTGATAATACAGGTGGGATTAGACCTGTCTTTTGGTTTCTGGCGGTCGTGGTCTTGCTCCCTCTGCCGCTAATCTGGGCTGTGGATGTTGAGCGGGGTAAGAGTGATGCGATGAGGTTGGCGGAAGCGGTGGGGATGAAGGATGATGTGAATCTTGAGCGTATGGGGACCGATGAGGATGGTGGTAGGCTGGAAGCTGAGGCGTTGATGCGTGATCATGATTAGACTGTACAATGTCAATATACATAAATGATTAGATGTGAGAAAAACAAATGTAACGGCACTCCTGTAGCGTCATTCATGAGAGTCCTCACGGCTTGAGTTTCCCGTACACAATTCGTAGCCTGCTCTTATGTATCAGTACTGTTGGATATCTGTTTTGCTCGACAACAATATCCATGCCATGATAACGCGCAAACGCCATGCTTCGCTGTGGAAACGCCGCAGAAAACCTGACCCAGGTAAGGCTGATAACGCTGGTCCTTCCAAACCCTGTAAAGCCTTCACCAACGTTCTTGCCTTGACCAATGCATATCACCTCTCCTCTCGCCTTTCCTTGGCTTCAATCCTCCCCCCTCGCCTTCCCCTTGGCTTCAATCCTCACCCAAACTCTCCCTTACCCCCCTCCTACAAATCCTCCTAAACTCCTTACTCCCCGACGTCCTCTCCTCCCTCCACAGCCTCGCCGCCTCCACATTCGCCGGACTTTCATCATTCGGACTATTCAGCAGACTCAACACACTAATGAGTATCGTCTCCGGCGTCTGCGTCGGATTCCATCTCTCTGCCGCGCTCTCATATCCGTATTGATCATCACCCGGCGGATGAAGGATGGAGATGCAGAGACGTCCGTCCGGGTAGATGTTTGGGTGGAAGGGAATGGGTGCGGTGAAGATGAGGGAGGGTGGGAGGTCGGGGTATTGTGGGGGGAAGAGGAGGGTGCAGTTGAAGTTGCCTCCTGGATTGGAAGATTAGCTTTGGGAGGGGTATGGTGGGGAGGGAAAGGGTGGGATATACCTCCGTAGTAGGGACAGTCGTCGTTGATCATGAGCATGACTTCCCATTCGAAGAGGTTCTCGTTCTTTAGCCCGACTGATATCCCGGGCAGATCTTTGGACTTCTGCATCTCTTTCAGTTGGCGGGTGAGCCGCAGGGCTGCACCTGCTTTTGTGCTTTCTGACATGGCTTCGTTCTGCTTTTGGTGAGAGACGATGAGAGATGCAGAACTGGTCTCCTTACAAGCTGAAGCCAAGAGTGCTGAAGTGGGGTGCAAATCTGGCGAGATGTATCAAGCTGAAGCCCGGCGCTGGATGTGCAAGTATAGCACAATGAATACTCGGATTATGCAAGAACGGAGCAATGAAGCATGGGCAAAGAACCTTTGTTGACGTTATTGTTGATTAATGTTTTGGCCATGGAGGGGTTGGGGATACAGTAGCCAGGTTCACAGTACAATAACTATCCGAACCTCGGTTCGGTTTTATCGAGCTATCAAGTGCAATACAAACGATCATCTCCATGCACTTCAACCTTCGACCATCGCCTTTACGAACTCCAAAGTCTCGCGACAAACAGCAAGCTCTTTGATTGGGACATCTGTCTATCTACCTCGCCTAGTTGTGAAGGATGTCTTACTTTGAACCTGCTCAGGCAGACCGACCATTACTAGGAGCTGTCGAATGTTTACAGTAAACAAAGCAGGAGCCATCGACGTATGGAGGTGCATAAAGGCACTACAACGACTTCTTCCGAAGCAGATGAATGTACAAACGATTAGCTAGGGCAGATTGAGTCAAGGGGTCTTGGTCGACACAATGACGATACTCGACGAGTTCCTCAAGGAGGTTCTGGACTTTATTAGGACCAAAAATGCCTCGAAGTTACAACTATGGCTCCGCGTAGAGCCCCCTCTGCCCGACATTTACTTCCAGCTCGCGCAACTATTAAAGGCCGAATACAGGAATGACTCCGCACTGGACAAGCATGTTACCAAGCTACTTCCAGAGAGCGATACTACCAATGCGAACGAAGGGGATGTTTGGCCGGGCTTCCAAGGGTTCATGAAGGAATATCTGCTGTTTTGGCGAGATGTGGACTTCGGCGATCTACTGGAGACACACACTCAGTTGGCGACTGTTGCTAAGTATGCTCCTTACCTCTTTGCTGTAATGGGGCTTCCCTAATAGTGCAATAGCTCATGCATTACTGCTCTATCGAATTCCGCCTACGGTATACTGGTCCTTCCCACAGCTGTACAGCTCTGTGCAGCGCTCTCTACTCTTGCCATCTCACTGGATGAGAAGCCACAGTTGACACAGAAATTGAGGAAGGCTGTGGATCAGGGTGAGTCGGCCAAAACATTAGTCGAAGGCACCGCAGAAACGATCCAGAGAGCTTTTACAGTCTGTTTATCAGAAAGAACCACGAATCGAAACGGTATTGGACCAGATGGCAAGCCAGAAAACAAAAAGATAGGCATCTACTCGTTCGCCAATTTAGTATTGCGGCTGTTATTTAAAGTAGGCTTTCTTGCCCCTGTGTGATTGACTATGCTGAGTGATTGTAGTGTCGGAAAACGAGACTTGCCAATCAACTGTTCACCAACATATCTCAGCATTCTCCACTACTCTCCCTGTATCCTGCGAATCAGCGCGTCACCTACCTTTATTATCTTGGCCGTTTCCTATTCTCCAACGGCCATTTCTTCCGGGCTCAGCTTGGCCTGCAATCAGCATATGACCAGTGCCATCGAGATTGCACCAGCCAACGACGTCAGATCATTATTTACCTTATAGCATCCAACATTCTACTCGGCCGGTTTCCCACCGCAAACCTTTTGAGCCGACCAGAGTGTACAGGACTTCAGGAGAAATTCATGCCAGTTTGTCTAGCCATACGCAAAGGAAGCATCCCGGACTTCAAAGCGGCTCTTGGGCCTGAATCCGGTAATGAGCGATGGTTCTTCTCAAAAGGCATTCTCCTCCCATTGCTTTATCGCGCAGAGATGCTGGTCTGGCGTTCACTAGCTCGTAAAGTGTTCCTCTTGACATATCAATTTCCTACAGACCCTGCTTCCCGCAAGGCCCCAACTCTGGAACTCGAGCATCTACTAGCAGCAGCCAGATACTTCCAAAAGCTTCTCGAAGGCTGGCAGAAACCAGTCAGCAGTGGGGCAACAGTGCAAGCAGGCCGCACGCACATGAATACATTGTTCATGGCACCGACGCCGATAATTCCACTAGATAAAAGCAAGAAACTTGCACCCCATCGCGGCGTCGTCTACGGTAATCAACAACCGGACATCGTTGCGATCGAAGCCATTGTAGCAAGTCTAGTTCAGCAAGATCTCCTGCACGGATTCATCAGCCACAATCAAGGCAAATTCGCCATCCTCGGCTCGAAGCAAAGAGGTGGACCACTCAAAGCAGGCTTTCCAGGTGTTTGGGAGACGATGGCGAAGAGAGCAGAGGAGGATAAAAGGGTGGATGATGTTCCTGGGTGGGTGAGGAAGGAGAGGGCCCAGGCTATGTTGGGTGGAGTGGTGAATCTGACTGGGATTGCAAGACCTGTTGGGAGTGGGCAGTGAGGGTGGCAGATGGTTACTCAACCTGGGCGGACGATGCCGAGTCGTGTCTCATCGGCCCAGAATATAACAGTGTATGAATTAAACACATCCTCGCCGTTGCGAACTGAGGCCTCTATTCGGATAGGTCGGAAAGCGGAGATGTTGGACAACCTGTCTGTCTGTGTTACAGCTTGGTTCATCCGCTGCTCGTCAAAATCTCGTGTGCAAGGACTCATAACATTCTTGCAATTATCCTTGCATACAGTGGAAGTTGCTGGGATGACCGCTGTCCTCCACGAGTCCACAACGCCCGGGCAGAACCGGCTAGACGAATTCTTACCAGACACTTATCTGCCGTCCTAGGCTGAGGTTTCTGACAGCTGAGGAAATCTGTCAAGAGCTTTTATGAGTCGACTTTTGAGATCGTTCGTCTTGTATGTCGTCTTCGCTTAGTCTTCCTTCGTCGTTTCACCAAAGTCGTCTTGTCAAAAAGGCCAAGTCGCCTGGCTTCAAACCTATACCCTTCCTGCTTCTTCACACCTTGTCGGGATGCCCTTGAATAGATATTGCAAGCTTTGCGACGATGAGGGCTCTCGGCTTGATGCTTCGTATTCCGTGGTATGAACTCATCGAGGAAGCTTGTAATCTGATGATTCTACTGCTGCCTGTTCGTAGAGCAATCGACCTTAACTCGACCCTGCAGCCTATTCCTGACGTCATGTTTGCTCCACTGGATGAGTCAAATGTTGCTTATACATACTATGAGTATGAAGACTCATGGCCCGGCCCGGCCTGGCGCAGGCGCTGAAGGACACACGCCCAGTTGGTTCAACAGCTGTGATGGCACCAATGTTGGTAGACCCATACCCGCTCTGGACGCCAACAAA
>Ga0115846_100107_pt1 | contig 37787 bp, 21 predicted proteins | sample InSIn5gowninarea_2_FD_83860 | JGI IMG/M metagenome (GOLD analysis project Ga0115846, IMG submission 83860) | reverse complement strand
TGACTAAAATAAGCTAGGTTTTGAAGGAACCCCCAATCAATGGCGGCCTTACCGATGAGGGTCCTAAGGTAGCGGAATACCTTGGCCGTTAAATGCGGTCTTGCATGAATGATTTAACGATACAACAGCTGTCTCAATGATTGGCTCAGTGAAATTGGAATAACTGTGCAGATACAGTTTACCTCTAGTTAGACGAGAAGACCCTATGCAGCTTTACTGTTGCTAGTTATTGGATATGATCAAACGAGTTGTAGTGTATAAGGTAGTTGGCGAGATACAATTGAAACACCTTTACTTAGTTTATCATATCAGTAGAATACCGCGAAAGCTATACAAACTACTTCGACCAAGTAAAATTGGTCGATGGAAGAGTAAAGTAAGTAGGTAAAATCTACATTACTTATCCAAAAAGGAAGAGGGGTTAAATGGTTTTTACCATTTAACCCGGGAAACAGTTGCTAGTAGACGGTTTATGCGGGGCACAGATCCCATAAAAAGTACCTGGGTGTATCCAAAGTTAATTTTGTAAATTTACTCGGTTTCGCAAAGAAAAATAAATTTTCTCTGCGTTACCGAGTAATTAAACATGTATAGGCTAGAATTATTTTTAATTCTTTTCTAGCGTGTTTTTTTATTTTACTTTGTTATATTTTATCACTAAAGATAATTTATTCAGTTATATATCTATTAAGTTAGATTTATTATATTTATTTTAAGTAAGATTTTAACTATATGGAAAATAGATGTAAATAAAACATTAATTAGTTAAAAGTTAGTAATGTTTTAAGTTATTTTATTATTACACAATAATAAGATGATTTTTATGTTTACTTATAAAGTTTAATGGCTTAATCTTGCTTTACTGTTTGACTTACACGTCTATCAGTCGCGTAAGCGGGGCATATGATCACAAGATGCAGAAAGGAAAGGTCTTGGATTTTTGAAAAAGCTACGCTAGGGATAACAGGCTAATTGCGCCAGAGAGTACAAATTGAGTGCGCAGTTTGGCACCTCGATGTCGACTTAGCTCATCCACATGAATGCAGGAATCATGAAGGGTTCGACTGTTCGTCGATTAAAGAGCTACACGAGTTGGGTTAAATACGTCGTGAGACAGTATGGTTTCTATCTTCTAGAGGGAATTAGAGTAAAATAAGGATAGCCCCTTCGTACGAAAGGAGTTGGGTATATTAACCCCTGGTTTACCTGTTGTTTATGTAACCAATATTAATTTTTAACGGAAAAACCCCTTAAAAAAAAGTTGGTGTATTACTATTACTCTTGTATATATTAATAGCATAGGCACGGCAGGAAAGCTATGTTAGTTAAAGATAAGTGCTGAATGCATATAGGCACGAAACTTACCTTAAGATACTCTTAAATATACGTAGTAGAACACTACGAATCTTATATAATAAATTTTTATTATATATTGTATAGGCTTTAGCTTAAAGGATTTTGATGTCTTCAGGTATAAAGTACTAATTTTATTAAAAACTAAATTACATACTTATCGTATATATATAGCCCGGTTAGCATAAAAGCAATGCAACCGTTTTGTAATCGGTAGAAGTAAGTGCGATACTTGCACTGGGCTTTTTACTATTATAGTTTAATTATTTTACCCTTGGCTAACGTTTTTATTTTATTATATACCTTAGTGACCTCATGCAAGCGTTATAATAAAATAAAACCCCAAAAAAAATCTAAAAACAAAAAAAATATCTCGTTTAGACGTATAATGCGGGTTGATGTAATAGTAGCATAACTGGCTCATGACCAGTAAATAGGGGTGCAACTCCTCTATCCGCATAATTATAAAACTATATTTATAAAAGGCTATAGCTTAATCGGTAAAGCAAGCTGCTCATGACAGCTCAGATGAGTGTTCGAATCCCTCTGGCCTTATAGTTTAGCCTTGCGCACAGCCTTTTCAGGGGTTTTTTTAGCGTTTTTTTTCTTATTATTAATAATAAAAAAACGTTAAAAAACACAGCAGAAATAAATGATTGATTAATCAATCATTTATTAATGCTTCGCGCTCTAAAAAAAAAATTTTTTTTTTAATGCGCCAAATTTTTAATCCGAGTGCTGGAATTGGTAGACAGGGAAAATTTAAGCTTTTCTGATATTATATCGTGAACGTTCGAGTCGTTCCTTGGATAAATATATAAAAACATTGGTTATTTTTTTAATAAACGTTATAAATGCTAGAAAAAAAAAATAAAAAAAAATCTTTTTTTTTTTAATCCTCCCCAACTCTCCCTAAAACAGAGCGCGGGATGGCTTCGGCCTAAAAAATAAGTCATTGCGCTAGATTTAATTATTTAGCTTAGTGCCGGAATAAATGATTGATTAATTAATCATTTATTAATGCAAGCGTTATATTAATAAGACCCCATAGACAAGTTAGGTTAAGTCATAACATTTTCACTGTTACATCCAGGGTTCGAGCCCCTGTGGGGTTAATAATTATAATATTTTTAATATTCTTAAGAGTATTAAAAGTAATTGGAGGATGCGAAAAGAAGAAAAAAAAACTAGCGCTACTTCGTGGGTAAAAAAAAATTATCTTTGGTTAGGTAGGGGAAAAACTTACTAGGGGATATAGTTTAACTGGTAAAACTGCGATTTTGCATATCGTTATTTTAGGATCGAGTCCTAATATCTCCAACTTTTTAAGCTATAAAAGCATATATGATTAAATAAGTTAGCGCTAAGTATTGTGGTCGAAGGGTTGGCTTATTTCTTAAATAAATAATTATTCAATAAATTAATAAATAAGAAAATATCCGCCTCCTTGCGAAGAAAGTAAGTAAAATTATAAAAACCGTTCCTATCTACGTATAATGAAAATATGGGGGTAAGGATGAGAATTAAAAAAAAAAAGATATTTTTTCCATCTCCGTCTTCGCTAAATTTTTGGAAGGTTTAGACTTTTTTTTTTCACTAAAAAAAGTCTTTCTTTCTTAGCGCTAAAAAGAAATTAGCTCAATTGGTAGAGCAACCGTTTTACACACGGTAGGTTAGGTGTTCGAATCACCTATTTCTTACACAGGTTTATTTATATTTTAACTTTATTAATCATTTAAATTGATATTATTTTTAACCCCGGTTGTGATACAAAATTAAAAGTGTTATTATTACATAATAACATAGGAAAGTCCAGAGCTATATAAATAGAAAAAAAAAATCCGGAAGTTAAAACTTTGGTCTTTAGTAGAAAATAAAAGTCAAAAAACTTAGCGTTATATAATAGCGAAAGTATTATTTGACTATGAGATGTAAAGCCTCTATTAAGCATTAATTTAGAATTATATTCTTTACAGAATCCGGCTTAATTGTATCCAACCTTCACATTCCTCCTATTTTTTTTGAGTTTTTTAATTAGTAATGTAATATATTTATTATTCAAATAGGTCTCTTCGCGAGACTTAGTTCCGGGTAATAAGAGAGCTTAACTTAACGGTAAAGTATGTGACTTTTAATCACTCCAATATGAGTTCGAATCTCATAGCTCTTAAATTATCTAACGATAATTTTTAAACTCTTTTTTATAATATATTTGTTAATTTTATGCTATGAGTAAAAAGTATTGTTTATATATTGAACATTAGAAGATATATTCTTAAATATTTTTTAGCACTTCGACTCTTTCGTCGCCTCCCGCCCTTAATAAAAAAAGTTTTTTTTTATGGTCGAAGCTCTAGCATACTGTTTTTCTTCGAACAACTCTTGCCTAGTACCCCTTATATGAGACAACAGAACATATTTGAAAAACAAGAATCCTTAGGGAAATTATCACAAATCTCTATGGGATTAGAACGTTGATTCCTTTCTTCAAATGCTAAAGATATTGGTATTTTATACTTAATCTTTGCATTATTTTCAGGTTTATTAGGAACAGCATTTTCTGTACTTATAAGAATAGAATTATCTGGACCCGGTGTTCAATATATAGCTGATAATCAACTATACAACGCAGTAATTACTGCTCACGCTATATTAATGATATTCTTTATGGTTATGCCTGCATTAATTGGAGGTTTTGGTAATTTCTTATTACCATTATTAGTCGGTGGGCCTGACATGGCTTTCCCTAGACTAAACAATATAAGTTTCTGATTATTACCTCCTAGTTTAATCTTATTCTTATTCGCTGCTACAATTGAAAATGGAGCGGGAACAGGATGAACATTATATCCACCTTTATCTGGTATACAAAGTCACAGTGGACCAAGTGTAGATTTAGCAATTTTTGCTTTACACTTATCAGGAATAAGTAGTTTATTAGGTTCAATGAATTTCATAACAACAATCTTAAACATGAGAAGTCCTGGTATAAGATTACACAAATTAGCTTTATTCGGTTGAGCTGTAATAGTAACATCAGTTTTACTGTTATTATCTTTACCTGTGCTTGCAGGTGGTATCACAATGGTGTTAACAGACAGAAACTTTAATACTTCATTCTTCGAAGTAGCAGGTGGTGGTGATCCTATATTATACCAACACCTATTCTGATTCTTTGGACACCCTGAAGTTTATATATTAATTATACCTGGATTTGGTATAATAAGTACTACAATATCAGCTAGCTCTAACAAAAGCGTATTCGGATATCTAGGTATGGTTTACGCTATGATGTCAATTGGAGTGTTAGGTTTTGTAGTTTGAAGTCACCACATGTACACAGTTGGATTAGATGTAGATACAAGAGCCTACTTTACTGCTGCAACTTTAATTATTGCAGTTCCTACAGGTATTAAAATATTCTCATGATTAGCTACTTGTTACGGTGGATCATTACACTTAACACCTACAATGTTATTCGCATTAGGGTTTGTGTTTATGTTCACAATCGGAGGATTAAGTGGAGTTGTACTAGCTAACGCATCATTAGATGTGGCATTCCACGATACTTACTACGTTGTTGCTCACTTCCACTATGTTTTAAGTATGGGAGCAGTATTTGCATTATTTAGTGCATGATACTACTGAATACCTAAATTAATAGGATTAGACTACAACATAATGTTAGGTAAAGTACATTTCTGAATCTTCTTCATAGGTGTTAATGTAACATTCTTCCCTCAACATTTCTTAGGATTACAAGGTATGCCTAGAAGAATAAGTGACTACCCTGACGCTTTTGCAGGATGAAACTTAGTAAGTAGTTTTGGATCTCTTATTTCTGTAGTAGCTACAATTGTATTCTTACACATGGTATATCTACAATTAGTTTTTGGTAAACCAGTGTCAAGATACCCATGATTAACTCCACAATTCTATACAGATTTATTACAAAGCTTATTAAATAGAGCATACACAAGTTTAGAGTGATGTTTAAACAGTCCACCTAAACCTCACGCATTTGTAAGTTTACCTTTACAAAGTTAATAAATAAATAAAAAATATATATTCAATAATGTGAAAATGTCAGGGTTAAGCTTATAATTTTTAACCGTTAAATACAATTGATTAGTAATTAATTACAATTGCATAAAACCAGAACCATATATTTCTTAATTATTTTTATAAAGAATGGAAAAAAAACATAATATAACGTTTAATAATCTTTTTAGACCCGCTCCTGCTGTAGTTAGAAAAAACAAAGCTTTAGCCTTAAAAAAATTAATCTCACTAGGGCATTTCATTCTACTAGCTGTTTCTTAATATACCAAGATGTAAATACTGAGTTCGACCCGATAAATCAAGATGATATCGGTAATGGCTCTAAAAAAGATAAAGCACTAGTTATAGACACTAAGCTGCGTGAAAATAAACAACAGGCCAAGGAGGTTAGGGATGATTTAAGAAGCCATATAAAAGATTTAGATAGCCTTTCTAAAATTAGAGTATCCGAAGCTAAAAATAGAAGCGAATCTTTTAACAATTTTATAAATTCTGAAGAAAGAAAAGCAACAAAAGTACATGATGATGCTTATTCAGCAGCTGTAAATAACAATCCCATATATGAAGACGGTATTAATCAAAGTGGAATTGTAAAAGCTATGCTTGCTGTAAATAAATCAGAACAATCAGCCTCAGTAATGGGGGCTGATCTAACCCCAAGGGGAAATAGAAACCAAAACCGCCGTAAAAGGTTTGGTTAATGATATCTATCAACTAAGGGAAAATCGGTTTAAGCTATACGAGCTCAAAAGAGCTAATGACAATCAACCATCTCTGATTGATGATTATGCAGATGTTACAACCGAAATGCCTGACTATCTAGGAGGGGATGATTAATTTTTTTTTTTATTTTTCAACCCTATTTAACCTAAACAATCCTTAGGAATGTTTGAACAGTCCACCTAAATCTCGCCTTGCGCCTTTGTAAGTTTACCTTTACAAAGTTAATAAATAATTAGAGTATAGTTATTTAAATATATATTAAATAAAATAATAAAAAAAAATAATAATTTAAGCCCTAAAAGTTTAGTTATATACTTTAGTTTAAAAATTTAAAAGCTATATTCTTAGAAAAGCTATCACAATAGTGATGTAATAGCTTTTTTCTCTTATGGAAAAATATTATGTAAAAATTACACCACTTTAAATAAGAAAAAAAAATAAAAAATGAATTTATCACTAATACTATTCTTAATAGGAATTTTAGGTTTTGTTTTAAATAGAAAAAATATAATTTTAATGCTTATCTCTATAGAGATAATGCTATTAGCTATTACATTCTTAATATTGGTAAGTTCACTTAGCTTTGATGATATATTAGGCCAAACTTATGCTATATATATTATAGCAATAGCTGGAGCTGAATCAGCGATAGGTTTAGGTATCTTAGTAGCATTTTATAGATTAAGAGGAAGTGTTGCAATAGAATTCAAATAATGTATCTAGCTTTAATAATTTTACCATTATTAGGATCAATAGTATCCGGTTTCTTTGGAAGAAAAGTCGGAGTAAGTGGAGCACAATTAATAACATGTTCTTCTGTAATAACAACAACAACATTCGCAATACTTGCTTTCTTTGAAGTAGGTTTAAACAACATACCGGTATCAATCCATTTATTCAAATGAATTGATTCAGAATCGTTAAATATCTCATGAGGGTTTAATTTTGATTCTTTAACAGTGTCTATGCTTATACCTGTATTAATTATTTCTTCTTTAGTACATGTATATTCTATAGGATATATGAGTCACGATCCCCATAATCAAAGGTTCTTTAGTTATTTAAGTTTATTCACATTTATGATGATTATTCTTGTAACAGCTAATAACTTTTTACTTATGTTTGTAGGATGAGAGGGTGTTGGAGTTTGTTCTTATCTTTTAGTAAGTTTCTGATTTACTAGAATAGCAGCAAACCAAAGCTCTCTTTCTGCATTTTTAACAAACAGAGTTGGAGATTGTTTTTTAACAATAGGTATGTTTGCTATATTACTTAGTTTTGGTAATATCGACTACTCAACAGTGTTCTCATTAGCTCCATTTATGAGTGAAGATGTTATTACTTTAATAGGAATATGTTTATTAATAGGTGCTATGGCTAAAAGTTCACAAATCGGTCTTCATGTATGATTACCTATGGCGATGGAAGGTCCTACACCTGTTTCTGCATTAATACACGCTGCAACTATGGTTACTGCGGGTGTATATTTATTAATGCGTTCATCTCCTTTAATAGAATATAGTTCAACAGTGTTGTTACTATGTTTATGAATAGGAGCAATAACAACAGTATTTAGTTCTTTAATAGGATTATTCCAACAAGATATAAAAAAAGTTATAGCTTATTCAACTATGAGTCAATTAGGTATGATGGTTATAGCTGTTGGTTTATCTTCTTATAATGTAGCTTTATTCCATTTAGTAAATCACGCTTTCTATAAAGGACTTCTTTTCTTAGGTGCTGGTGCTGTAATACACGCTGTAGCAGACAACCAAGATTTTAGAAGATATGGAGGGTTAAGACCTTTCTTACCTTTAACTTACTCAGTTATGTTAATTGCAAGTCTTAGTTTAGTAGCTTTCCCATTTATGACAGGTTTCTATTCAAAAGATTTTATTCTTGAATCTGCTTATGGACAATTTTATTTCTCTAGTACAGTTGTATATTTCATAGCTACAATAGGTGCGATGTTTACTACATTATACTCAGTTAAAGTTTTATATTTAACATTCTTAACTAACCCTAATGGTCCACTAGTTAATTATAAACATGCACACGAAGGTGATATATTTATGAGTTTACCTTTAATTGTATTAGCTATATTCTCTATTTTCTTTGGATATATCACTAAAGATATCTTTATCGGATTAGGTACTGGTTTCTTTGCAGATAATAGTCTATTTATACATCCAAGTCATGAAATTATGCTAGATACTGAGTTTGCAGTACCTACTCTATTCAAGTTATTACCTTTAGTATTCACTATCTCATTAAGTGTAATATTTATTGTATTATCTGAGTTCTTACCTAAATTATTAGTACACTTTAAGTTATCTAGATTAGGTTATAATATTTTTAGTTTTTTCAACCAACGTTTCTTAATCGAACTATTTTACAACAGATATATTACAGATATTGTTTTAAAATTAGGTGGTCAAACAACTAAAGTTCTTGATAAAGGATCTGTAGAATTACTAGGACCATACGGTTTAGAAAAAGGATTGGTTAATTTAAGTAAAAATATTGGAAGTTTAGACACAGGTGTTATTACATCTTACGCTTTATACATATTAGTAGGTTTAATTTTCTATTTATTAACACCTTACTTATTCATAAGTGACAATAACTTATTTATTCTATTAATATTTGCTTTATTAACTACTCTAAAAAAATAAAAAAAAAAAATAAAAAAAAAGATAGTTTTAGTAGTGTAATAGCCATTACACATAATAAAAAATTGGTTTAGTGTTTATTATATTAAGGATACGGGCAAATGGCTTTGCGTTTTGATTTTTCTTTTTATAGCGTTATGTTTGAAGATAAAAAAAAATACGATGTTCGATTCATCCATATCCCTTATACACATAAAAATAAGTCCCGTGCGCTTTGCGTTAAAAAAAACCCCTTTTTTTATGGGGGGTGATCATCGCACGCACACAAATAATTTGTGCGGCGATCTTTGTATATTATTAACATATATACATTAGATAGATATATTTATTTTTTACAACGGTTTTTTTAGGGCTAAATTATTACACATTTTATTAGTTTTATTAAATAATAAATTTTACTTAACGCGGTGCGCACTTTTCATTTCCATTATTTCTATGAATTTTAATATACAAATGGATCATGCGAATACTTAAACTGTATTTGTACCAGAGGTGTGTTTACTATGTCTTTTTCAAGTAGTGAGTGGGACGCTATTCTAGATACTTTCCAAGTTCCTAGTGTAACATGACAAGCGCACACTACATTTGTTAGATAAAAGAAATTATAGCGCTCCGCGTTAAAATTTTAAATATAACAACTTAAATAAATTTTACCTTTTAGTATTATGCTGTTTTTAAATATATATTATGTCAAATCTACATAGAAGTAATTTTCAGGGACACCCCTTCCATCTAGTTTCTCCATCTCCTTGACCTCTTTTCACATGTATTAGCTTATTAACTCTTACTACATCAGGTGTATTAACAATGCATGGTTTTTCTAATTCAGAGTACTGATTACCATGTGCACTTATTTGTTTAGTTTCAAGTATGGCTTTCTGATTTAGAGATATAATTTCAGAGGGAACTTATTTAGGTAACCATACTTTAGCTGTACAAAGAGGTTTAAATATGGGAGTAGCATTATTTATAGTATCTGAAGCTTTATTCTTCTTAGCTATTTTCTGAGCTTACTTCCATAGTGCATTATCACCTACTGTAGAATTAGGTGCACAATGACCTCCATTAGGTATAGAAGCTATTAATGCCTTCGAATTACCTCTATTAAACACAGTATTATTATTAGCATCCGGAGTAACTATTACTTACTCACACCACTCTTTAATCCAAGGAAATAGAAATGGTGCATTACTGGGTGCAATCTTTACTGTATTCTTAGCAATGATATTTACTGCTTTCCAAGGAGTAGAATATGCAGTTTCTTCATTTACTATTTCAGACGGTGCCTATGGTTCATGTTTCTACTTTGGAACAGGATTCCACGGAATACACGTTATTATAGGAACAATTTTCTTAGCAGTAGGATTATGACGTATTTTAGCTTACCATTTAACAGAAAATCACCACTTAGGTTTTGAAGCTGGAATATTATACTGACATTTTGTAGATGTGGTATGATTATTCTTATTCTTATCTGTTTACTACTGAGGTTCTTAATTTATAGCGGTCTGCTGAAATAAAGTCATCGACAAAGTCGAAGACTTTATTAATGCTCCTCGATAAGAAATAAATAAAAAAAAAAATACCATAAAAAAGAAGATCCTAAATTTTTGAGAAAAAAATAATGCCCCCCGGGGCTGGATCGAGCGAAGAAAGATCCTAAAATTATGAGCAAAATTAATCACACTAAAAAAAAATTTTTTTTTATGGTGGATGGATAATTCTTGGCTGGAAAAAAAATTAAAGTAAACCTTTCAATGAGCGGGTCTAGTATTTCCGCCCTTAGGGTGGAAATACATCGAAGACGAATTTCCTAAAGAAATTTACCGGCTCCGCCGTTAAATTTACAAATTAATGGTATGCTATCCTAATTATTTTTCGTTTCTTTCCTTTAAATTCCAAATCTGTAAATTGATTTAGTCATATAAATAGTCATGACAAAAAATTTTTTAATCTAAACTATGCCTCAATTAGTGCCATTTTATTTTGTTAATGAAGTAACATTTGCATTTGCAGTTCTTGTTACTCTTATATACGTTTTTTCAAAATACGTATTACCAAGATTTGTACGTTTATTCTCTACACGTGTATTTATAAGCAAACTTTAATAATACCTTAACATCGACTTCTTCTTCCACCTTCCTCCTTCATCCATAAGGTGGAAGGCGTATGAAGGATGAGGTTTTATTATTAAAACTTTATACAAACCCTTTACTTTATTCTTTTTTAAATATATATCTTACATATTAATTTAATGAACTCACTTTTATACATAACAAGCCCACTAGATCAATTTGAAATTAGAAATTTATTAAGTCTAGATGCTCCTATACTAGGAAATTTATCTATATCTTTAACAAGCATTGGTTTATACTTAACAATAGGGGGATACCTATTATTAATGTTAAATTTAATGGCAACAAATAACAATAAAGTTGTATCAAATAGCTGATCAATTAGCCAAGAAACAATTTACGCAACAGTACACGGAATTGTTGTAAACCAAATAAATGCAAAAAATGGACAAGTATACTTTCCATTAATGTACACATTATTTGTGTTCATCTTAATGAACAATTTAATAGGTTTAGTACCATACAGTTTTGCTTCAACTAGTCATTTCGCACTTACATTCTCACTTAGTTTTACAATAGTTTTAGGTGCAACATTATTAGGTTTAAACAAACACGGATTAGAATTCTTTTCTTTATTTGTTCCAGCTGGAACACCTATTGCTTTATTACCTTTACTGGTTATAATTGAGTTTATCTCATACTTAGCGCGTAATATTTCATTAGGTCTAAGATTAGGTGCAAACATACTATCAGGTCACCTTCTTTTAACTATATTAAGTGGTTTCACTTACAATATTATGACTAGTGGATTTATATTCTTCTTTTTAGGATTCTTCCCTATAGCATTTATTGTAGCTTTCTCAGGGCTAGAATTTGCAATAGCATTTATCCAAGCACAAGTTTTCATCATTTTATCATGTTCTTACGTGAAAGATGCATTAGAATTACACTAATAAGTAAAACTTTGGCGCTTTGCGTCAAAAAAAAAAAATAAATAAAAATAATCTAGCGCAAATAAGGTTTTTATCGTTTATTAATGCGCTCGCATTAAAAAAAAACAAGTTCTTTTTTAAGAAATAAAAAATTCAGCGCTATTTCCTTGCCACTACTTCGTTGCCACTACTTCGTGGCTAAAAAAATAAAAAAGTATAATCCTGCTCAGCGACAGAAGAGCGCATAACTAATTATCTTATATAAGATAATATTAAGAATTCTAAATTATAGATTAATTATCTTCTTTAGCTCGGTTTAAATTTATAACAAACAAAAAAAAACATGTTAATTTCTCTTTTAACTTTATTATTAATTTCAAATGCTCTTACTTTAAGAAAAGACAAGTCCATATTATTCTCTAGAGTAGTAATGGTTTCTTTAATCCATACAAGCTTTTTAGCTTATAATAATTTATTCTTTTTAGCTTTAGATAAAGGAATTGGTATCTTTGGAGGTTTATTCCATGTTACTGTATTCACACAAATCTTTAATATCTTCATCTTTATATTAAGCGCTTTAATATTAACTTTAACATCTTTCTACCCTAGAAAGGTATTCTTAAATCAAATTTCTTCTTTATCTTTTTTATTATTTGGTAAGTTTAATTATAACAAAACAAAGATTTCTAATAAAATGGCAGGTCAATTTAGAATATTAGAATATTCTTTAATAATTGTGTTCGTTTTAAGTGGAGCCGTATTCCTAATGAGTGCTAGTGATTTAATATCTATCTTCTTGGCTATAGAACTACAAAGTTATGGTTTATATATTATATCTACATTATATAGAGACTCAGAACAATCAACTAGTGGAGGATTAACTTACTTCTTAATAGGAGGTTTAGCTTCTTGTTTTATATTATTAGGGTCAAGTCTTCTTTATGCTAATTCAGGAACAACAAGCCTGGAAGGTATTTATGTAATAAGCAGTATATCTGAAGTTTATGCTAATTTAGGTGAAAGCATGAATGGTGAAGTTCTATCATGATACAAACCTTATTATATTCATATTTCATTAATAATACTAGCTGTAGGATTTTTAGTAAAAATAAGTGCAGCACCTTTCCATTTTTGAAGTCCTGATGTTTATGATGCAATACCAACAATCGTAACAACTTTTGTAGCCATAATTGCTAAAATTTCAATCTTTATTTTCTTCTTAGAGTTAGTGTATTACACTGAAAAAACACTATTTGTGTTTTCTTGAACAAACTGTTTACTAATAAGTAGTTTATTCTCTTTAATAATAGGTTCTGTTTTAGGTTTAACACAATTTAGAATTAAAAGATTGTATGCTTATAGTACAATTAGTCACGTAGGGTTTATTTTACTAGCGTTAAGCGTTAATAGTGTTGAATCTATACAAGCATATATATTTTATATTATATCTTATTCAATTTCAAATTTAAATGCATTTGTTATATTGGTTACAATAGGATTTAGTTTATACTTATATGTGTATAAAGACGAAAAACATAGTGATGAATTAATAGACAAAAATAATTCTCCTATACAATTAATTAGCCAACTTAAAGGTTACTTCTTCGTAAATCCATACTTAGCATTAAGTTTAGCAATTACTCTATTTTCATTTGCAGGAATCCCCCCTTTAATAGGTTTCTTTGCAAAACAGATGGTTTTAAGCGCGGCTTTAACTAATGGTTACGTTTTTATGGTGTTAATTGCAATACTAACAAGTGTAACATCTGCAGTGTATTATTTAAGTATAATAAAAAACATGTTCTTTTATAATGATCAATATATGATAAATCCTAGTTTAGAAAAATTAAATTTAATAGGTAATATTCAAAATAATGAAAAAGAAAACTCTGAAAAAGTTAACTTTAAACCAGAAAATATTGTATTATCAAGCTCATTAAGTATAACTATTAGTATATTAACTTTAATATTATTACTGTTTATATTTATACCAAATGAATTATTTACATTAGCAAATATAGCTACGATAATATTATTTAAAGCCTAAATGACAAGTCAAACATTCTTTTTAGTTTTTATCCCTATACTAGCTATTATATTATTAGCTGTAAATATTATATTGGCTCCACATAATCCTTATCAAGAAAAAGATAGTGCATTTGAATGTGGATTTCATTCTTTCTTAGGACAAAATAGAAGTGAATTTAGTATTTCTTTCTTTATTTTCGCTCTATTATTCTTACTATTTGATTTAGAAATTTTATTAGTTTATCCTTACGTAGTAAGCGGTTATGCAAATGGAATCTTTGGATTAATAGTTATGCTTATCTTCTTCTTGGTGTTAACATTAGGATTTGCCTTTGAGCTAGGGAAAAATGCTTTATCTATAGAGAGTAAGCAAACTTCTTTTATTAAGAAGTAATTGTTAAAAAGTTGTCATTTAGTTTTAACTATAGTTAATGTAGTACGTTACTTAAAAATAAACAATTATGTTACCATTTTTACATTTATATTTTAATTCATGTTTAACTAAATTATTTAGCATTTTATTAACTATTTTTAATTATTTATTCTTAGAATTACTCATTTTAATAGACGAAGTAACTGACCCTTCTTTAACAGTTTTTGTAGAAGGTCACCAATGATACTGAAGCTACCAATACCCGGATTTCTTAAATGAAGATGATGGAGAATTAGAATTAGAATTTGAGATAGAATTTGATTATTACTTAGCTCCTGGTGTGTTTGATAAATTTATCCTAAAAGAACAACTTATTCAAGGGTCTAGCTCTAGTACATCCCCCCTTACAGACAAAAGTTCTTTAGTGTTATACAGTGATATTTCAAATTTTAATAATTGAGTAAACCTAGACAAGTTGGACCCTGAGGTTAAAACTTTTAAGCAGTATCTGGGCTCTGTGAAAATAGCCTCTACTTTATACCGAAAGCTGGTTAATACACATAGTGATTTTCAGGACGGTACTCTTCAGGTTAATATCAGGGAAGATGTTATGGAAAAGCGTTTAGCCAGATCCAAGGCTAATCTCCTTCGCCGTTATGAGGAATTACTTGAAAAACAGGTGAGAATACTTAACCGTAACCCGCATGGTTATATCCCCAATCCTAATGGCCTATTCGATTGGAGTCATGAAGACTTTTACTCTCGTTGAGACCAAAACAACGAGCGTAATAATTAGCTATTATTATATTCTCGCTTTACGTAAAAGAAAAAAAAAAATGCCGCAATTTTTTCTTAAATAAAAAAACTCTGGCGTTAAAAAAAAATATATATATATAATTTTTATAATGTATGGGCTAGCCCCTAAAACTTTAATTTTTATTGCAATGTTAAACTACATTAGCTATGTATTATACGTTTAATTATAAGATATCTTGCGTTTTATATTAAACCTTTTTGCTAGTTTAATGGTATAACATGATATCTTAGTGATACTTTACCTACGCTTCGCGATGGTTAAATTAAATTAAAAAATAAAAATTAACATATGAATTGAATAAACACAAAGTAATGGATAATATATAAAAGTTTTTAACCCGGAGCGATCTCTTTCTTTTTAGAAAGCGTGAGATTTCTCCTGTAAAGCGCTAAATTTTTAACCGGAAAATTCACCCCGGTTTGTTTTAGTAAAACAATATTTGCTATTTCTTCCTCGCTTCGGCATTTTTTTTCTTAGCCCGAAGCGTGAAAAAAAACCAAAATAATGCTGCGATCCGGGTTAGAAAAAATCATATATGTCATTAACCTAAGAATTTAAATAATAAATTTGAAAGCTGCGTTGCGGATTAAAACTCTTTAATATTTATTTATTTAACTTAGATATTTTAGATTTAATCTATGTTGTATTTACCCACATTCATTTCTGTGATTGAAGTTGTATTGGTAGTCGTACCTGCCTTATTAACTGTAGCTTTTGTTACAGTAGCTGAAAGAAAAACCATGGCAAGTATGCAAAGAAGACTGGGGCCTAATATCGTTGGATATTATGGTCTTTTACAGGCATTTGCAGATGCACTTAAATTACTTTTAAAAGAGTATGTATCGCCTACACAGGCTAATATAGTTTTATTTTTCCTAGGTCCTATAATAACTTTAATTTTCGCACTTTTAGGTTATGCAGTTATACCTTGGTCTGTCGTATTAAGGCTACGACATTTGTGGGGTTCAACAGTCAAATTCCGGGGACACCCTAAAGCTTATATTACCAAGCTGTAGCTGAAAAGCTATTAGTGGCTGAGTTAATCACTCAGGTATGGTAACAATATATAAGATAATCGAAAGAGCAATGGGTTATCGCGGATCTAAGTCAGATATATTTAACGCCTAAAAAAAATTAATTTTTTTTAATGGCGCTATATTTCTGTAAAAGAGCAAAGAGTATACGGCTGTTAATGCATTTTTCTACATAGATTAATGCATTTAAGATGTATTCTAATGGATTTCGAAAGAAATTATCTAGTCAAAACCTTTTCTAAACAATTAATTATAGCGCTTAAAAAAAAAGAGAGAGCTTTTTTCTTTTTTAATGATGCGAGCGCGAAGCATTAATAAATGATTGATTAATCAATCATTTATTTATTTCTGCTTACTTTTTAAGGTTTTTTTACGCTAAGAAGAAAATAAATAATTAATTGCATGATAAATTTGATTAATAGTACGGACCTGGATTAGCAATCTGAGATTTTAACTTAGGTATACTTTATATGTTGGCAGTTTCTTCTCTTGCTACATATGGTATCCTGTTAGCTGGTTGATCTGCAAATTCTAAATATGCTTTCTTAGGTTCTCTAAGAAGTACTGCACAATTAATTAGTTATGAATTAATATTAAGTTCTGCTATTTTATTAGTAATTTTACTAACAGGTAGTTTAAATTTAACTGTAAATATAGAAGCTCAAAGAGCTATATGATTTATAATACCACTTTTCCCAGTGTTTATTATATTTTTCATAGGTTCTGTTGCAGAAACAAACAGAGCACCGTTTGATCTTGCTGAAGCTGAATCTGAATTAGTAAGTGGGTTTATGACTGAACATTCTGCAGTTATATTTGTATTCTTCTTCCTAGCAGAGTATGCAAGTATAGTGCTTATTTGTACATTAACTAGTATTCTATTCCTTGGAGGTTATCTTTTTAATGTTATACCTTTAATTTATCTTTTACAAGAAATTGACTATACTTTTATAGAAAATCCGGAAAATTTAGAATTTTTATTCAGTCCTTTAGTAGAAGGGTTATTATATGGTTTAAGCTTAGGTTTAAAATCATGTATTATGATATTTACATTTATTTGAGTAAGGGCATCCTTCCCTCGTATACGTTATGATCAATTAATGACTTTCTGTTGAACAATCCTATTACCTATAGTTATTGCATTTATTGTACTAGTTCCTTGTATTTTATACAGTTTCGAAATAATACCTAGTAATATATCTTTATTCTAACACCTAGTGTATAACTTGCTTCTAGCAAAGATAGTATAAATACTTTTAGTATTTATAACTCTAGTTATAAGTATACCTCGGTATATTACCTCTTCTCACCCTCCATACGGAGAAAAAAAAATAATAAAAATAATTAAATAAAGTCTTTTTTTTTGCTTTCTATTAATTATAAAAGAGAATATAGTGATATTTATAAAAAATAAAAGAGATATTTATATTGATAAATCCCTCCTCCGGCATAATGCGTCAGTTAATTCCTCCGTGATATTAACTGATGCTAGATCCCTATGTACTGAAAAATTATTCCTCCATCTATAATATTGATTAAAAGCATTCAAGTGTGGATTCTTATCTATAAATCTTTCGAAGAAAAAAGTTTTGTCTGATAAATGAGGGTTATTTAGTCTTCAACCTATATCAGTTAAAGATACTTTACTAGATGGAGCACCCATTCAATTTCTTTGTTGTAAAGCGTTATACTTAGCCTCCAATAAGTAACACCCAAGCTCACGCACTTCGGTATTATATTCTACTTGTTCAGCATAAGCTGTGGTAAAATTATAATCAGTGAAACTAAATGAAGAAACTGCATATTCTACTCCTTGGAAAGCAGTAAATATCATTGCTAAGAATACAGTAAAGATTGCACCCAGTAATGCACCATTTCTATTTCCTTGGATTAAAGAGTGGTGTGAGTAAGTAATAGTTACTCCGGATGCTAATAAAACTGTGTTTAATAAAACAGCATAATACTAAAAAGATAAATAACAAAGGATTTCCATCTCTAATGAAAAAAAAAAATTATTCCGGATTAAAAGAAGTTTTTTTTATTAATTAATTACTCTAGGGAGCAAAGCAAAACCTACAAAACCGAAGAATCGTAAGCATATATTAAAGTAGAAACACTATAGTTTAAACCGTCTAATATAGGGGCAGGGTATATACCTAATACTACTGTAAACACTACTAGTGTTAATAAAATAGTGAATTCTCTTTTATTAACATCAGATATACTATTCAAGAAATATTTAGATAAAGACCCTCCAAACACTATACGGTTAAACATAAACATAGTGTAGGCAGCCGAAAATACTATTGAAGAACTCGCTAATGCACCTAATATAGGCATTCTTTCAAATCCTCCGTATAAACACATAAATTCTCCTATGAAATTTAGAGTTAGAGGAGTACCTGCGTTACCTAAACATAGTATGAAGAATAGTACGGAGAATAAAGGCATTATCTGAGCTATACCTCTGTAGTAAGTAATTAATCTAGTATGAGATCTGTCATACAGAACACCACCCACACAAATGAAAAGCCCAGATGATACGAAACCATGACCTAGACCTAAAGCTATAGCACCTTCAATACCCTGAATAGAGTTACTAAATGATCCCATTAAGTAAACGGCAGCGTGAGCTACGGAACTATATGCAATTAATTCTTTAACGTCTATAGTTCTTAGTGTACTAAAGCTAGCATAAATAATAGTTATTACACATATAACGTATATAAGCGGAGTGAAATACATTGAGGCTTTAGGTAGTAAAGGTAATATTAACCTGAATATACCATAAAGACTTAATTTCAACACTACACCGGCTAATATAATACTTCCAGATAGTGGAGACTCAACGTGAGCTTTTAATAATCAAGTATTTAAGAAATAGATCGGTGTTTTAACAGCAAAAGCTATAAATATACCAACAAATATAAATAACTGAGTATAATAGTTAAAATTTGTTTTATACAATGCATCAAAATCAGTAGTTCCCATGATAGATGACATTGCAAGAATAGATAATAATAAAAATAATGATCCAAAAAGTGTGTATAAAAATAGGTAGAAACTAGCTCTAACTTTATTACTTGAACCGAATAATCCTATTAATATGAATAAAGGGGGTAATATACTTTCAAAAAAGATATAGAAAAGTAATACATCTAATACTAAGAAAACTGCTAATAATAATGTTTCTAGTAATAAAATAATTATTACAAATGATCTTACATTTTCTGATATTGAATTTCAATTAGATAACAGTGCAATAGGCATTAGTATAGTAGTTAAAATTACAAAGTATATAGATATACCATCCACACCTAGATAGAAATCAAAACTACTTACTTTATGATATTCTTGAACAAATTGAAAATTATTACTACTAAAATTAAATAAGATAAATACAATTAATGAAACAAACAAATTAACTATAGATGTAACTAAACCAGTTACTTTAATTTGTTTTATATTCGAGTGTGAATTGTCATTATACATTGTTGTAGTTATTAAAAATAAACCTGCTATAGGTATTAACAATAAAAGCATAAGTAACATAAGATATAAATAAATATATAAAAAAATTTTCCTAAATAAAAAATCTTCGACTTTGTCGAAGATTTTAAGTACACCATACACATCTGTATGGTGAAATAATTCTCACCCGAGACTTGAACTTGGACAAAGATATTAGGAATATCTTGTTCTACCATTAAACTAGTAAGAGTATTAGTATTTACCTTTAAAATTAAAAGATAATTTTTTTAGTAATATAATAAAAAAGATCCTAAATTTTTGAGCTAAAATAATGCCACAAAAAAATTAATTTTTTTAATGGTGGATTGATTATTCTTTGCTGGATGTAATAGAATAAAACATATTAAATATATTTAAGTATTTATCATATTCTATATATTTACAATTAGACTGGCATAAAAAAAGATATCTTTTTTTTAGCGCACGCGGACAGTACAGCCGGCTGAGCCGGCCTAGACTAAAATTAATTATTATAAATAAACTAAAATCGCTATTTTTTTTTTTATTTTTATTATTTTTGTGCTTTATCTTGTGTAGCTAATTCAATTAAACTGTTTTCTAAAAGACTTACTAATGGCACTATAATTAAGAAGTGTGAAAAGTAAAGTACAGTAGAAATTTGTCCAAATTCTATGAATGGTGTTTCAACGTGTTTTGCACCTAATTGCATTAAAATTAAGAAGTTAGCTATAAATATAAAGAAGGCTATTTTACTTAAAGGTCTGAATTGTATACCTCTGCTTCTACTTAAATCAGTGAAAGGCATAGCTAATAATATTAAGATAGCTGAGAACATAGCTATAACACCTAATAATTTGTTAGGTATTGATCTTAATATAGCATAGAATGGAAGAAGGTATCATTCCGGAACTATAGCAGGTGGAGTTTGCATTGGGTTAGCCATAATGTAGTTATCACTATCACCTAACACATTAGGCATAAAGAAAACAAAGATTGATAATACTATAATAAATAAGAAAATAGTAATTAAATCTTTAAAGATGAAATATGGAGCAAAAGGTAATCTATCGTAGTTACCTGATACTCCTAATGGGTTACCTGAACCTGCACTATCGTGTAGTGCTATTAAGTGCATTAAGGCTAATGCAGCTAATACGAAAGGTAATACGAAATGTAATGCAAAGAATCTGTTTAAAGTTGCATTGTTTACAGAGAAACCTCCTCAGATGAATTCAACTATATCTTGACCTACTCAAGGTATAGCACTCATAAGGTTAGTAATAACTGTAGCACCTCATAATGACATTTGTCCGTAAGGTAAAACATAACCTAAGAAGGCAGTAGCCATCATTAATATAAAGATTACAGTTCCAATTGTTCAAACTAATGTTCTTGGAGCTCTGTATGATCCGTAGTATAAACCTCTTCCAATGTGTAAGTAAACTATGAAGAAGAAAGCTGAAGCTGTGTTTGAATGTAAGTAACGAATTAATCATCCATTATTTACATCACGCATAATATGCTCAACTGAATTGAATGCTTCTAATACACTAGGATTATAATGCATTGCTAAAGTAACACCAGTAACAATTTGTATTACTAAACAAAAACCTAATAATGAACCAAAGTTTCAAAGGTAACTTAAATTTGAAGGTTGTGGTGAATCAACTAAATATCCATTAGCTAAACTAATAAGAGGGTGACTTTTTAATAATCTCATTTTTAATCATTTTATTTGTATATCTGAAGTTTTTCTAAAGATCTGTTATAGACTAGAGAATATATTACCTAGTAATTTAAAGCTTAATTTTTTTACTCGGAAGAGTAAAAAAAAGTCAAAAAAATTGTGGTTTTTTCATCACAGGGCTGCGTAGCCCTAAATAATTAGTTTCTAAAAAAATTAGTTTTTTTTTTCACATTTATTAAAAGCGCTCTCTTCGCGCTTAAAAAATATATTACTTTGTAGTTTAAATTGTGAATATCACGTTACTAATATGTTTATCCTAGATAGACTTAATTAATGCAAAGTATGGGAAAAAAAATTTAAGTTAAACTATACTTTTAATTTATTAATCGTCGCCGGGCATAATATCAGCAGGTTGTGTTTGTTCTAGTTGAGCAATATATTCTGTAGGTGTTTCCATTCTTTTTTTTTTTATTTTAAATTATTATTAATGTTGTTAAGCAACGTATAATAATAAAAATGCCATCATAAGTGAAAATAGACCTACGGCCTCTGCAAGGGCGAAACCTAAAATAGCGTATGAAAATAGTTGACCTCTTAATGAAGGGTTTCTTGCTACACCTAATATTAATGCTCCAAATACTACACCAATTCCTACACCTGCTCCTATTAAACCTGCTGTTGCTAATCCTGAACCAATAATTTTTGCTGCTTGTATCATATTAATAATATATTTAAATCTAATTAATAAAGGAAACCTTTTATTATTTTATATTGTTATTTTCTCTTTTTTTTTTAACGGCTCCGCCGCTAAAAAAATGGCAAGCATCGCAAGAGCTATCACTTAAAATAAAACAATGCGCTCTTTCTCCGCTCTAAAAAAACAAATATATCTAGTGTATTTATATATGTTAATAATATACAAAGATCGCCGCACAAATTATTTGTGTGCGTGCGATGATCACCCCCCATAAAAAAAGGGGTTTTTTTAACGCAAAGCGCACGGGACTTATTTTTATGTGTATAAGGGATACGGAGGAATTGAACCCCAAATTTTCGATCTGCAATCAAAACGTAAAACCATTTACTCATATCCCTAAAATAATCATAGCGGCTCTGCTGCCCAGCCTAGCCATTAAAAAAAAAAATCTAGATTTTTTTTTCATCAGCTTTCGCTGGGAGAGTTTTTTTTAACGGCTCCGCCGCTAAAAAGTTGCGAAAAGAAAGCTTTTTCTTATAGCTAGTGGGGATTAATTTTTGTACCATCCGTACAAAAATTTAAGGATGGCTAAAAAATATATTTTTATTAATGCCCTAAAGTAAAAAATTATTTTTTTTTTACGCAAAGGGCATGCGTTTTTTATAATTTTTTATAATTTTTAATTTGTTGGCGAAGAAGTTTTTTAACGTTTTTTATTATCAATAATAACAAAAAAAAAACGCAGGGATGAGGAAAGCGAAGACTGGGTTGAAAAAAAAAACTCAAGAATTTTATTTTTTATTAGCCCGGACGCCGACTCCAAGGATGAAAAAATTTAGAAAAATAAATTTTTAATGGCTGGGCAGCGAAGCAGCGTTTCTTATTTTTTTATAGTAATAACTATAGCTCCTACCATCGCCAGTAAAAGAATTATAGATGTAATAATAAGTCACATTGGATAACTAGTGTAAAGAATATTACCTATAGTAGTAATGTGAGATGTTTCTGCTAAATTTCCCTCTCACATTTGAGAACTTACAAATAAGATTTCCTCACTATCTTTAGAAAAATTTTGAGCAAAAATTTCTTTTAAATAATTTCTAAAATTATTAACATCAAAAAAATTAGAAAAGTTTATAGATTGGATATTATTATTGAAAGAATCTCCTTTTAAAGGTAATATATCATATACTGTTGAATTGAAAAAAATTCCTATTATAATTGCTAGTGGTATACTATTACTAGTATCAGTTACAAGTTCAGAAATTCTAACGTTTATTAACATTAATATAAACAGGAATAATATGGATACAGCTCCTACATACACTAGTAAATAAGATAAACCTATAAAATTTATTCCTAACATCATTAAGTAAGCTGAGATACTTAAAAACAGACCAATTAAAAATAATACAGATACGATAGGATTTTTACTAATAATAACAAAAATTCCACAAAGTATTGCAACAAAAGAAATATATATTAGAAAATTATACTTAAAACCATTAGTAAAAGTTTCATTTAAAAGATGTAGATTAAACATATTAAATAAGAAATAAAAATTCTCAGAGTGTAAAAGTTTTACGAAAAATTATCGTATTCTTTACGTTTTGGGTATATTTTTTTTTTCTTTTTACGCGGAGCGCACGGTTATTATGTATAATAACAAAAAAAAAGAATTAGCGCTAATTATAATACTAAATCTAAAAAAATAAAAAACGCTAAACAAAAAACAAATACAAATTTGAGAGCGTATTTGTTATCTAAACACAAAAATAAATAGGGAACGCCATTATTATAATAGCCATTGGGGTAAACGCGTACAAGAGTCGAACTTGTATCTTTGTGTCCGTAGCACAACACTTTAACCATTAAGTTAACGCGCTTTTTTTATGTATAGTAGAGATGGCTTTGCAACCCCCATTTATTTATTTATTTTTTGCGCGTAGCGTGAAAAAGGCTAGAATTTTTAGCGTAAAAAAATTATTAGTCTTATTACACTAAACGCAAACACATTTAATTTAACTAAATAGTACGCTTTTATTCCTATCCAAGACTCGAACTTGGACCCAGATATTAGAAGTATCCTGCTCTACCATTAAGCTAATAAGAGTTTTATTTCCTTACTTCCACCGGTGTAGGATCCAGCCGCCATAAAAAAAAAATCTAGATTTTTTTTATGGCGGCAGGATCTTTTTTTATTTATTTTTTTTTACACTCCAGCATAGCAGGTTCAATCTACTTAGTGGCGGCGGGTACTATCGCTTGAAAATAAAAAAAAAAATAAATATCTAAGACGAAAAGCTAGCCAGGAGAGAAAATCGAATTCTCATTCTTAATGCATGAAATTAACGTTCTAACCAATTGAACTATCCTGGCTATTATTTAGATTATTTACTTTAGCCCTGTCTAATTATTTTCTTATAAAATAATAATGACTTCAAGGATGTAAAATTTATAAATAAATTTTTAATTACTGGGGAGCGAAGGAGAGGAAATAGCTTAATTGTTCTAGATTTTTTTTTTTTAGTCACGAAGTAGGCGAGAGACTAGTCTCTCTTTTGGCTAGTCCTTCGTCCTAGGTAGCCTGGTAAAGGACCAGGTCACCTATCTTTCGCTTGCATAAGCGAAAAGCAAGCTTTTCTTAATGCTAGGAAAGAAAAAAAAACTATGTAAAATATGTAATACTAATTACTGTATAATTTATGGGGTGGATACCCCGAGTTGAACAGGGAACTTGCTGTGCCACATACAGGTGTTCTACCTATTGAACTATATCCACCTATATATTGTTATATATATCAGCCTTATTTATATTATAAATTATTACGCAGTATAAAAATACAAAGGGCCAATCTTATATTTAAAGGTTACGCAATAGCAGATTACTTAAATAAGAATAGCATTTTGTATTATTGCTTTCTTATTTTTGAGCGTTTTTAACTTAATTTTGCTCAAAATTTTAGGAGCCGATATTTTTTTTGCTCGCATTAAAAAAAAAACTTCTTTTTTTTAAAGCGCTAGTTCGTGGGTAAAAAAATCTAGAACAATTAATCTCTTCCCTTTAAAGTAAATAAAAAATCTAAATCTAATATTATGTTGGAGTGATTCGAACACTCAATAGTAAATACCAAAAATTTATGACTTACCGATTAGTCCACAACATATAGCTTTTTATTAAATTCATTTATGTAATTATGCGCATAATTATTTAATAAAAAGCGCGAAGCAGGAGGAATCTCACGATCCTTATTTTTTACTTAATTTTGCTCATAATTTTAGGAGGGGGAACGCCAGAGAAAAAAAAAAATAACGGAGAAATCTCACGCTCCGGGTTAAATTTTTACAAATTAAGGTAAATCCGACTTGAACGGATAAAATTTAAAAATCAAATAGTCCTAAGCTATTCCTGTCTACCAATTCCAGCATTACCTTTTATTCCACTATTATATATCCGCTTCGCAGCAAAGCCGATTCCTTTAACATAGTGGAACTAGTCATTATTTTTTTTTATCTTAATTTTTTACCCCTCTCGCCCACTGAGGTGGGGTTTTAATTTTTAATCTTCATTAAATATTTTATGCGTAGCCGGGGTATAAATTATTATTTTGCCCAAGATAAGATTCGAACTTATAACCTAAGCATCTTCAGAGCTCCGCTCGGCCAATTGAGCTTCTCGGGCGTTTTTATTTTTATTGTTCTTGTAATCAAGATAAGAATTTCTCTAATGATACTGATTCTATTACGATTGGCATAGAACTGTGTAAGATTCCACATATTTCACTACATTGTCCATAGAATAATCCTTCTCTGTTAATAAGAACAGATACTTGATTTAATCTTCCTGGGTAAGCATCACATTTAATTCCTAAAGCTGGACAAGCATATGAATGTATTACATCTCCAGAAGAGATAATAAATCTAACATGAGTTAACTCAGGAAGGATAACTCTGTTATCAACTTCTAACATTCTTAATGCACCATCTTCTAAATCTGATTCAGGAACTAAGTAAGAATCAAATTCTAATTCTTCATCATCTTCATTTAAGAAATCCGGGTATTGGTAGCTTCAGTATCATTGGTGACCTTCTACAAAAACTGTTAATGAAGGGTCAGTTACTTCATCCATTAAGTATAATAATTTAAAACTAGGGAATGCAATTAATATTAATATAAGTGCAGGAGTTATTGTTCAAATTAACTCTATTAATGTTCCGTGGTTAAGATATTTGTTACTAATAGGAGATCTGCTAGAAACATAATTTCTAATAATAGAAACTAATATTCAACTTACACCAAATAGTATAATAACTAAGTAAAACATAATATTGTCATGTAATTCTACAAGTGCTTCCATTTGAGGGCTAGCACTGTCTTGGAAATAAACACCTCACGCTCTAGGTGCATCACAAATTGAAAAAAAGTTTGATAATAATGTATTCATAATATATAATTTAAAAAGAGTTTAATATCTATAGGTTTAGAGGGAGATGAAAAATATTTATAGCTTTTCTTTGCGCTTATAAATATATAAAACTTTAAGATAGTTAATAAAAATATCTAGATATATACCAATAAGAGAAAAATTCAGGGGGTTGATGTATGAGCCCTTAAGATGAATCGAACATCTATCAAAATATTAACAGTATCTCGCTCTACCGTTGAGCTATAAGGGCTAAGATGAAAATCTTAAATATATTAGTGTTAGGGCATTAAAAAAAATATATTTTTTTTTTAGCCATCCTTAATAAGAAAAACTAATGGAACTTTCGCTAGATAATAAAATCTCTCAGAGGAAAGGCAAAAAATTTTTTTTAATGCCTTTCTTAAGCTAGGGCTTCGCCATTGTTTTTTTTTCTTAAATAAATGATAAATCATTTATTTAATCCAGCCTTTTTTTTTTCTAGCCTTTCCATCGACCTATGGTCGAAGGGAGGGAACGAAGTAGGAGAAAAGAGATTCGAACTCTCAAAAGCATAAAGCTACTGAGTTTACAGCTCAGCCCGTCTTACCAACGATGGAATTCTCCTTTATTCTGCAAAGATAACCCTCGATACCCGGTTTATCTTTCTATTACATTACTAATGAATTTTATCACGCTTCTTTGTAAATAAAAAATATAGATTTTTTATCCCGGAGCGTATCATTAATAAAGTCATCCACTTTGTGGTAGACTTTATTCCAGGGGTTTTTTTTATTAATTACTTCTTAAAAAAAGAAGTTTGCTTACTTAATTTTTGTTGCACCTAAAACTATTGTAAAACTAAGTAAAATGTAAGTGCGAAATGACTAGTTTAAGCATAATTGTATGGTACTAAACCTATTAAGTTTAACATTAATAATAGGTATCCCCCTATTGTTAAGTATAAACATAATTATGTTGCACCTAAAACTAATTGTAGATATACCATGTGTAAGAATACTATTGTAGCTACCACAGAAATAAGAGATCCAAGATTACTTACTAAGTTTCATCCTGCAAAAGCGTCAGGGTAGTCACTTATTCTTCTAGGCATACCTTGTAATCCTAAGAAATGTAGCGAAGAGAAAAATTAATCCAGTTCTTTGTTGTAAGCAACCATGTTACCTATATATCAGTAGGTGTATGTGGAACAAGATTTAAGATTTATATCCTTTGTTCCGTAAGGGCTTACGAAGGGTGAATTAAAAGCGAATTCACGGGCAATATCAATTCCTAAAGAACTATTTACTTGAGTACTTCCCCCATGTAAAGGTTTACCTTTACTTGCCAGAAAGTTGTTTATATAATACTTCTTATCCATATTTTCAAACATGTCAACCCTGCACCCTTTATCGGTTTTAGTTAATATACGATATTGGTAATATTGGCCTAGCTGAACATAGAATGAATAATTTTTCTTAATGTGATTTTTAGAAACCGTTTCTAATTTTTGATTTATATCAAATATGAGATTTTCTTTATCAGAGCTAGAAAGATTATCCGCGGTTAAGAGTTTATTAAGTGAAACAGATTTATTTAAAAAATCTAGACGCCTAAAGCTTAAGATGTATTTTAATTGAACATATAGTAAATTCTCAACCAGCTCATGGTAAGCTTGATCTGATGAAGAAAAATCTTTTACTAGTAAGTTAAAATCATTAGCATAAGGGAACAGAAACTTTATGCTAGACGCAGCTACAATACTCTTTTGCTGCCCTATTGTAAAAAGATCCCGGGTAGGTCTACCACCAACTAATTTTATATCTCTATTAAGAGCTAGCCCAAACTTATGATGACTTAACAACTCCTCTAACATATATATGTGATAAGATATTTGACGTTTTTTAAACGCTTCAAAATAATGTTTTTCCTTATCAGTAATAGACATATAATTCTTTTTAGCGATATTTAAAAAATCCAGCTCGTCTTGATAGTTTACATAATCCTGGTTCAAAATTTTAATATCAACAGGTACATGCTTAATTCTATTTAAATAATCTTCCTGATATATACCATGATCTAGGCTAAGGGCCCTAGCTAAGGTAAGACGATTAAAGTTATTGATTCTCAACTGATTGTGCTGAGCTACAAGCTTTTTCAATTGGAGATTGCTAAACTCGAGTGGTTCTTCCAAATCTATTAAACCAATTCTAGTAAATCGAATGAAATTTTTATAGTTCTGCACTCTTACATCACTAGTTAAGGTACCACGTAAAAAATTTAAATAATCTGTTATATCCATGGAAGGAGGGCCAAGATTCCCTGTAGATGACTAGAAGTTAGTACTACATTAGGGAAATCTCACTTATATATTAACTTATTAAGTTTTTTTATTGAGTGCTCCATTTCACCTAAATTATCATGTTTTATCAAGTTAAACCGCTCCAGTTTTATTACCTTTTTATCTACAAATTCTGATGTGTCGCCTTCACTATCGCATAGATGAACATCGTGACTCACTAATATTAACACCCCTACTAAGAGGAATTTAATTAGTATAGCTAACCCTATGAAAATTACTAAATTTTTAAATCTAATGTGTTCTATACTATTAGATATTATGATTTAAGATAAAGAATATGTAGATAATTTTATTTTATTTTTTTATTTAATGTGGGGGGGGGTGTTGTTAATTTTTATTAGTCCCGTGCAATTTCCACTACACGAACCGTATTTCGACTTAACACCAATCAGAGTCACGCATACGAAGATTGCTTGAAAAAATATCATCGCCTTATTGCGATGAGGTTAGATTAACAAGAAACCAAACTTATTGCACATACTCCTTTCAGCGCCTGACGAGTGGTTAGTACCTATCTGAGATTAAATTCACCGTGATGTGGTGATTCACGATTACTAGTAATTCCTTTTTCATGCAGCCGAGTTACAGGCTGCAATTCATTTTATATCCAATTTTAGAGATTAGCTCAAATTCGCATTTTCGCCTCTCTTTGTAAAGGCATATGTGGCACGTCTATAGCCCACAATATTAAGGTCATGATGACTTGTCTTGGTCCCTGTTATCACATCCAATATAGCGGTGAACTACTTTATAAAAAACAAATAAAGTAAGGGTTTACGTTAATTTAATGGATCTAACCAGAATCTCACGACATTAACTGAAGACAGCCGTGCAACACTTGTACAACGACCTTTGGTCGAAGTATTCAAATTGTGGTAAGGTTTTTCGAGGGTTATCGAATTAAATAACATACTTCACTACTGGTTTCAGAAACGGTCTAATGATTTCAGTTCCTGCGTTGCCACATTACTCTTGAGGTGGAATGCTTACACTTTCATTTATACACTTACATTCGCAAGTCTATAACATTCATAATTCTCTGCCTGGACTACTAGGGTATCTAATCCTATTCGCGACCCAAGCCTTCGTCCCTCAACGTCAGTTTTTACATAAAGGTTTGCTTTTGCTCTTATCCGTCCTATTAGTATCAAAGAATTTCATCTCTACACCAATAGTACTAATATATTCCTCTCACATAAAACTCTAGTATATCTGTTCCCTTTTGGGGCTTGATATGCCGTCTAGGTACCCTTTAAACCTAATAAAGATGAATAACACTAGTCTTCCTCGTATTGCCGCGACTGCTGGCACGAGATTTGGTCAAGACATATAGATAGAAAATTGTCATTATCAGTATTCTATCTAGAACTTTATACGACGTAGTCGAAACGCATATGTAAGGCTAACCCTACATATACTTACATTCCTCCAAGTTGCTGGTTCAGCCGTTAGGCTATTGACCAATATTCCTCACTGCTGTACTATACGTATTGGGGTTTTTTCAGACCCAATGTGGTCGATCAACCTCTCAGTTTCGACTACGGGCTTAAGCTAGTTGAGCAATTACCTCAACTACTACTTACCCGAGAAAATTATAAACATCTTAAAGCGAAAGTTTTTCTTTTAGTAACAATAAATTGTTACCTTATAAGGGATTTTTCTCCTTACTCTAAGGCAGCTATAACTTCATTTACTCACCTGTACACCACTTCATAGGATTAGTCCTATGACGTTCGATTAGCATGTGTCAAGCATTTGGACAGCGTTCAATCAGAGCCATCATCAAACTCAATATTATCTGCTTCGCATTATTTTTTTTAACGAAAATAATATATAATAGTTTATCGTCCCCATTAAAAAAAAAAGATCTTTTTTTTATCCGGGGGGCAGGATAACCAGCGATAGCCGGTTTATCTTTCTATTACATTACTAATGAATTTTATAACGCGGAGCGTGCAAAATAATTATTTATTAAAAATAATTTATTTTTTAGCACAAGGGTTATTTTTACCCCGCAAGCGTTATCCCTCCCTGCGAAGAAGGTGAAAAAAAAAAACCGAAAAATATATTTTTTTTTTAATGGTGATCATCGCAAATAAATTATTCCTCCCCCGATTCCCAAATTTGTCTCCCACCATCTAGATGAAAAAATATACCCGGGTTTTAATTTATTTTTATTTATTTATTTTAACTTAATTTTGTACCATCGGTACAAAATTTTAGGAGGCGGTATTTTGCTCCAAATTTTAGGAGCGCGATATTTTACTCTTTAAATTACGCAAAGCGAAAACATAAAAAATAGGGGTTTACTCTAAACCCCTATTCTTTTAAGAAATGGTGCTATAAAAAATTTATATAATTTTTTCTCGCAAAGCGCATGCGGTTAAATAAAGTCTTTATCATTTATGCCTGCGCGGAGGAACTACGCCAGAAAAAAAAAGAAAAGTAAAAAGTGTTAATTAATTACTACTTATTCATCCTTTTAATCCAAAGGCTCCGTTACGTGTTTTAGAACTAATTTTTGTAAGTTGTATATTAGATCTAGTATTACCTCTTAACATGACAGTTGATAACCCTTTATAAGAAGAGTTTATGTTTTTTAAACTTCCTTTATATTTTAATTTAAATACAGATCTTGAGGCAGTTAAACGTCTAGATAATCTCCCTGCAGCTTCTAATCTTACACCATAAATATTTTTATGTTTAGTAGAATTTAAAATATTTTCTTGTAGGTTATTTTTAACCCGGAGCGAGCTACGCGCCTGTCTATTAATAGGAGAATTCTCCGTATTGGCTACCCCCCAACGAGGGAATATTTTGTATAATAGTTCATGTAATACATCTTTATCCTTTAACATAGAAATATATGAATTTAGGTTTAAAGTTAAAGATTCGTTTTTTAGCGCGCAAGCGTTAAATTTTTCATTTATTTTAGCGCTAGGCAATCCGTAGAATGATAATTTACTTAAAGATGGAAGTTTAACCAATTTCAAGGCTTTTTTAAGAACTCTTAATAATCTATTTTCCCTATTTTTTAATTTTATAGCAATAGATTCTGAAAAAATGTCACTATTTAAATGTAGATATTTTAAATTAACAAAATTAAATTCAACTTTTTTATGATATATTTTAGATATTATTTTTTTTAAACCTAGTATAAATCAGTTTTTTAATTTATTATTGTTAAGCGATAACATTTTTACATAATATAAGTATAATATTTCTTTTCTATAAGATTTATTTATAAAGTTTTTATAATACTTAGTTTCATAGTTTCTAAAATTTGTATTATTTCATTTAAGCGTTTTAAGAATGAAGTTTTTATTTTTTCTAGCTTTTTTTAAAATTCTTAAACCTTTTAATGAGATAGAGTTAATTTTTTTTAGCGTTAACGAAGGAGCCTGAATAATTTTGCTAGCGCTCGCTTTCGCGCTAATTATTTTTTTAGATAAAGTATTTTTATTTTTTAAAATGTTATAAAGATTTCTTAGTAAAAAATTTCTTTTTTTTAACGCAATGTCACTAGTTATTTCTTGGCCTAGCTCAAAAGAATTTTTTTGATGATCATTAATTATTTCACTCGCATTAGGGCTAATGTAGAATAATTTATGCAGATTTCTTAATTTATATAAGGCTCAGCCAGCAAAAGTGATAGTTTTTTTATGAGTTTTTTTAACGGCAAAGCCGCTCCCTGCGTTCGCTTTTGCGCCTAAAGGTAATAATTTTTGGCTAGAACTAGCAAAAACGTTTTCAAAAGCAAATGAATTTTTTACTTTATCAAATAATTTATAGTAATTATTATTTATTCTTGTCTCCAGCTCTTCTTGTCCTGGTGCGAGACCAGACGCTAGTCTAGTACTGAAAAAACTCTGTTTTTTTAGCGCTAAAGAATAAAGAGAAAATTTAAGGGCTTCTTCTCCTTGTTCAACGCTATATAAACTACTATTTTCAGGAAGGAACGCCGCGTTACCTAAAAGCGCCAGATTATTCTTTAGACTAGAATTAGTTTTAGCTATGTTAACATAGTTTAAAAAATAATTATTATTACTTGTAGTGTTAAGTTTGTTATTACTTAATAAAAAATAATATTTTTTTATTAGTGATTTATATTTATCTTTTAACGCCTTAACACCAGAATTTTTTTTGGCTATATTTAGCGCTAAAAGAAAGTTAGATAGATTTCTTTTGGTTAATTTAGTAAAATTTAGAGTATAATTTGCTTTATTATCTCTATCATCACGCTGGGCTAAACGACCCCGTGAAGAATTTTTTAAATTTTTACTTGAAAAAACAGTTGTAGTTTTATTTTTAACCCTAGGAGAAGAATTTAAAAGTATAATACTAAATTTTTTTCTCCCATTAGCATTTGTTATTGTACTTTTATTTAAACTGGAACTTGAATTAGCTTTAACTAATCCAGTACGCAGCCCAGTTCCTTTATGTTTTTTATTAAAAACAAAAGGTCTAGTACCGGCACGGTTTCCTTTCGCCTGGTCAACTGCAAAAGGCAAGCTTTTCTTTTGGAATGTCCCTGGCCTTGTATCCCGGGTATTTGGACGAACGGTCTTAGATAATTTTTGAGTTTTTTCTGCAATTTTAAATATAAATGTTTTATATAAATTTTTTAATTTGTATAGGAAAAATTTTTTATTTTTATTGTATAGATATACAGTAATTATAACTTTGTTGTTAGTATGTTTCATTTCTGCTCTACTTACCAATATTCTATTTAAAGATAATCTTTTAAATCTAACTTGTACACGACTAGATTTTTTATTATTAGATAATGGATTTAAATTAAAATAACTTTTAATTAGTTTATTTACGGTATTGTCAACGATTGGTAATGTTTTAGTAAAATTCTTATTATAAGAATAGATGCTATTGAATCATTCTTTACTAGCAGGTGGATAATGTCTATTTTCACCTATATTGTTATTATTGTCCAGGTCAGAAATATCTGTACTATTAAAAAACTTTAATTCTGATTTAGCAACATTAGTTTGGGATTTTTTTAAAAATAAATTTAACATAATTATATATTATGTTTAAGAAATATATGGTTCAGTTAAATGTGTAATTGTAATTATATTAAAGTTTGATTAATATTTTAAAGAAAATTTGGTCTTATTTTTATCCCCCTCTGTAATTTCTCAAACCAGAGTAGGAGACTAAACAAACACCGTTTAATTTTTTAGGCCGTAGCCACGCCATCATGGAAAGAAAAAGCACCTGAAAATCATCGCGGTGATAGTAAGGTGTCTTTGCCTTACTAATAAGGCTTATTATAACGGTTTAACAGCAATAGAAATATTTTTTTTTTCTTAATTTTGCTGCTCTGCTGCCTAGCCATTAAAAATTTATTTTTCTAAATTTTTTCATCCTTTAAGTCATTATTATTTAATAAGAAAATGCATTTTCTTATTAAATAATTAGGCAAGGCCAAAAATTTTAGGAGCCGGCAAATAATTAATAAATGATAAAGAATTTATTTGCGCTCCTTGGTAAGGAAATGCCCTCCCGGTAAAAATAGAAAATATTTCATACTAGAGACGATACGCGACTTTTTTTTAAATTTTTGTTTTAGCCTTCCCTCACAGCGCATAAAAAAAATTATATTTTTTAACCAAAACATATCTTTATATAATTAAAGGAATTATGTAATAATGCCTTTAATGCAGGAGGGACTCTTGAATAAAAAGTTATTTTTATGTCATGGTATAGAGATATATTAGTTTATAAATTCATTAGTAATGTAATATATATTTATATATAATACGGCTATAGGTTAATGGTAGACCGTTCGTCTTCCAAACGATGTGTACCGATTCGAATTCGGTTGGCCGTAAATTAATGAGTTAGTAACTTAATTGGTAGAGAACTTTCTTGTCGAGAAAGATGATGTCGGATCGAAGCCGGCCTAACTCGGTAATAATAACTCTTTATTCTCCCTTAAAATTTTTAATTCATTTTCTAGGATTATTTTTTTTTTTCCTTAATTTACGGAGTAAATTAATAAAAAAAAAAATTAGAAGCGTGAGATTTCTCCTGCATTAAAAAAAGAAAAAAAAAAAGATCTTTTTTTCAAAGCTTAAAAATAATTTTTTTATGTTATGCTTATAGGAAAGGTTGCCATTGGTAAGGCGAGATGTTTGCTAAACATTGTGTTTTAACACCTGACGGTTCAATTCCGTCCTTTTCCGTAGAGAACTATAAAGTATGGGGCGATAGATTCGGACCTAAAAATTAAAAAAAAAAGAATTATTCTTTTCTGCTGCCCAGCCATTAAAAAATTTTTTTAAGCTTAGAAAAAAATGGCCAAGAATGATCCATCCACCTTTAAGTGGCATTATTTTTTCTCCAAATTTTAGGATCGCGCGAACAAAGATCCAGCCACTTTACGCTTAGCGTTAAAAAAATATATATTATTTTTTTTTTTAATGATGATAAATTTAACGCTTGCGCGCTAAAAATTTAAGGATGGGGCTCGCATTAAAAAAAAGTTCATTTTTTTAAAAGCGCTCGCCCTAAATAAAAGAGTATAGTTTAATTGGCAAAATAGGAAGCTTCAAACTTCAAATTCTCAGTTCAAGTCTGAGTGCTCTTGTTTGTGGAACCCGACCCACCCAGCGCATTAAAAAAAATATATTTTTTTATGCGCTGGGTGGGAGGCAACGAAAGAGATAAATTACCCATGCGCTTCTTATTAAAAAAAAAAATAATGGAGGAATTTCACCGTACCGGTTAAAAAAGATTTTACAATATGCCGTGTATACATTTTTAGTAATATAAGGGTTCCTTAGCTTAATCGGTAAAGCGTATTTTTGATAAGGATGTGTTCGACGTTCAAGTCGTCGAGGAATCAAAAAATAAACTATTACAATAGTAATATTATATTACAGATGTAATATAATATAAAGAGAATTGGCTGAGTGGTCTATAGCGATAAGCTTGAAACTTATTTTAGTACAAACTACTAACATCCGTTCGAATCGGATATTCTCTGAATAATATATACGGGCCAGGGCCGGGTTGGTTAGGCACCTCATTTGGGTTGAGGAGTAGTTATGTTCGAATCATAATGACCCGAAATTAGGAAATACACTTTGTAAATTACAATAGTAATGTATTAGATATGTAATGTAAAATTTCATCATAAGCTATTTGTTTATGATGGCAAGTATATAAAGAAACTATTAGGAATATCTAGCTATATATCAAAAAGAGTTTTTTAAATAGTACAACGATTAAGAGTCGATGAACTTGAACTTTTGGAAAAATCCTATAAATAAACGAAGTGAATTGAAATATCTTACTAGCTTCAGGAATAGAAATCAAACGAGATTCTATGATTAGTGTGAATGAAAGTAGAAAAGCCTAAAAGTAAAATGGATTAAAATCTGTTTGAATAAAGGGGAACCTTCCTCTAAGGCTAAATATGATATATAAGCGACAGTGAACTAGTACCGAGAGGGAAAGATTTGAAATAGTAGTTTTATAAGCAGCTCAAGTAAAGTTTAAATAACAAATGAGAGCGTACCTTTTGCATAATGGGTCAGCAAGTTAATATTAGATGCGAGAAAAGCAATTTTTCATCGAACACGATGCAAAATATAAGTCTTATTCCTAGATAAACCGATTATTAAATAATGAATTAGTATCTAAAATTAGACCCGAAGCCTGGTGATCTTACCATGATCAGGGTTATAAAAGCCCGAACGGGTTATCGTTGTAAAGATATCCGAAGAATTGTGGTAAGTTAGTGAAAGACAATACTGACCAGGATAGCTGGTTTTCCGCGAAACCTATATAAGTAGGTAATTCAAATAACATCATAGCAGGTACAGAATTGTGATCTCAGACAAATAGTATTTAAAAAATGCATTTGTATATATCGGGGGGTCGTGAAGACTTTATCGGTGAGAATTTGCTCTCGGAAGGGCAATGATGAATATTGAATAATCGGACATAGTACGATAAGGTTGTATGTCCAAAGGGAAACAGCCCAGAACAAGAGTTTAAGGTTCCAAAATTATTGTTAAGTGAAATTAAGGAAGTTTTTTTCAAATACAACCAGGAAATAGGCTTAGAAGCGGCCATTTTTTAAAGACCTCGTAACAGAGCACTGGTTCAATTAATAAGTTAAAAGCACCGAAAATTTAACGGATCTAAACAATATACCGACACCTTGTCCATAAGTATTAATAAAATTATAATTGTATTTATGGGGTAGCGGAACGTTGGGCAAATCAAAGATGTAATCTTTTTAAGATTATATAATTATGGATAACCTTAATATTTATCGACCTGCGGCCGGAAACGGCCGAAGGAAGAAGGTATTAAGTTACGTCCATCGACCTTAGGTAGAACTTCTACCTTTGGCAGATGATAACCCAAGTGAGAATGCTGACATAAGTAACGAAAAAGGGATTTATTACCCCCTCGCCTTAAGCTTATGGTATTTATATAAAGTAACGGCCTCTAAGTTTATAGACCTGCCCTAAAGGACTAAACGATGAGAAAAGCTTTTATGCAGAATTAACCTAATTGAGTAAATTGGGTTCTGGAAAAATCTGCAAATTATCGAAACCGTACCTAGATACTACCCCTGTCCAAGTAAGCTAGTAGAGTATACGAAGGCGTTTGAGCTAACAATCATTAAGGAACTCGGCAAAATGACACCGTAACTTCGGGATAAGGTGTGCCATTCTTCCATCGCCCGGCTCCCGGCCGATGGTTAAGAATAGGAGGCATAGAATGGTGTTGTACGACTGTTTAATTAAAACAAAGCACTTTGCGTAAGATGACAAATCAAAGTATTGAGTGTGAATTCTGCCCAATGTTGGCTGGTTAACGGATTTACTTAGCTGACTAAAATAAGCTAGGTTTTGAAGGAACCCCCAATCAATGGCGGCCTTACCGATGAGGGTCCTAAGGTAGCGGAATACCTTGGCCGTTAAATGCGGTCTTGCATGAATGATTTAACGATACAACAGCTGTCTCAATGATTGGCTCAGTGAAATTGGAATAACTGTGCAGATACAGTTTACCTCTAGTTAGACGAGAAGACCCTATGC
>Ga0115846_100106_pt1 | contig 37793 bp, 33 predicted proteins | sample InSIn5gowninarea_2_FD_83860 | JGI IMG/M metagenome (GOLD analysis project Ga0115846, IMG submission 83860) | reverse complement strand
GTGAGAAACAAAAAGGAACTCAAGGAAGCGGAAAGGTACAATGCAACTGTCACACAGGATCCCCGTCTTGTCGACTCTGACATACTTTGACTCCATTCTATCACGTCGCACTCTAATTCAAACTCGTTACCAAGCCGATACTGACTGCATCTCTCACAGCTCGACGAGTCCAAGCAAAAGGACGAAGGCAAGGAAAGTCAACTCGAAGGCCTCGAGAGCAACCCCAAGCACATCCTCGAAGACAATGCCAACAAGAGCACTTCTAAAGACGAAGGTCCCCTATCTGGACCATGAGGCCGTGGAAGATAAGCTTGTTGTCAAGCACTAGCGCTGGAAGTGAAGGACACATACTAAGCAATGCAATAAAACAACAGTGCTTCGGATGAAGCTTGATGCGTTCACATCCTGATATGCTCTTCGGCCATGCTCTTTTTCAAACACGATATCATCACGGCGATGAGTTATGAAGAACTTGGTCGTCCAATTCAATATCGTGTTCGCTTTTCTCAACTGAAGGTGCCATAGAAACAATTCCACCACTTCATGAATTCAAACAACTGTTGTTTTTCTTCAAAAGCCCAGGGGACAAACTCCACCAAATGCGGGTTTTGGAGCGTTTCCGACCATGGTGCATAGGCCTGCCTTACCTTCTCGAATTGTTCATATACTAATCTTAAAATCCTTGCTGTATAAGCGGAGCTTGGCTTGAATAAACATGCCAAAGAAACCTAACCCTAGCGTTGAGTTGTTGCTGAGTGTTGGATAATGTCTTCTCGACCATCGTTTTGTCTGCTACCGCCAAGGCAACTCTACCGTAAAGTAGACTCGGTGGGCGCCAAACGTCGTGCTCTGCTGTATGGGCGAGAGTAATCATCTCAATAAATGGCATTCTAACGCGACACCATCGACGGCTCCAACCGTCGCGAACAATGACTGCTTTGATCTATAAGACATTTTACAGTATTGTCGAAGCTGGAACAGCCGCTGGATATCACATATAGATTAGCGCTGAACCTACACATCAGCACAGCCAAGATGGTGGTCGTAATCACTCGGGTAACGACATGCCTTCACCCTTCACAAGTTCACCATATCAGCGTTAGTCGAACTCAAAAAGGTCTTCTGGCCGCTCGCCAATTATTTCACGATGTCGGTGCCACGATGACGCGTCACAACGACGTTTTTGGTAACACAAAAATCTTCCTTGAAATTGTGCACGACGTTACAAGGAATAGTGGCCTCGTAGACAGCGGCTGAACCTTCTTTGTTCTGAATGGTATAGACGCATTTCTCGACAATGGAAGCCCTTCTCGTGCATCCAATGGAGCTTCCCAAAGCCACGGTCCGCCCGTTTGCGTATGCCACTTGTTAGCCTGGTACGAGTATATTCCTCACGTTCGATCCTTTCTCTGTTTTCTTATGTAATTTCGTTGCGTTTCAACATGGCTGTCGTAGAACATGCTGTTTCATCCTTCCTTCAAACAACGCTGTTATGGACTCCCTCATGCTCTGCGCATTGACCAGAATTGACCCAGTCGCGAGTGACGATTGAAGGAACTCCCCCCTCCCCAAACAAACCCACCATATATTGTCTGGAGACACTGGTCATGTCCATCATCCTATGGACTGCTAGCAGAAGATGGATCTCAGTTGCACTGGTAGGCGCTTTGATCGTCTTCATGATAGTCATACAACGCGAGGCTATCCTATCCGGTTCCCGATTCGCCTACTACACCAGACCTCAAAGCGAGTTACTCCTAGAACAAGGCAACTTCTGGAAATCTTTCAGGAAAGACCTCATTGACCATGGCCTCAAAGTTCAGCCCCTTACTCACCCCGAAGACACCGCCCTAGACATCTCCTTCAACGCCTCAGACCACCGTGCCCGGCCAGATCTCCTATCCATGACCATCCCCCAATGGGAAGCAATGCGCAACTCCCACTCCTCCTTCGTCAACAAAATCCGCGCCAAGGCCTACCGTCTCCCCTACAACGCCAACACCCGCGGCATAGTAACAACAGCCGGAGGACCCTACCTCCCCGTCGCCCTCGTCAGCATCCGCATGCTCCGCGAAACCGGCTCAACCCTCCCCGTCGAAGTCTTCCTCTCAACCTGGAAAGAATACGACCCCGTAATCTGCGGTAAAGTCCTGCCCACCCTAAACGCGCAATGCGTAATCCTCCAAGACATTTTCGACCACGACCCCGCCACGCGCAAAGCCAAACACAGCGGCATAGATAAATACCAATACAAAATCATGTCGATCCTCTTCTCGTCCTTCGAAGATGTCCTCTTTTTGGATAGTGACTGTTTCCCCATCCACGACCCTGAATCGCTCTTCCGCTCTGAACCCTACGTCTCAACGGGTCTAGTCCTCTGGCCTGATTTCTGGTTCCCGTCCGAATCACCCCTCTTCTTCGAAATTGCTGCCATCCGCCCACCACCAATCTATCAGCGTGCTAGCACCGAAGCAGGTGAAATTCTGTATTCAAAACGGAAACACGAACTCAGTTTACTGCTAGCCACGTACTACAACTACTACGGCCCGAATTTCTTCTACCCGCTGCAATCTCAGGGCGCTCCCGGCGAAGGCGACAAAGAGACATTTCTCTGGAGTGCAGCCGCCCTAGATGAGACGTTCCACACCGTGAAAAAAAGCGTCCATGCTCTAGGCTATGTAACGCAATCAGGCGATTGGAAGGGCAGTGCAATGGCCCAGTTCGATCCGATTCAAGACTTCAACCCCGCCTCCATACCAAATGACGGAGATAAACCAACAACATATCCACGCCCGTTCTTCGCACACGTAAATTTCCCCAAACTCGATCCAGGCCAGATCTTCGAGGACTCCAGTTTCGGAGCAACGGGACCGACGACAGATAGCGATGGAACGAGACGGAGGGTGTGGCATGGGAATAAAACAGATGCGGTTGAGTTCTTTGGGCTTGATCTCGAGAGGATCGTGTGGCGGGTTGTAAAGGATGTTGCGTGTGAGTATGAGGGGGAGTTTGTGAGTTGGAATCGGAAGAAGAATGTTTGTAGGAAGGCTGAGGAGTATTGGAGTGCTGTTTTTGGTGATGATATTGAAGAAGAGGAAGACAAAGAAGCAGAGGAAAGCTAGTGTTATCTAAAAGAGTTGAGGGTTCATTCGTCCACCATCCTACCACTTCTATCGCTGCTGCTTTCGACATACTACCACAAGCAGCGCAGATACCGCAATATATCCAGCCATTGCCGAGGAAGCAGCCACGAGACATTCAATCTATATCATCCAGTCCTACAAGATACCCCCATACAACGATCCAGCAAGAAAAAGCTTACGCGAATTTGAGCTATCCGTCTGTCTATCTATCGATCGGCTGATCAACCAACCAACAATCACCATCTCTCACAACTACGTCCTCCCACCAAGCAATTCAATTCAATCCAATTAATGTCACAATTGCCACATAATACAACTCACAGTCCACAACCATCAATCGAACATCCAATCTTCATCCTCATCAGTATATACATCACAGGACAGTACACAACACCACAGTAGAGCACAGCACAGCGCTTGTTGTACAGTCGTCCTTCCCACCATCCAAAACCGAAAGGCAAAACAAAGCAAAGCACAGCAAACCCCTTTCTGAACTTCGCCGCCCTTATCGAACACCCACGCCCACACACACACACACACACACACACACACACACACACACACACACACACACACACACACACACACACACACACACACACACACACACACACACACATTCAGTTCAGAACTCGTTGTTTCACAACACACGCTTTCTTGTGCACCAACAATTTTCGAGAATTTGTAGCAGAGCAGAGCAGAGAGTACCAGAATTAGGGGTGTGATGTGATATGGTATGTCAATAGCGTGACACTCGGTTTAGTGGTGGCTCTGCTGTAGTAGATGTGAGTTAGAGCGATGTTTGGACGGTGGATCTATGAGAGGGTGAGGGAGGAGACGGGCTATGATGTTGTGTATGGTAGCGTGAGGTGTAGTGAGGTGAAGTAGGCTTGAGGCTGGTAGTGTGAGGTTGGGTGTGTGCTCGTTGAGTACGGAGGTTGGCATGAGATGGCTATGTCTGTTATTTTATAGGAAGGATCTCCGCTGCAATGTTCATCAGGCGATGATATAGTGTGAAGTGAAGCTGTAAGACAACGATAAGACAGAAGGACAGCACATGTGTGGCTATTAAAGAACAAGCTCGAATTCAATCTTGATGATTATACAATCTAGAAAGCTCTATTGTCAATCGATCCTCCTTGACCTATGGTCCTGCCCTCCGGAAACCCTGGCCTACACGAACGATCTATGATCTCAGAATTTCTTCTTGACAATCTTCACCTGAGATCCGTGCTATCGCAATAACCTTCTCAACCATTGTCGAACCATCATAGTGTGAACACGATTGCGGACACCAGTCCACTGCACATCAGCCAGTTCATTTGTCATTCTCGGCATCCGAACCGAGCAAAGCGTTCTCCTAGATGTTTTCATCCCAATTCCATCCTTCAGAATCAGTGTCTGCGTCAGTAGAGGCAATCTCCACCTCGATTTCACTGGCGGAATCATCCTCTGATTGGATATGTGCAGCATGACTGTCGTGCTGAACGTCATTGACTTGGCCTGGACCAACTCCGACCGCGATAACCTCGCAGGTAGGTGTCTGCTCTATCAAGGACATCTCTATCCCTTCTTGCCAACTTTCTACAGAAGACGTGAACGTATCGTCGAAGCAAAGGTTGAGAAAGTCGTCCATGAAGCAGTCGTCCGTCGGGTCAATCACCGGACCATCGTCAGGACCACTTTCTAGTGACGGAAGCTCATCAACACCCGGCTTCGTCGGATCTAGACCAGTATCACCGAGGTATGTTTCATGCTCTTGTCGATTTGCACCCATCTTCTCGGTAACGTGCCGCTCAAGCAATGTAGCCTCGTTGATCATTTGTGAATCTAGCTTGCAAATGGCACTTGCGACTTCAAACTGAGAGTCTAAAGAGTCCTTTGTGTCTGTCCGATCCCGGAAAGAGGATGGCTCAGATACTGAGGAGGGTAACGCAGGCTCAACTACCATTGACCACTGGTGAGTGTATGGAAAAGCTTGTTGAGAGACCAGAGCTTGACGTGTTGCTTCATTGCCAGAGAGCGACTCCATCTCGCAACCCGTGCTTCCCGAACCACTCAACTTCGGAAAGACTAGGTTGTCGTCGGTCCAACAAGTTAACCGTTCATGGCCATGATCAAAACCACTCCAAATAGGACTCCAGTCAAACTCATACGGACGGCAGATCATTTTTGGTACGACAAGAGGATTTACGGTTGTAATAACTGGTGGCGCTGGCGTCACCACCCAAGGAAAGCGTATAATAGGATTGCCCATTGAGTGCTTGTACTGCTGGCAATACATCATATCAAGATGATCGACAGCAGGTGAGGCTCCGCCCATGACCGGCAATCTAGCCGCACAGAATTCTGGCGCTTCAGTCCCTGAGATAAGTTGCTCAGCCTCGTTATGTGGTCGAGTCTCTAACACGCAATGAGTCTTTATCAAATCATTGGTTGGCTGCCCTTGAAATTGACTAGGGTCCTCGTGTAGACTTTCAGATGAATGTGTCAACCCCTCCCGATCTCGTCGATGGTAGAGTAAAGGGCTAGGAATACGATATTGGGATTCCTGGTGGCGTCTGTTCGTTGATGTGGTAGCTGCTTGTGTGTTCTTGTTCGAGGGTGACAATGCAGATGGTGTTTTGGCAGGAGTTTGCTCCGGTGATTTGATGGGTGAAAGGCATGGTACTTGTGAGACAGTGACAACACCATCTCTTTGCAGAGACAAGGCCTATTCGTCTCGCTCGAGTAGCTTTTGAATATGTGCTTTTGGTAGTTGAGTAGGCAGACCGGCATGGAACTGCGTGGTGACATTGCATAGAGTACGGCCTCGATCGATATTGAGATCCTCGGACGGTGGTTGAGGGTTGCCATCCAGCATATCAAGTAGAGGGGATGGTATCGGAATGTCCAGGAGCGAGAATGAGTTTGAGGCTGGGAAAGGTTAGCAATAGCCATCTCCACAGAGGAACAAGCTTACTGGGAATTGGCTTCTTCAGCTTTGGTTCGAACTTAGCAATAGAGGAATTGGAAGACAAGGGCCGATTCGAGGGAGCAACAGCATGTGACAACCAATCGAATTGATAATTGAGGTCTTCATTCTGTCTGTTCAATTTCCACAAGCCGGTATCGGGTGCATTCTGCCATCGCTTTCGTAGCCGATTCTGCTTGCGTCGATTTCGTCGACTCATAGGTAGACTTGCAAGGGATTGCTGTGGCATGAGTATATCAGACTTGATTAGGTATAATTAGGATATGTACAGGTAACAATGGATATTAGTACTGTAGGGATATGAAAGGATAGGCAAGAAGAAGATTCGATGGCACAGTGAGTCCTCAAGGTCATTATGTGAGTTGGTAGTTGATGGAAGCCGCGATGCCGGGTATTTCGAGGTAAGTGCCATTTTCAGCCGTGGTCGTGACACGGCTTACCCCAATGATGGAATTTGGCTTCAATGCATGCTTCAACCTACTCCAGTGTCATAGAAGCATAGTATTGGTATCCTCCTCTAAGCATCTCCTCGCTTTTCCTCAGGATAGTAAGACGCTTCATGAGCTTCGCGCACTTTCTCCAGGTACCAAAAGTTATAAGCAGCAAACAATCCACCTGCCACTGCAATCAGACACCCCGTCACAATAGCTGTAATCTTAGCAGTAACACTCCAAACACCTTTCTGTGCAGTGTAAACATTAACCACTGTGGTCAGTAGACCGGCAATTGAGTTGAGAGTAGCTGGCCTATAAGAAGTATTAGTGATGCTCAATGCTAACGGCAAGGCTCCTCCTTACAAAAAGATTTTGTTTACCAGCCACACATAATTTTTCCTCCACCTTGCCCATAGAATAAGACATCCAGTTCCTCCGATCATGCAGAAAGCACCACTCAGCCAAAGCAGACCAACATTCGCAGCTGAATCAAGGATGGCTTTGGCGACCGCATTACTCTTGTTGTCATCATCTTGAATGTTCTTGAACGCGTCACTGTCTTTGAAGGACGTGAAAGTACCAGGGATGATCAAGAACGATGCAAGCAGAATCCAGGTGAATAAACCGGCAAGAAAATTGTATCCACGAGGTATGCGGTCAAGATGAAGCAGCATCTGCATGTATCTTGTCTCGGTTGTTGGTACTCGCACAGTAAGTGATTTCGGGGGCGGTAAATTCTGTTCCATGCTGGGCGGTATCCAAGCTTGATTAACAGTAGCTGGCGATGGGATATAAGGTCTTGGGTAGTAATCTGGCTGGCGACGTTCAGAAGAGATGAATATGTCTTTGCGTTCGGAGTCAGTGAGTTTTGGCGATTGCGTGTATTGTTTGATAGTGTCAACGGAATCGATCGTAGAGAGTGACGGTCTTCTCGCTAGGCTTTGGCGATTGTAAATCATCTAGCAGCTATCACGCAAACGCCGTGTAGGGGGAATTGAAGGACTGTATATATAGTAAACAACCGGCGTTGCCTTGCAGTGATATAGGCTCAAAGAATGATGTTATACGTTAGTGTCAACGAAAAGACCAGCTTGCAAGAGGACAATCAAGAACGTAAAGAATAGAAGTGACAAAGCAGGGAAACAAAGGAAAGCAGCCAGTGGTACATGTTATAAAACCTCGCAGAGCATTTGATTCAAGTGTACAGGATGAGGGTGGAACATGCTATGATGAGATTAGAAGCGTCCACAAGCCTTCAAGCACTGAAAGGTATGGCCATGAAAGCTGTCCCAGATGAAACAATCGTCCCACCGAATCGACTCTGGAGATAATGGCGCTTAGAATCAAATCAACGCTATCGGAGATAAACCTGTCTCGCAGTCGAGAACATTGTGAAAGGTATCTTCGCGGCTCTGAGATCGATATTGTAACGTTTCAGACGAGGCAGAAGATGGTTGGCTTAGAAGCGACGAAACCAAAGGTCGCTGAAACTGACCGCTCACCGAGTGGCTGTTTTGTTTCTCGTCTTCCACCTAAATATAGCATCCAATCAGTGTCGTCTCTCAAGAGTCACGTGTCACTGGTGAACAGTACAGATGATCTTGAAACAATAAGTCTTCAACTGTGGCATCATCAATGAGAAGAACAGATTCGTGAGTTGCAACTCAAACAGTGTATACAGCTATCAGTACAAAGCCAACGCCCTTGTATCAAAGTATGCTCCTCAATGTTCCCCGCTAATCGTTCAACCTGCGAAAATGCCCAGACCTATGCGTACAATCTAGAATGAATTCAACCATCATAATGCTGCAAATACTCCATATATGCCGCTGTAAAGTCGTATCGTCGTAGCTCGTCGTAGCGGCAAACTCTTTGCCCAATTAAGTGACGCCCACCCACAGCCAATCGTTAATTTTGATGCTCAACATCAGCTCCTAGATCAACAACCCTAATATCAACAATCTGTTGTGGTACGCTGTGTTCGCGATCATCGGTAAGACCTGGTATGATAGCTTTGACTGCTGCAAGATCTTTTCGTTCTCGGGGTACCATAAACAACTGAAAAACTCCTATAATCGCAACAATACCAGCCCCATACCAAGCCAATCCAGTAAATTTGATCTTGCTTCCCTCAGCGTAAAGAAGTCCTGCAATCGGTGGAGCAATCATCCTGCTGGTAGCTCCAATTGATGCAGCTAACCCGTTGATCTTTCCAAGATATCGAGGTGTAGGACTAGCTTGCTTTAGCATGATCAGCAGCACTGGATAATCAAGTATCGAAAGAAATTGCCTGATCGTAAGACAGACGTAAATGCCAAGGAACAATGTATTCGCTGGTAGTAGAACAAGACAAGGCACAATGAAGAACACAATAGGATGTAAGATGGTAACCATCATGAAGGTACGGAAGACACCTAGCCCGTTTGCCACGATGGGGAAGATAATGGCTTGAATGACCAGGGCGATAACACCGTTCACAGACATGATCATACCGACTGTTTTTGTCGAGAGCCCGAGACCACCTTCGATATGGAACATCGGTTCAGTCATGAGGATATTGATCTCTTCGGCGCGTCGGTCCTGAAGGAAGATCGGGAAGAGGTGATCAAAACACATTGAGTGATCTGTAAACATGGTTGATTAGCTGTACGCACAATAAAACAGTCATGTTTAAGTTAGGAGAAGTCTTAGCCAGGCTCGCAGACTGTCACTAGCAACATCACTGCCACTTACATGAGTAAATCCCAAGTGCTGCTACAAGCATCGCAACTCTCCAAGTTAACCATTTATTTGCGTGCTTTTCCGAAAACGAGGAACGACTGAACGAATTCGTGGGCCTCACAATCCATTCATCGTGCGTAGATACTTCAACCTCATTGAAGGTGCCATAGTTGTCGTGCAGCAAATCAACGCTGGAGTCTACGCTGATCATGGGGGCGGTTTCAGCGATGTCGTGGGAAACGGCAGAATCAGCACCGTTGCATAGATCAGGATGCGTCTCCATGAGACAGAAATATGACAGAACAATGCTGAAAAGCATGATAGTCGCACAGACGATATTAGGCAGAGCCCAAGGGTATTCGTCAAAGAAACCTCCTTTCGGAAAGAGAGAAGGAAAGCCCCTGACTGGGTTCGCTAGGATACCTCCGATGGCAGGACCAACGATTGTTCCCACATTGAAAATGAAAGGCATGACAGCATTCGCTTTGACTTCATGAGACGGATTCGATATGAGTTCTCCGACCATGGTCTGAATCACACCTATATTGCCATTGAGCAAACCACCCAACAATCTTCCTAACAGGGCGAACCAGAAACTCTTAGCAAAACCCACCATTAGCAAGGAGATCATGGTTCCGCAACAACCGATAAGCACCACTGGTTTCCTGCCAACACGATCCGAGACACTTCCCCAGAACATACCGGAGATAGCTTCACATAGGGAGAAGGCAGATATCAAGATTCCAGCATAGAAGGAGGCATCGTTCTCATTACCGATGTGAAAGCTTTGAACCATGAGCCATGCGTATGGGAAGATTGAAGAGATGGCGATGGGCTCTGCGAGTCGACATATTGCTGGAGCTGATTAGCCCGTAGCCTGGAAATGAATACTTCTAACACACTCACCTAGAATGCCTAATTGAGATGTAGGGAATTTATCGTCGGACACGGATCTTGTTCGTGTAAGCATCATGGTCATTAGAATATGATACCTCCTACGGCTAGCCTTCTAAGCCTCGCTCAATGACTTTGTAACTATTGTCCAATAGAGAAAGGCGACAGATGGTTATCAAAGTGTAATTTGAGCGAGGCAAGGAAAGGACAGTGAGAAGTGGTCAGGTGCAGTATAAACACGGTTGTTGAATACGTCGCGCAGCAGGTACGATGGAAAACAGTCAGTGTTACGAATCGTGATCGTGAGGGTGGAAGACGTTGAAGACTTAGGGGAACAAATGCTAGGTAAATAGGAAGATTGTCAGCACAAAAGCCTTGTTGCAGAGATGAATCTGGACTCAACGAAAAAGAGGCGATCGTCCGGTAATTGATGGTCAGCTCGGATAGGCTATGAGCATTGCCGAGAACAATTTTTCAGTGGCGGAGGAAGTATTGCTTACGCACTAAAAACTCAAGGCTCATGACACCCTGACCCACTATGCCCAGCACCTGCAACTATCGAAACTGAGGGGAACGACTAACCAAATGTAGTAAATTAGACAAGCACTTCGTTTACAGCACTGTTGACTGGTCGGTGATTAGGTACCTGCCCAGGTAGTATCACCAACAGGACTACCTACACGTAGTATGCCTTCATCCAGACTACCGTACCAGCGTAACACAACTCAATCAACACTTCCTTAGCATTCCCTTAAAGCTCCTTTCCGTCCTCTTTATTCTTCAATCCTACCTCAATATCTCCCCTCAACAGCCTAACTGCCATCATCGTCCTTGCCTTCCCAACTGCCGTTTCTCGTAACCCATCATACAACATATTAAGCACCACCAATGCAGCTGTAAAAATGTAAACATCACCACCTCTAACACTTCTCCACCATCGACGCTTGACGCCAACCTGCCATAAACTGCACAAACTATTTCTCACTGCATACATATTGTTCTCGTGTCCTGTGGCACTTTGATCAATCACCGCGATACTTCCACTAATTGCTCCTCCCAAGAAAACACGGAATTTCGGTAATAGCGATTTCGGCATGAAGTTGTTGAGGAAGCAGATCGAACCCCATGAGCCAGCGATGGTGACGCAAAGAATGGTGGTGACTCTGAGGATCTTCGTCGCCAAGTCGGAAAAGAATGGGGCTGGACTTTTGATGAGCCGTCTGATCCTAAGCAGTGAGAAGGCGCCGTAGTATAGAGTGAGAACGCGAGTGAGACGGGTAAACGACAGCAGGATTTGACGGAGGAATGGTGTGAAGCAGGATGTTTCGGAAGGATGGAGTAAAGCGCAGGACAGATTCTGGAGAGCTGGATGGGCCCGAGAAGTGATCGATGATATGGCAGGGTTGATATCGGCTGGGAGAGTTGTCGCATCTTTTGGTCGGAGGATTGGTGAGACATATGAAGGCCATCGTAAATGTGCCATATCTGCAAGACCATCAACGACTTGACGGTCAGTAGGCCAAACAACCTTCTGTGAAAGGCTTCCAGGCCTTCTCTGAATGTACTCCGCAGTATTCCCAAGTACCAAGTTCGAATAGAACTCTGGAACGCAGTCCGGATCAAATACAAAAGCATGAAGGAGTTGACCCTGTGATAAAGCAAATAAAATCCAGCTGCCCATCCACTTCGGTCGATTCTTCACGTAACCAGCGACTTCAGCTCCCTGGAATAGCAATTCTGCTGCGCGCACGAACACATAGACGGAAACAGTGATGCGAAGTTGATCATTCGGGCATATTCCCAATGCCAATCCTGATAGACCTGCTCCAAGAGCAGGCATAAGTTTCCACGTGAGCAAATCGTAGACTCTCGGCCAACGTTCTCTGATGCTCCTAACTTTCTCATGCAGCAACTTCAAACGGACGACAGAGATCAGCCGATAAAGCACTCTGTGAAAGAACAGTAACGTCGATATCGACAGAGCAAATCGATGTGGATCGGCGATGAGATTCTTCCGTGCCTTTGCATTGGGTCTACGCGCACTGATCGCCGCCAGTAGTGTCTGTAAAACCTTCAGTCCTCCCCTTGTACCTAAATAAACACGGGTTGCTGCTCGGAAGGCTGCTAGGTTTTGATTCTCTCTCACTGGTTGCTTTTTGGCTTTCTGTACTGGTGACATGGAAGGGAAGCGCGGATCATCTGTAATACTATCGTTGATGAAATTTTTGATCGCTTCGTATTCTCGAGCATTGACCAGTAACTCTGTAATGTGTACCATTGTGACGGCAACAGGTCATTAACCCTCTCGAATAACAAGGATATGAGAAGCCGTCGCTAATAGCCGATGCGCTGGTAGTGAACAATGCGCACTTCTCAGGACGAACTACTGTTCAACGTCCGTATAGCTTCTGGGACGTCGCCGTACCATACTCGGAGGTCTTGTGGTCTCTAGGTGTTCGAGAACTTTCAAGGCCACCTCCATGTCATGCCAGGAGGAGTTCATAGCGGAACTCCACACAAACCGAGGCACAAGGCCGATTGGTCCGTACCAAACACAGACACCACATGCTTTGAACCCAACTTTGGATCGCAGCCACAGAGCCTCATCGTGTATTCAAGACTCCCATAATTCGCATCAACCCAAATTCTAGCGACACCAGACCATCGACAACGCACCACCACACGACTGACGCAAGCCATGCCGCCCTCCTAAGCTCCCCCCACACATACACGCACACACACACCATGCGTCCCACCCACCACACCCTCCTCCCGCTCCTCTTCTCAATCCTCCTCACCCTCCTCCTCCTCCCTCCTCCAATAAGCGCACTAAAACAACCAACATCCTACTGCAAATGCACCTGCTTCCAAAACAGCACCATAATCCCCCTAAACTCACCAATACCCCCAACAACATCCTCCTCTCCCGACACCACCACAACAAACCACAACACCTTCAACCTTAAATCCCTCCTTCTCTTCTCCCGCACCACCACCACCACCACCACCAACACAACCACAAAGCAACCCCACCAACCATTAACATGCACATCCTGCAACCGCGCCTTCTGCCAATCCTACAACCTCCCAATCTGCCGCAACGCAAAAGAAGAAGACATCATCACGACCTGTTTTCAACGCGACAGCCTAAAAGATCGGACGATAGTGATCCTTTTCATCGTCAGCACCTCCTCCCTCCTGGGCTGGGCTCTTCTTAAACCATTAATTTCGAAAACCTCCAATACTATTTCATCAACTTTACCTTCGTCGTCGTCGAGTTATGTTCCGTTACGACATAGTATGACTGCTAGTGAGGATTTGGGGAGGTCGGGTCCGGAGGGGTTTGCGGCGAGGGTACTGCATGGTGGTGGTGGCGGTGGTGGGGACAGTAACGTGCTGGGTGGGAATGCGATTGGGAGTGGGAATGGTGGTGAAAGGAGGATAAGAACAGGAGGGGGAAGTTTGAGTCGGCAGGGTGGTTTGAATAGCTGAGGGATTCAGGGAAAAGAAGTGTATGAATAGTGGCCATAACATGCATGCATAAATGAACACTTCCTAATCACTAAGTATGAGTGTATGAACTCTGCTTGATTCATAGTGATATCCGATTCTTTTAATCTATGTGGGCACACACAGAAATTGCGCCGTCAGTGCTCCGAGGGTATCTAAAACTGCTCCTAAGACTAATTCGATTCGTGTGTTCATGTATACTCGTGATTCGATCACATCGCTCGTGTGTGCATTACCATTCCAACAAAAATTGGCCCCCATGCCTGTCCTTCCCAGATGCCATGACCCAACATTAAAAGCGCCGAACTCAATCCCCCTTATTGACAAGTGAATGCTTTGAACGCTCACTTTTGATAGCTTGAAAAGCTGTCTATCCGTAGTTTGTGCATGCTCAAGTCCACAACGCCTAAACGTCCATTTTGAACAACCGCTATTTTTGGATTAAGCAATCTAGCGACCTCTAGTCGGAATAAGGAAGCCAACACGTTCTCGCTCTAGCCGACCATCTTTGACAAATTCACGCCATCCAGCTGTGTCCCATGCTGCAGAGTTGCTCAGCCGCTCTTTGTTCTGTACAGCACGATTTGAAATAACTTGGTCTCGTTTGACTTCTCGCTCGTCGACAATCTGTTGAAGTACTTTGAACCCATCCACACCGTGCCACGCAACGAGACCCATGCCAAAGTTTGCAAGGTCGGTAAATTCCATATTGAGTAAAATCGCAGATGTAGCTGTCTCGAAACGCTCAGTAGGTCCTGACTGAGCAGGGAGGGAACCAAAGACCATCGACGACAAGGCCGGGTTGCTGATACCTCGCTGCATGTCGAGTTCCGCAAATCTAGGCCACATAGCCGTGCCTTGAGCTTCCGTGTCGAGTTGGAAATCCTGCACGCTGATCCGCTCCACGAGAATTTGAGACACGATCTGAACGAGCGTATCGGCAATACTTCGAATTTCGAGCTTGTCAGGCGTGCTTAGAACAGCATCATCCGCCATGCGCAAGTGCTGAGCCTCCTTCATTAAGACTTCCGCAATATCACAATCCGCCAGTGCTTTGACAATTTCATAGGCTCGATTTCTGACAGCTTCCAATCCAAGTCCAACACCAGAGAACCAATACGACATGGCATAATCGAGAACCTGTACCTTGAACTCTTTTTGTGGAAAGCCTCCTTTCGGTATTAATGCTTCTGGTGTGAGCACCTCGTCGGTGTAGAAGAATCTCAGTGCTGCCTCAAATGCGTGACCGTTAACGTTCCTTGCGGGGTTGATGCTCATCATTCGGTACTGAACGGAGGCATCAAAATCCGGAATCAAAGCTGCTACCCGCTCGCTTCTTATCAGGAAGGCAGAATGGGCGTAGTGGTATGATGATTGGAACGACCGGTCTGGAGGATTCAGCTGAATTATCACGTCGTAGAATTGTCGTGAGTAAGCTAATTTAGACAAATGAAGGTGAATGGGAGGCACAAATGAGCTCTGCGAGGACCCTGAACCATTAATAGTATGGGAGACCTTATCACCCATGGACATTGCAGCCATGTGCCCGTTTGTGAGAACTTCTGGTGCAGTTTCGGACTCTGGACCAGGCATGCGATTGCCGTGTTGAGAGACACTTCGAACATCAGGTACTGCTTCCAACGCTGAATCGACATATGTTCCACTGTACTCTGTAAGACCAGTATTGCTACTGTGGTGCATGCTGGAGATGTCTTGCTCTGAAGTCTGAGTGTCCTCTTCCGAAAGCCTCACTCTTTGAGCTCCTCCATCCACAACAGTCTCAACATGACTTGTATTGTCTTCAGCATCTGGAGATTCCTGTTGAAGACTGTCATTGGGAACGATTATATCCTCATCAGTATGATCTGCGATCGTGCCTGAAAATACCTGTATATCGTCGATGTGGTCTCCAGGGCTTTCTGAAGCTTCTTCTACCTGATCCTGCAGCGTGTCGGTTGTTTGGGGAATTGTGGTGTCTGTTCGCGAACCACCGTCGAATTGTGCATCTGGTGGCAGGTGTGACTCATCATGTCCATTAACTGCACGCAAGTGCGAGTCATCAGGGTTGACAACAGGCTTTGCATCTTCCGCATCGTCTTGTTCTTGCAATATTACCTCCTTTGCGTCGCTTGCAGTGGGAACAGTTTCGGATCCAGGCGGGGGTTCATTAAGAATGCTGGGTGTTGGAGGTGACACTACGTGAAGTGCATCTTGAGAAACAGTGGGAACTGAGGACGCCTTCCATTTCTTGTCAGAGATGGGGAGAGGTAACGCAGGAATCACAGGCTTCCGTATTTCTTTTCGTAGCACATGATTAGGAGTCGTAGAGGGGTTGGGAGCCATAAGATAAACAGGTGGATGAGATACAGAATGATTCCGATGGCCAAAGCATGAGTTGCGCAGCTTCGTCGTACGTTGCGATTAAGACTCGTTCAAGATATGTGCATTCCTGTCGCTGCCAAAGCAAGCACGATCGAGCTGCTTGACACTGTTGATTCGTCAGAGAAAGAACTTTCAGGGAAGATGAGTGAACTTTGGAATTGCATCCGTCTACTCCGCTGAACTGCGGAGAAGCATTTGATCGGTCCTCAGGCATGGCAGACAAACCAGGCATATTGTAAGCCGCAGTAGGCACGTGACCCATACCACCACGCTAGACCTTTTAGAGGAGTGCAAAGGTGAAGACGGTATCAAGAGGTTGCTGAAAGGCAGAGAGTGAAGAGTGGCAGAGAGATTCTTCGAACGGAAACTGTAGTGATGTCAAGAAAACAGTAGAATGGGAATATATATATGTCGAGAAATTAAGAAACACTTCCTCCAAGCCGTCTAAGCGCAATGCAGGTGAACGTCCTTCCATCAGCCTCAGCCCCCTTGATATTAGCCGCCTCACCATCACCGACAGCCAACTCAACCAGTACTCTTCCTAGCTCGCCTGTTGGACTGTGCATGCCCTTATAAATACCAGCACGGAAAATGGGCAACATCAACTTTTCTCCTAGCCTCATGCTAAGCGTGTTTCTGATGTCCCCGCCTGTCCCTCCGTCCTTAGTATGCGCCAAATCCCAAACAACTTTTTGGTCTGCTTCGGCGCCCGCATCCACACCCCCAGGTCGAACATTAAACACCCGCAGGTTCTTGTTATAGGGAGCTGTCTGCATGAGCTTCAACAACTCCGTCTCTGTCCGACCCTTGACACGTCCAAACAACGGAGTCATGTACCCTGCGTTCGGATTGGCGCCCTCACCAGATACATAGACAAAATTTAATTGCTTTGCGGCTAAACTGGTGGAAAATGCCTTTGCAGCCTCAAGCGCATATATTCGCGTGATTTCATCGTACTGTTCTTCTGACTTCGTCTGCGTCTGCGAGAGACCAAGCGCCCATATCACTCCAACTTTCTCATCATCCGCAGCTCCTGCCTGCTTGAGCTTCGCCAACAGGCCGTCCGTTTCATAGTTTTTGAAGTCTTTGTGCGCAATAACCTCAACCTTCGTGAAGGTGTTCTGCTTCGGTCGATCGGGGTGTTCGAGGAGAGGGATCTCCGCGCGTCGACTTATGATCGACAAGCGCGTAATCTTCTGAGCGGTAACAGAGGTAGCAGGGAGTGAGAGGATGTGATGGAGGACGGCCGTGCCAACCAATCCAGTTGCGCCGGTGAGTATCAGGTGCATCTTCAACTCTGATGGACACAACTGATCGAAACAGCTAGGAAATGTAAATACAAACAGGACAAAAGGGAGACACTGTGAGCTCTATCCGCAACGGCAACGACGAGGGATCCAATAATAGAGCGTGTTGTTGTATGATGGTTCAGCCTGGTTAGATCCAAGGTAGAGCTCTTCCGAGTTATGTAAGTTGTTGATTCAACGCAGACGAAGTTGGTGGACGTGTTGAAGCAGATTCAGAGCATTAGATAGACCGTCTCACCTGATCTTTATTCAGCGGCGCCGATCAAGCCGGACATAGCGGTACAGATAGCTGCAACTGACAACAAGGACTTAGGAATAGAAGGATGCAAGGCTAATTCATTTGATGTCGTGGTGAAGGACTACCCTGACCCTACCATGTAACATCTCAAGCAAATCGCTCATACGCAAAGCTAGGATAATTCGGTCGAGCACGGTCGATCTAAATTTGGTCGACTTAACTCCGAACTGCACCGGATGAGTGATTGCAAATTGCTGAGCTTTTATCACGCGCAACAATGCGTACAATTGCTTATCCCGAAGCTCTGGTAGTCTGCTTCTATTAGGCCGTCGAAGGTCTCGAACACAATCGTGACCAGATCTGTGGATCTATGTACCACGGTAATAGTCGGGGTCAGCGGATTACTAGAATATTGGAAATGGATAAACTTAGCAAGTATTGATCATGACCACGAACTGTCTCAGTAACTACCACACCAAACTACCCTCGATGATTCCATCTATACGAGAACACCTGCTCCTGAAAGCTTGTAAACTGCACAATGCAAAACATATCCTAACATATCCAAACAAATTCGTGAAAAGCTTGCCAATCAGTAATGAATCGATGCGAATGTAAACTCCAAGACGCCCAGTCCAACCAAATCAAAAGTTCATGCCAGTATTGCTGGTATTGAAACCCCCATATGTCTCCGTTCCTGTCTCTAACGTATACGGCCCTTCGTAGTTGTGTTGTGCTGGATTCATGACGAGCATTTGAGGATCAATACAGCCAGTGGTATTCATGTCTAAATGCATATCGTTAAGGCGAAACAGAGAAGATGCTGAAGGATGGTGGCTCATTGTACCGTAAGCAGAGTCAGCTCGCCCATAGTGCTTGGGGTTAAGCTCTGTCTGTGTATGTGAAATTCCAGAGCCTGCAGTGTCCTGAGTCGACCAATATGACATCAGGTCGATGAACGTCGGCGCAGGCGCATTTTCAGAGGGCCGCCTTGTGGACGTGTGCGATCTTTGTGATGTGCTTCGTGAAGTTAAATGGGAAGGAGGTGTCGCGAAAGATACCTTACGAGAACTGTTTGACGTTGCACTACTTGGTTCTTGAACAGGGAAGATAGTGCTCATCGCGTCTTTGTCATCACCGGACATCCAGCTGTCACTTGACTTGTCGTAGCCTTGGTCATCTTGTACATGTGAAGGAACGCATATGTTACTGAACATAGAGTGCCCCTGCTGAGAGTTGGCTGAACCTTCGGAGCTATGACCACTATTCAAGTTCGTGGAAGAGGCAATACTTCCAGTAGTCACTTTCAGCGCAGGTCGAAGGGGACGTCCGCATGAACTCGAAGGGTTCAACAACGGTGCCTGGCTAGTGGAGCAGTGTTGCCATCTGGGATCTGCTGATGACGAGCTTTGGGATGGTCGCACAGACCGATGACTTTGTGATGACATATGGTGCGAAGGTGGCGATACTGGCGAGACCATTACAGACGGCACCCCGGTGGACAGAAAGTCATTGCCTACTGACATATTCCGGAACATGTCTTGTACAGTCTGCATCATTTGTAGACGCAGGAAATGCCTAGCAGAATCAGATTGCAGCCATGGTTGATCGACGGTCCCGACGGCAGAATCGAGTCTGTTATCGAACAATTGTACGAAGTGGTCCAGCGTTTCTCGACTTGCACCTTTCGATTGAGTAGGCTCAATGTAAGCACTATCGGGGGGAGTTGCACCCGGAAAGATGATCGAGAAGATTTCGTACCACTGCTCCTGGGGATCCTTCCTTGGTCGTTTGATGTGAATTTGTTTTTGCTGCTGCAGGTCCAGCCTCTCAGGCCAAGGACAGTCTTTGACATCACAGCGTGGGGTTTTTCTAGTGTGTCGAGTGCAATCATCCTTGTTCTCGAAGTCTTCGAAGCATGTTTGGCAGTAGAAGTCGGGTTCATGATGAATACGTCTGAGGTGTTGCTTCACACGAGAAATGTCCCGGTATAGACCGCCGGCACAGTTTCGGTAGTGTAGCTCTTCGGTGTTGCCCTCGGCATATCGTTGTGAGTCAAACTTGTAGTACGGACAGGCGAAGAGTCTTTCGCCAGGTTGAATTGGTGTCTGATCCTGCTTCTGTCTTTTTGATGAACCTTCGTCCTCCTCGCTATCATCCTCCATGTCGTTGTTCTCGGTGCTCTTATTCGAGTTTTGCCGACTTTGCTGGACGTTTTGAGTCTTCTTGCTTACTGACGTTCCACTGTGTGACCTACTATTAGCAGCCAAGGCCTTTCGCTTTGTTGAATTGCCATGAACGCGCAGTATCGGCTCGGCAAGCTCAATGCCGGCCACGGAGGCCTCCAAAGCAGCAACAGCGTTGACAAGCTCGACGTTCGGCCTTCTGCCTTGATTGACGGACTGCAACGTAATGCTGTCGGTAGTGGATTTCGACGACGAATGACGTGAGACAGCTGGTGACGCCCAGCAGCAAGATGCTCGTCGAGATACAGGTGAGGCATGCCCAAACTGGGCACCAACCTCTGCTGCACGTTCACACTGCTGCAGCATGGCGGCTGCCTGCATTTGCTGCATCATAGCAGCGTCCTTTTCTCTTGAGATGGTCCATGCTTCCCTTTCGCGTAACATGGCTTCACGTTCTCGGAGTGTCACCTCTTTCTCTCGAAAAATGACCTCCTGTTCCCTTCTCTTCGCGTCGAGTTCTCTATACATGTCCGTTTGCGTCAGTGAGACTGGCGACACCAAAGAATGTTCGCCGGAGTTCTGTCCAAGCTGGCGTGTTCCAGACGCAGATGGCTGCTGGCCGCAGTCAGACGGCTCCGTCTCGCAGCTAAGCGGCAAGGACACTTGGTCTGGTTTACAAGCGCTCAACTCAGCATGAGATTTGGTCTCAGCGGAAGCTATCAAATTGTTCTCAGAGAAGAGTGATCTTCGTTCACTGCTTTGGGCGTTAGTAGGATGTCGTTTGATGTTTCGAGTTCTTTCAATTAATTCATGGCGGCAGGTTCGGCCTTCATTAGTACATTTGGCGCAGTAGAGCCTGTCACCATCGTCACAAACAATACAGGCGTAGTGGAAGCCAGTCATCTTTATGGCATCGTGACAGTAGTCACATTGCATCTGCTTACTGTCTGAAGCCGAGGGAATAGCGCTCAGCGTGATACCACGTCGTGGTAGGGTCGATGACAAACATGGAGAGGGCGACCGTGGTAACGGCGGTGGTAGCGTGTCAGTGTCAAACGTGTCGTAGTACGACCTCTTAGCAATATCAGCCCTGAAGTCGCGATATGGCAAGCTTGCTGGTATTGCAGGAAGTTCGGCAGGAGGTAGCTCCCCGATGGTGGTCGCTGGGGGCTGAGCTTCGACATCTGATGGGCCAAACCATGAACGAAGATCGTTCTTGGTTTGGAAGTCGTCGATGTGTGGCGGGATTTGAGACTGGTCTGGAGATTGCAAAAGGGCTTGAGATGTTATAGCACAATTCTTGGGTGGGTTTGAGGACCTCTTCAATTTGCTCTTGACCTTGGCTTTCAGAGACAGCTTCACCACCTGCGGTTGTTGCAGCTGTCTTTCACGAGCACTGACCTCAAGCTGGCGTGATATACGGTCGTGCATTTCTTTCCTTTGATAGGCAACCAGTGCGTCCAGCTTCTTCTTTTCCGCTCTTTCTGTCTTTTCCAAATCTACAAGTCTCTTCTTCTCTACCTCCTCTTGTTGTCTCTTTTCTCTTCTCTCCGCCTTCTTCTGTTGCCGTTTTGTCAGAACAGGTATTGTGCTAGGATCAAGCGGCAGAGGATCGTCTCCTTTGATCAATCGACGAACACGAGTCGATATTGACCGGCTCCTCTCATGGTTGAAAGCTATTCCGGAACCGGTTTGCGTTAGTGGAGGTTCGCAGCCTGCTATGCGAAGTCTCTTGTGTGCACTGGAGGGAATATACGTTTGCCAGGTACGTCGACTCAAGTTAGTACGATGGAAGTCCATGGCTGCTCTTATGCCAGGTTGATCCTGTTCAATATCAATGGCAGGGAGGGGTGTGGTGAGAACAGAAGAGGTATGCAAGAAATGATCGTTCACAGTAGTCATCGCTACTGACAAAGCGACGAGGGGTCATATACTGAGCTGGTGAACCATCGCACAGAGGTGTTTATGAGTGGTACCCGTGGCTGTGATTGGACAGGAGCCTGGTAAAGTCAGGGTGGAAGAGCAGGAAACCTTGAAAGCTTGAGGTCTTGCAATACGACTAGTCGTAGCGTATGAACCTGGACTTCTGAGTACCGCTTAACACCCTCTGCTGAGTTATTTGGCAAACTTGAGCCTCTCCAATTGAACTCGTCTGTGGTAGCCAAAATGAAGGACGTTAAGGTGCAGTCATTCAAGTCACCGCAGATTTCGGGTTTCTAGCCCCGGTCATCGAGTATGCCTTACCAAAGGTGGGGGTGACGCTAGGATAGCTTGGAAGCCACAACTCGTTGCTGAATCGTCGTAAGCGACAGTTACTGGAGCAGAAAGGTGTCATGTTGAATAACACTAGTCTTTGAACACAGTGTTTGCGGGTGAGAACGACGACGAGTTCCAAGTGACGCGAGTAGCAGCTCTACAAGAATCGTCGCCTTTGGTGGTACAGAATGGGCGCGAGTGTTGTGCAGATCGCAATTGCCTGGCTTGACCTTTCGCCCCGCTTATCAGGTGGCTTATCAGGACCGCATTACTTGGTACCGTGACCCCCACCGCGGTCAGCCTTGACAGTTTTTGCCCGCTGCACTGGCTTTGCGCTACGGTGAAGATGCCTGGATCTCAACTCCGAAGCACCCGTGAACGTCAGAATCGTTATTCATCTTTACCTACGCCCAAACTCGATGTAACTGGCATCGTCCAAATCCACAAGTGATTGGACCACCCAGATTAACGAGCGAGTCATCCAGATGGAGGCTGCAGCAAAGCGCTTCTTCGCATCACCATGCTTCGCTGTTGTTGGCGCAAGTCAAGATAAGTCTAAATTCGGTTACAGAAGTACTATCTCTTTGACATATGTCCGACCCGATGTGCGCTGACTGCGAAACCAGTTCTCGCATGGTACCATACTCATGCATTGAACGTCGTCCCTGTAAACCCTTCTAAACCAACGATCAGCTTTCCTTCCAAGACGTACAGCACTGTGCCATCACCTTCGTCGCTTCAAGACCCCTCCGCAACTGCGCTCTCCTTCCTTACACCTCCTTCAGTGACACGAAAGGTGTTAGCGGAAGCTAAATCTGCCGGAGTCAAGTCAGTATGGCTCCAACCTGGCAGCTTTGACGACGAGGGAATGAAGTTCGCGATGGACAACTTTGAAAACACTATAGGTGGGCTTGATGGTGGCACGTCAGGAGGCGAAGGGTGGTGTGTACTTGTTGACGGAGAGAGTGCACTTCGGGCAGCGGGCAAATCTATACACAGGCAAAAGCTCTAAAGCATCGTTCAATAGTGCTAGCGGCTTCCAACTCGATGGAGAAGGGGTTTTTTGTAGAACATGATGGTGTACTTGCATACTGAGCAACGAATGCTTGTTCTCTTATGTATGTATGGTTGTTTTAGTCGGGTTGACCACGTTATCCGCCTGGCTTGGCTCATGCGACCTCGATGTTGGTCTCTGTAGGAAAGGCACGATTTAGACTTGTTTAATGCGGTCCATCAAACCAAAGGTAGCGGGCGGATCGGTACTATATCCTAGCTGCAAGTGCTGACGCTGTCGCAAGCTTTATCTTTGCGACCACACAAGTGGCATGCAGCATGGTAAGGGTCCTGCCAAACACAAAGACTTTGAACGATGGATGCGCAGAGTCGAGAATTTGTCATGTTCGAGGTGTCGCAACAAGCAGCAAGAATGGCGAGTTCATGCATCTAGTGCTCGGCTGTTGTTGAACGAGGGGAAACGCCTGTGCCCTACGATAGTCCTCGTCTTCGTGCTATGCCGAGCAGACAAGGTGACGTGTCTGAACGACCATCATGCAGTGGAAGCATTGAGGAAAACCTCGACACTCAAAAACAACGTGACTGTTATTCATGACAGTTGATCGCTTCGAATGAATGGGATTGTTCTGTACACAGTCATTTTGGCTTCTTGTTTACTGGTGACGGAATAGTCAACATACTGATAAGCCACATGGTTGAGATGTTGTTGTTGATGAAAGCCTCGCATGCAAATACAGTACTACTGATTCTCCATGCTGACCGCCATGCCTCTCTCGGTTGTTTGTTTTGCGGCTTTGCGATGATTTTCGGAGCTGTCTGGCCCGCCTTCAAGCATCCATGTTCGTGCGTGGAACAAGCCCATGACACCTTCCATGTCGAGGTCAATTAAAGTTTTGTACCTTGCATACCCAGAAATGTTTGTACTGGATGTAGCGAAAAGCGCCGATTACCAGGTCTAGCGCAAAAATAGATGCTTGCTAGTGAATATGCAGCAACCGGCAGAATTTTTTTTGGCGCCAACAGCGATTATGGCATCTGAATGCTAGATCATGGTCTTCGGAGTATTGCAAGCAAGAAGTTGAGCAAAGAGGTTCGAGCCTACCGGACAGGAGACCATGAAAGAGCTGCATCCCTAAGGAGTACAGCGCCTTAATTGTAGTGAGAACAATAGTTGTTCAACGCACGTGTCGTGGCAGAAACGAAGATGTCGCGTTCAGTGCTCACGCCGCAAACACGCCACGGAAATGCACACACTATACGATCAACATGCACACTGGCGCGATGACCAGGGTCTGAAATGCAAGGATAGAGGTTGACGCGGAGCAGGAACGGGGAACTCAATTTAGTAACAGTCGGATGATAGAGTGGTCAGTCAATTGGTGTCGATTGCCGATGTTCCTGTCCGTTAGCAGCACAAAACTTTGTAGGAACTTTATAGAGAGTTAACCAACACGATCCCTCTGATATGCAGGGGCTCTCGAAGTCGTTCTTGCTACAGGGTATGCGATCGGCAGAACGAATGTCGCAGAATAGCTCTCACTCTCATCTTTCTCTCATGGAGAACACTTCGTCATGAGTGTTTTTGACTTTTGAGTGATAGACAGCACAGAAAAATATGCGATAGCACTGCGATAGACGGCGGGCGGTTATCAGAGTTCTATTGTCACTCAGTGTCGAGCTAAATATGGCATGAGATGCACGAGTGATTGAAAAGCTTCCGACTTCAAAGAACACCACCAAGTCAGACCTTGAGAAAAAATTCCGCTCAAGGTCAAAAAGGAAGTCCTTCACCCCAATAGGGCGCGAAACACTGGCCTCAAGCTAGGGTATCCTAGTCGAAAACGGCTGAAACGCATTGCGTGGCATGTGATAGGACAGTGACGACATCGTCGATGGGGCAGAGCTTAGGAGCAACACATCAGCAGCCATCAGCAAAGTCTTTGCTCCCGACGACGGGTGGCTGTATGGCGACAACAATGTTCTGAAGCACGTCTTACTATGTCCAATGAGAAGTCGCGATTATTCACGCGCAGCACTGGCTAAGAAGAGTCGACGGTCAATTAAGCCAAAACAAGGCGTTCGAAAAAAGACTAAAATGCCTAGTGGGTGTGCACAAGGCACTGTTTTTAGCAGCGAGGTGGTCCACCATCAAAGTTAGTTGCAAGCCACACAAGTTCGCCACGGTTCAATGCTTTTGACTTCTGCTGTATCGATAAACGATGTGAAGGATGCACGGCAATTGCGCCTTTCGACGTCACATCATGAGGCGAACAAGTATACGAGTGCGAGGCAAAGATCACAGATTACAGATCATAACTAACCGGGACGTTCATCATTGCGAATGCACCAGGTGTTTGCAGAAGTCAGTATAACCATCCAGCATAGGACACTGGAATGGTGGCACGTGTGCTGCGACAACATCTCAGTCATCCTCAGTGGCACTGTGGGCAGAGTTCATGCGACCGTTTTTTCGCTTAACGATAACCATTCCAGCCTCCTGCTTTTTGTTCCTGGCATTAGTCTGGGCTAGTCTCATAGATCTTCATCGAATAAACAGAAAAGCTCAGCAGCGAAGACGATGATCACACTAATGCATGTCTCGCCTTCTCCAGACCATGCTGCAAGGTACCAGACCATGATTCGATACCTACGCAGGTGGCTTGCTCCACATGAGTAGCGAACCACCCCACTGATTCAACGTCTCCATGCTGCCTTTTTTCTGGTCGCATTCGCTTGCTTGTTGATCTGTCCACACTTCCTTATCGCAAACTATACTCAACAAGTCTTGGAGCCTCCTTGTCATGGTGTGCCCATGCGCTGCTGTTGGTGTATCGATGGTGTCTTCGGAGTTATTGAATCTTGACATCCAAACTCTAAGATATCGCAGCAATACAGTACGCAATATCGAGCTTGTCATGGCAGCTGACAGCTTTGCGACAGTTTCTTAATTGTACTCATAAGTTGAACGAGCAGGTAGAGGCACGTGGGCTGTTCAGGGCCTTGAGGCTAGTCTTTCGGAGGGTGGTGACTTTGCCGGAGTTCAAAAGCATATTCTTACAGGGTTGCGACAACAAAAATATTGCCTACAACACCCCTGCTGCAAGTCCTGGCTGTTCACGCTAAGACTCAATTGAGCAGGTACCGCGCCTTAGTTTTTACACTATCTTACATGTCCCACTATCTTTCTCTCTGTCACGGACAAATCAAACGGCAACATCATGCTACCTCCGCTCAACCAAGGAAGGATTCCACGAACGAGCTATTGGAATTTTTCCACTATTATCCACCATGGCAATACTGCTCAGGCACAAGCGTCGTCGGCGAGACCTCACTCTTTCCATGCATGGCGGTCGATGCCGTTTCCGTCAAGCTCTCGGTGCTGGGTGACGGACAGGCCCACGTTCTGCTTTGCGATTCCAGTAAACAATCATGGACCATGAATTCGTCTACATAAGACCTCATTCGGTACCTGCATGTTCGAGTCTTCTCCCATCATCAAGCAACACTTCACTCGCTTTACTCAAAACACATCAAAGGCTCCCTCGCTAAGGCTTTTGAACACTTTCGTTTACCAAACTACACTTTGCCTAATCGCATTCATTGCTTATTACCTCATACATCAAAATGAAGTACACTACCGCCGCTTTCGCCTTGTTGGCCTCTGCAGTTGTCGCCTCCGACTCAGGTGCCAGTACATGGAATGATTGGACATCTAGTACCACCACCCCCAGTGCCACCACCACCACTACAAAATCCACTACTACTACTCCAAGCACTACCACTACCACCACTACTCCCAGTACTACCACCACCACCACCAAGTCTACTACTACTACCACTCCCAGCACTACTTCTAGCACTACCAAGTCTACTACTTCCAGCACTACTACCAAGTCACCTGCTGGTTCTTCTTCCACCAGCTCTTCTGGATGGGAGGACTGGAACACCTGGGGCACCACCAGCAGCTCTACCACCAAGTCTTCTTCCACCACCACCACTACCAAGGTCTCCACTACCTCCTCTACTACCAAGGCTTCTAGCAGCTCTAGCAGCTCTTCTGGCTGGGACGACTGGAACAACTGGAGTAGCAGCACGACCAAGTCTTCAACCACCACCACCAAGCCTTCCACTACCTCTTCCTCCACTACCAAGGCTTCGTCCTCCAGCTCTTCCGGTTGGGAGGACTGGAACAACTGGAGCAGCTCTACCACCAAGTCAAGCTCTACTACCAAGTCATCAACCACCAGCTCCACCACCACCAAGGCATCTACCACCTCCGGTTGGGAAGACTGGAACAACTGGAGCAGCAGCAGCACCACTTCCACCAAGCCTTCCACCAGCTCTACCAAGACCACTACCAAGGCGTCTACAACATCATCTCAGAGCGGATGGAACGACTGGGAGAACTGGAGCTCTTCTTCCACTACTTCCAAGAAGTCTTCCAGCAGCACTACTTCCACCAAGCCTTCCACAAGCAGCGCCACTACCACTGTCCCAGTAAAGGTCGAGTCATGGGGTGCATGGTCTTCTTCTAGCTCTGCTTCCACCACCAAGCCTTCATCTTCTGTCAAGACATCTACTACATCTTCTCCAGCTGCTGAGACTTGGGGTAACTGGGGTACATGGTCATCTTCTTCCTCCGCCAAGGTGTCGTCATCTACCACATCTTCCAAGCCATCTTCCGCTTCCACTACAACCACCAAGGCCTCCAGCTCCTCCGCCTCGGTTACCTCCAAGTCATCCACTTCTGCTGCTGAGTCGTGGGGTGCATGGGGCTCTTGGTCATCCTCTGCCTCCGCATCTACCACCAAGGCCTCTACCACTACATCCGCCTCTGCCTCAACCAGCAAGGCTTCAACCACCTCTGCTTCCGCCACAACTACCAAAGCCACTAGCTCTTCTGCCTCGGTGACCTCATCCAAGGCATCCAGCTCATCCGCTTCGGTTGTCTCGACTTCCTCTTACACTTGGGGAGCTTGGTCATCCTCTGCCTCATCCGTTCCAGCAACCAAGGCGGTTGTTCCCTCATCGAGCTCATTCTCTACTAGCACTGTTCCAGCTTCATCGGCCAAGTCATCAGCCAGCTCCGCTGCAAGCTCTGTCGCATCTGTTCCAGCTTCATCGGCCAAGTCATCAGTCAGCTCTGCTGCATCTGCTCCTGCTTCATGGGCCAGTTCTGCTGCATCTGTAGCAACCACCCCCGCTGCTTCCAGCAAGGCTGCCAGCTCAACTCCAGTTGCTGGTACCACAACAGTTGCTGCCTCATCCAAGGCATCTTCTGCCTCCGCAACGCCAGCCAAGTACACTGGTGCCGCTTCCGTTGCCAAGCCAGCAATGGGTGCTTTCGCCGCCGGTCTCATGGCCGCCGTTGCTCTCGCATAAATATGCCACTCTTAATCCAGGAACTTCGGGATCCGCAAACCACAACAATAATCCATCTTCAATTCTCCCGACTCACACCTTTAAACACATACAATCTTTAACTCAAATACCCTCATATTGCACCACCCTTAGCGGGTGGGTTGCTCAAGAGACCCACGATCTTTAACGACTGATAGACACGATACGTCACGCCATGCCACGGGACTACGATACCCAACAAACCAGAAATCCACTGCAGGAAAATAGTGGAGGGCGTTTTTACACAGCTTCTCTAGAATATAGAGAGTTGATTTTGATTTTTGAGATACCCCCTGTGGTAGAATAGAAGAAGAGGCGGCTTCATTGGAGGATGTATGGTGGGCCTTAGTATTCTATATTTTCTAATTTTTAGATATTGTTCTTTACCATTCAAGTTGTTTGATGGTGAGAATTTTTTTGGTGGATAGTTTAGTTCGATGAGAATTGAAATCGATCACCATATTACCTTTATACACTTTTCCTCTTTTTTTCCTTCCAAAACCTCTACTTTGCTCACCTAACATCTTACCATGGTCATGTAGCCAAGCGGTATCTCAACCTCCTTCATCCTTCACTTACCTACCTCCAATCCTGCAATCATAAAATCATCCCAACCCAGTCTCTACCGCAATCACAGAGATACATAAGCATTTATTACTATACCGTTGCAATGTCTCATTCTACACACGGCTCTCACCCCAATGCACTCGCCTATAACCATACGGTATACTCGCTCCCACATGCCTAACTCAATTGCGCCATATGAATTGGGTATGGTTAAACGGGAAGAGATTTGTATAACCAGTGTGAAGCTACAGTATTGGTGGTGGATTTTCACAAATATCACTTTAGGAGGTTCGTAACTGCTGATCTTTTCTACTACATACTACTGTAAGTAAGCTATGCTGTCGTAAGACGAATGCCCAAAGACCTGCTCTTTGCGTTGTTCAAACGTTGGACCACTCAGTCAACGCAGGGAAAGTTGGCTTTTTGGGGGTGGGAACAGTGCGTGGTTTAGAACCCATTTTCCAGCTTCATTGAGGTCTAGATCCTCTCTCAACAGCTCAACGGACGATATTCAAACGTTCTTCAGGGAGCATGTTGAAGTGTACGTCTTACGTACACAATTGCTTGCAAGAGTCGGAGGCAGAAAAGCCATTTCTGGCTCGCGGGGAGGTGTGTAGACAAGAAGGTTTGTTGCCCATTCCTCCGTACAGGCGGTTCATCGAGGCTTTATATCACGGCCAAGTACACACCATTCTGCTTATCAAAACCAGCTCACCTCTCACTATACAAACAGCGACGGCCAATCATGGGAAAACATCAAACTATTGTCCGATCACAGCTAATTCGTGCACCAGGGATGAGCCAACATAATGGTTTAAGGATAGGTATCACAACGATCCTCCACGCGACAGGAATGCCGACTCTCAGGAGCGTTAAACAACCAAGAGCGTAAAAGAACTATGAAACTATGGTCGACCGCCAAGTTCACGGATTGGCAGCCCTCAATTGTTTCAAACAGCGAATCACAACTGAACCAATCCTGGGTTTTGGTCAAGTCCTCGAGGATTTGTAAGCATATACAATCCCTTTCCGGATTCCTACAATCACGTAACATGAGTTATATCTTGGATGTAGTTGTTACGTGCGTAAGGAGTGTGAGCCACCATGTATCGCCTGCCATAGCTACGGCGATCAAACCTATGTTCGGATGAACAATGCTGCATACAGTAATTTCGCGATTCATTACCTACAGCCTCTTTTTTCCAGAGTGATACACCGAAGGATGCTTTTGCTAATACTATAGATATATAAGGGCACCCGTCCCCCTGGCCATGGAATAATTTTATCACCATCCATCCATTCATTCAAACCTCAAATAACCAAACCCAACCACACCATTCTTACCTCCAGAATCCAGCATACAGTACTCGTACAGTCCAACTCAACACACACAAGCCCCCTCCAAGCGCGACATACCTACCTACCTACCTACATACCAGCCCCAGCAAAAACAAAACATGACACAACTCCCGCACCTCCTAAAACTATTCTCCCTCTTCGCCATCCTAACCGGCACAGCAGACCTCCTCCTCGGCATCCACATGCTAGAACTCACAACAGGCATCCCCTTCCCCGTCACCACCGCCTCCGCCATCCTCGCCGACAGCCACCTCCGCTTCCTAGGCGGTATCTGGGCCGGGTACGGACTCACGTTATGGTGGGTTAGCAATGATTTGAAAACGAGGCAGGTGCCGCTGGCATTGTTGGGGGGGATTATGGTGTTTGCGGGGGTTGGAAGGGTGATTTCGGGGTTGCGGTATGGGTTTGCTTCGGGGTTGATTGTTGCGTTTACGGGGGTTGAGGTGCTTGGACCGCCTGTGGTTTGGTTTTTGGGGGGGTCGTGGGGGAGGGGGGAAGGGAGGTAGGTAGGTAGGTAAATGATACGTTGATTCTCTTGGTTATACTGTATGAAAAATGGAACTTGCGACGTTTCAATACTGTAGGCGATATGCAGTGTCGGGTGTTAGGCTCGCCAGCTAGTGTTCAGCAGAGGGACGTAAGTTGAAGTCGTGGTGGCACTTGATGCCCCATACTTTCTGGAGTCCCAAGTGCGTAGGTAGGTGACGGGATGCTGCTCCGGTACTGCTGGCCTAAACCTGGGCGATCTCTTGGACGCATTGGGCAGCATAAGATAAACAGCATTCTTCCAAGTTCTTCTCAACGATGTCTGTGTCATGTGTCAGTGTAGAAGCGCACGTTGTCTCATATTGCAAGCTGCTGGGTTGCTGTCGATGATAGAATTCCCTGCGTGGCTGTTCATTGCTTATTGCACCAGCAACTAAGAAGCCGGTCTCTGGAGCTCAAACATCAAATACAATATCGTACTTGGCAAGGCACAACTTGAAGACTAGTGTTTCCCAGCTTCCAGCTTCCACTGGCAATATAGGTGACTTGAAGAAGGACTTGTGTTTCTCAATGCGAGTTGAGTTTTTGGCTGCTTTTGAGTTGCTGGCTCGATTCATGCGTGGGGAGGGAGGAGGGTGGTTTGTTTTTTGGTTTAGATTATTCGATTATTGACGCGTTTTACTTACGATGTCGAGGTTGTGGCACTTTGCTAGATCTCTTGTCAAGGCTGTTATTAATTAGTCGAGTATTATGAGCGTTAGGCTCTTCGCTTTCAACGACTGTTGCTTCACCTACATCTCCCAAGCCGCCGTAGTGATAGTCTTTCTGATTGGGATACTGGCCGAAATGATCTGCACAATCTTGTTCACACCGGATGTATAATGTCTACCACGATTCCTACAGGTGAAGAGCTCATGACGCTGGAGAACAACGTGCTCCCTGCGATGGGGCTTTTGTCTTCTGGGAGGCTTGACCATTCGAGACTGCGAGGACTTCGTCTTCGGTTGCGGACCGTTTTCTTGCGTGTAATCAGGGGAATTCTCGACGTTGCGTACACGGGGGAAGAAGCTACATAATACTCAAGCTATCTTGATTAGTTAGTGTTAGTCAAAAAGTATTCAACCTGCCACCATCAAGAGCTCAGCTTGTTATTGTGTCAAAAGTTCATTTCAATTCAGCAGTACTGTTGGCTGTCAGTTTCTGTTCAGCTCCGATCACGTGGAACGCAACTGGAGGTTCAAAGGGGTCACATTAATGGTACATTTAAGTGTTGCTGGAAACCTCATAACACACTCGGGTAAGAGAAGCATAGTTGCAGGCCGGCAGCGCTTATATACCAAGAGAGAATTCAACACCAACATCAATAGACCTGGCCATCTTGACAATCTTCGAAAAGTCAACAGCCTTCTCTGCTGCTTGCTGTAGGTCTTGAATAGCGAAAATCTTGAGTCCAGAGTTACTGACCTAAGCGAATGTGTTAGTTGGATCCATGGTCACAATAAAGGCTGGATATTGCTTACCAAGTCAGCAGCCTTCTCCATGTTCGTTCCTTGCAATCGACAAACAATAGGTAATCTCAAGTGCATCTGTTGTACAACATTGATCAATCCCTGAGCAATCGCATCACATCGCACAATACCACCGAAGATGTTGACGAAAATGGCAGTGACTTTCGGATCGCTTGTGATAAGTTCGAACGCGCTGCGGATGGCTTCTGGTGTAGCACCACCACCAACATCAAGGAAGTTGGCAGGTGAACCACCGTTGAGTTTGATGATATCCATAGTGGCCATGGCGAGGCCAGCACCATTGACGAGGCAGCCGATATCACCATCTAATTTAATGAAGTTCAAGCCGTATTCAGCAGCCTTAACTTCATCGGCATCCTCTTGAGATGGGTCTCGCCATGAGAAGACCTCTTTCTGTCTGTAATCGGCGTTGTCGTCGAAGCCAAGTTTGGCATCCATACACAAGACTTGGTGGTCGCTGGTTTCACTGAGAGGGTTGATCTCGATTTGTGTAGCATCTTTCTCCATGAACACCTGGTATAATTTCTGGATTGTGCTTTTCGCATCTTCTATGCACTGCTCACTGAAGCCAAGATCTGCCGCGATAGTTCGTGCCATATCGTCTGTAACTCCAGTGTTGATATCGACGGGCGTAGTCGTGATTGCATCGGGTTGTTCCTTAGCAACTGTCTCGATGTCCATACCACCCTGTGAGGATGACACGATGACTGGTGCTTGTGTAGCTCGGTCCATGAGGATGGCTAGGTAGAACTCTCGTCGTGCAAACTTCCTCTCGCAGATGTATACTGAATTGCAAATTCGGCCTTTTGCGCCAGTCTGTTTTGTGACGAGTTTGTGTCCGATCATTTGATCAGCAAACATTCTTGCTTCTGTCGGTCTACGCGATGATTAGCTGCGTGTTCTGATGCGCCATCCGTGAGAAGCGTACGAGTAGATGACTCTAACACCACCTTTCAAGCCATTGTCGAACGTGCCTTTGCCTCGGCCACCAGCCAGAACTTGGGCTTTGATGACCATGTCATCTCCACCTAGTCTCGTCAGAGCCATTTCCATTCAACTTTGTTCAACCACTCCATACCTATTCTTTTCGCAATAGCCTCAGCTTCTTGAGGAGTTTTGGCAACTTCCCCGTTGGGCACGCCAATGCCATACTATTATGTGTCAGACTGAGTGCTGTCATCAAGCATAGACAGAGACTAACAGTTTTGAGCAGGTTGGCGGAAAGGTATTCGTGTATAGACAAGTTCCTTGTCTGTTGCTGGGCGATCGAGCTTCGAATGGAGGATCCCTGGTCACGACAATATTAGCATGGACATTGTTCTCGGCGTCGCAAGTTCGTTACCTTGGTAGCCTGAAAGGCCGCACCCAAGCTGCGACGAGCAGCAAGCTTGAACATGGTGAAAAATGTCGTTTTATGTCAAGGTATAGCAAGCAGAACTCGTCAATAGCCCCAACTGCTGAACCGTTGTCACGCCCACGCCAGAGCTTCTACTTTGGGTCAGAGCAGCCGAAGCTCTCGGGTGGACCACAAGTTTATTCTGATCTACTCCGTAATTGGTTAAGCTTTATTGAGATGCATGTGAACTTGGTTTGCATTTCTTTTCGTGCTGAGCACAAATCCAACTGTATACGTGGAAACTCAAGTATGGTTGCTCATAGAAGCAGAAGTATCAAGCCGCAGGTACCCATAGTATGGCGGACAACGAGGATGTTTTCACTAGCAAAATTCTGCTAAAGCACGCCGCCAGCAAGAGCAAGGCAAAATCTTGGTTAGCAGCATCTCTGGGGCCAGAAGAGGAACAAGATGCGGTGAATGGAGCTTCATCAACCCACAGGACTGATGAGGACTTCACGTTAACCCAAGGTGAAGACGAGAATGCCGGAGTTGGTGTGGTGAAAAACACTGGCGAAAGCGACAATTTATTAGATCGACAATTGCTAAGTGCCAATGAAGCTTTGAGAAAGCGACTATTGAGCAGGGATGCATACAAAAATTACAAGCAAGGACGCAAGAACGAACTGGTTGCTTCAAAACCAATGCCGTCAAAGGTAAGGAGGAAGGCTGAGGATGATGACAGTGAAGAAGAAGGTAAAGGCAGATCTGGTCGAGTAAGTGGTGTCGTTCAACACAAAAACACAGAAACGACAGAAGATACTCCATTGAGAAAATCGTCGACTGAGGACATACCTTCGAAAGGCAAGAAGCGGCCAGGTTCCTACCTAGACCAAGTCCTGGCGGAAAGAGAAAAGAAGAGTAGGAAGAAGGTGAAGGCAAATGCTGAAAGTGGTTGAATACTTCGAGAACATGCTCTTTTGGGCACTCGAAACGGCTTGCCCATCTACCAGTCTAACATGACTACTTCTTATCCCTAAGGCTGCTCTCCTCTACCATGAGCAAGAACCATAAAACAAATGCATACGGAGACGATGCCAATAACTCGAATCGACACATCCGTACAAGCATATTCGAAGCTGGTTCCTACCCCAAACGCTTCCGCTTGCGATCTTCACTTACCCCTTCATCTTCATTGTCCTGCTCTGCTGTATCGGCAGGGTTAAGCAAAGAATGCAATGTCGCCATACTACTCCTCCGAGTAGCAGGCGCTGAATGCAGCTCAAAGTTCGGCCGTGGGAACTTGGAAACTCCAACTCCCCACGAGACATTGCCTACACCTAGTGCTGGGGGAGGTAATTCGTTTTGTGCTGGAGGAATTGGCTCCTGATCCACGGCGGTGATTGTCGTCCGCCGGGATCCATTAATCTGATAGCTGGCTAGTTGATTCTGCAGTTGTTGGTCTCCCTCTGGCATCTGATTGGGCGATGAAGGCTGCCATTGCACTGAATTGACTTCTGAGGCGTAAGGAGAACCGTTGGTGTTTGGTGGAATAGGCCATCCATGCTCACGGATGTCTGCCGAGGTATGTCGTCTTGCGAGGTTTGGTGGATGTGATTCGACATTTGACAATGGATGTGGTTGAGACGGACCAGGAAGTGGTGGCTTGCTGAAGCCTGGTGATGTCTGAGCAGCACTTATAGAACCAAAGCGACGTGGTGAAGAGGATGTATACTGGAGCGGGTTTGAAGGTACAGGTGGTCTCGGTCCGAACGGTGGAGGCTCCATTTGCATTGAGGAGCGACGACTCTCACTGAAGGCATATCCCCTCGGCGAGAGTGGAGGGTCTAAGACCATACTGGTCGAATAATAGCTCTGCCTGTTGTTGCTGTTCGATCCAACGTACTCCGATTGTTCTGATTGTCTCAATAATTCCTGCTGTCTCTCAATTTCCCTTTGAACGTTTGCCAAATCCCCTCGTAGCGAGGAATCCGATGGCAAAGCTGTGTGTATTGTCGATGACACTTGACCAATCCATGTATGGCATTTGCTCAGGTTCTCCGTAAGGTTCTGACAACGGGAAGTGAGAAGCGCATAGCTGTCCTCAGTCCGTGATAGGCGGGTGTATACATCGTGAAGCATACTTTCAAGATATGCCAGCCTTTGGTCCGGGTCAGGAATGACTTCTGCGGGTGTACCAGTTTGCGGAGGCCCCGGCTTCGAAGGGTTGGGGAACGAGTCCCGATGAATGAGTGTATGCCGTGATGCTCTTCGCTTTATCTCTCTCAATCCAATAAGATCGCCTTTCTTAAAATTGCCGTTCCCGTGTCTAAACTCCCATAGTGCCGACTCGGCTGAACCAGTGTGAAACACGTCGCTAACTTTATGGAAGCCGTACATATTCAATTGACGTACGAATGAGGATATATTAGTATGTTTGAAATATTGCGCCAACACTTTCGAGAATTCATTCGAGGGCGACATGACAAAGCTGTCACCATTATTCGACCACGAAATCAAGTGACTTATGCTTTTATCTTCCAGCATACTGTACAGCTTGTGTATGAACGCGGTTTGAACAACTTTTGGACCTTGTGACGCACCCACTGCTCCCGCACCTGCTTGACTCGAATATTGTGGGCTGTTGCCATTCGTGGCGAGTACGCCCTGATCGACCTCGGGACTGTTGTTCGATGGCGGTCCCATGCTCGCGGAAGGGGAGAGGATGTTACCGTGATCAGAATGGATTGATTTCGGAGACCCTGTATGTAGTGCCATAGAGCGTGGTCTTGCTGTGAACGGCGTTTCGAAAGGATTTCGTAACTGCAGTAGTGTACTCATTTCCCCGTTATAGTAACGTTCGCGACAGTTTTGTCGCGATACTCATTGAGTGGTATGCATACGGTGCACCATCCACAAAAGGATCCTCAACGTCGCGCTGTGAGCGTTGCGACGTGTGGGTTACAGATGGTGGTGAAGCTGGTGTGATAGTAGAGGACGGAATCGGTAATAGGGAACGAGGCCTGGTTTAGCCGAAAAGTGCAGTACGATTGGAGTCTCTTCAGCCAGGCTTCAATTGTCTACTATTGTGTGTCCGTATAGTGTTGATTGCTGTGTCAGTACAGCTTTTGACGACTCGCTGCAAAGCGAGAACAGTTCAGGAGCTACGCGAGAAAGCTGCCGGTAAAGACCTGGCTTGTACACAAAACCGATCAAGGGTGGAGGGGTTTAGGATAAATTGGTTAGGCGAGTGCACAATGCGCTGGGTTCATCAGAGCTGGACCGAACAAGAAGAAAACCAAGCAAGTTTCTAGCGATCAGCAAGCGGACCCGTGGACAGGGGAATCCGGTTCTATTGCGGCTCATGCAGAAGCAATGGCGATTTACCGAGAGAGACTCGGAGGGATGAGAAATAGGGCAACCACATTGCTCCATAAATCGAGCTGATCAGGTCTCGACTCCCGACCCGAAGCAAAAGATCAACGGTGGAGCAAGGATTGTCCAGCCGTTTCCAACCTGGTCCTTTTACGAACCACGATATGAGAGGTAAATCCTTTCTTCAGTAGCTTCTAGAAGGACAATCGACACGAGATTTGCATTGCTCCACGCCCCTATGAGATAGCTCCCATTCACACTCCATCAGTTGCCCATGTGCTGCGGCACCTCCCCAGCAAGCGAGGCTCGTGGGTGAGAGAGCTTATAGTCGACCCAGAAATCTGGTACGATGTATTGACAGCGACAAGCTATGTTTCACCAAGGTAGCCATATGTAGCACACAAATGCACATCAATCACCACTTCGCAACATAGAGGAGTCCCTAAGCGATGCTGGCTGCATTTACTACCACCAGTATTGTGAATAAAGCTGAGTGCTGCATGATGATCAAGGAGTATCGGTGCATTCGTAACCTCAACCTTCAAACTTGAAACAAACTTCGTCAGGTAATTCTTAATCGAAGTTGTTCTGTCCTTTGTAGCTGAGCTCAGGAGGCTCTACTTGTACTACCACGGCAAGCAACCGGACCCGGCCAAAGATCAGCATGAACCAGTACCTATTCGTG
>Ga0115846_100105_pt1 | contig 37902 bp, 37 predicted proteins | sample InSIn5gowninarea_2_FD_83860 | JGI IMG/M metagenome (GOLD analysis project Ga0115846, IMG submission 83860) | reverse complement strand
GTCATTGTACCTCCACATCCCGGTTGGGGTGGGCATGGGGTGGGGGAAGCCTGGCTGTTGTGCAGGGAAGCCTGGCTGTTGTGCAGGGAAGCCTGGCTGTTGTACAGGGACGTCGGTGGGTTGTGCAGAGAAGCCTGGCTGTTGTACAGGGACGTCGGTGGGTTGCGCAGAGAAGCCTGGCTGTTGTGCAGGGAAGCCTGTCGGATGTGCAGAATAAGAAAAGCCTGTTGGGTGCACATGGAAGCCTGTCGGATGAGGGAAGCCTGTCGGATGTGCAGAGAAGTTTGCTTTAGGGAAAGGAGCGCTGTGCGTGGGAATGAAGTGAGGAAAGCCTGTAGGGTGTGCTGGGAAGCCTGTCGGATGCGCAGACCAAGCAGCGGTAGGCCAAGCGGAGAAGCCTGTACCAGCAGCAGTAGGAGTAGGCACAAAGCCATGGTGAGGTTCATGACCTGGGTGAAAGCCATGCTCAGGGCGACCGAAACCGGGATGTTGAGGTACAATGTCAAAGTGTGGACGGTCCGGGTGGAAGTAGGCGCGTGGTTGTGGCTTGCGTGAAGGTTAGTATTCGCATGAGGGATTGAGGGAATAAGGTTAGAGGGTAAGCTTACCAGAGCAAGAGCTGTTGCTGCTAAAGCGAGGAGGAGTGTTGTCACGTGCATTTTCTGGTTGGTGTATAAGTATTTTGGATTGATACACTGTACTGCAGAGTAGATAGCGCAGCGAAGACGCGTGTTTACTTCAAGGAGAGAGAGACAATAAAGAAAGACTTGTATTGAAGGAGTGACTGGGTAATGAGAGTGAGACAACTGTGGTCAAGCAATAATGACAGGATTGGAGCAGAGCAGATCAGGCTTGATATACAAAAGACCTTTCACCCGTCTCGACAAGGTTTAGCTCCAGGCACACACACACGTCAAGCAGACGGACAGTTTTTCAGGCACAAGGTGGATAGGTTCGTGCGGAAGAAAATGGCTAAAGTATCTTGCCAGAGCACATTGTGGAGTGGATCACAGACGTGGTATGGTAGGACAAGAACTGTCTCGCAGACTGATCGGTGGGAACAAGGGGCAGTGATATCACAGAAGTGTAGGGACGTGGTTGTTGATGGCGCGTGTGGGTGAAACATAAACAAGGAGGAGGTCTAGCTTAGCCGTTGTGCTGCATGCAGGGGCGGTTTCTCCTATTCTTATTCTTCGGAGTACCCCTTTATGACTACTCGAAACTCAAACAGAGTTGCAGATATGAAGTGGTCTTGCAGATATCTTGATAGGACAGAGCGCTGGCCGACTTGAATGACATCAACAAGGCCTTGCAGCTGGTGGCGTTACCTGAAGGGCTTCTTGGTCCCGTCTCGTTCCGACAATATGGGGACCATTAGAGCAGCCAGAATCTAATCTTCCTCATTATCCTCTTCATTCGTCTTCTTGACGATACCATATGCCTTCTCGGGCAGATATAACACTAGAATCCCAACTGCAATAGACATGGCAATCATGATCAGCCAGATAAGATAGCCTCCCAATATTTGCGTTCTTGCTCCAAATGCAAACAAGGATGCGAATAGCGCTGGTGCAATCGCTCGTATGCCGGCTACGAGAGTAAGCGCAACTCCATTGAGTGTCCCCAACGCAGCTGGCGTAGGTGTAATGTCGTTAACAGCCAGCTGTACAGAGGTAAATGCTTGACTGTAGAACCCTCCCAAGAGCATCATGATCGGTGCTATAATCCAAAAAGCAGTGATCTGATTGTGCTTCAAAAGTTGATTATTGATGGGATTGACAAGGAATAAGACTGGTAGGACGGCCGAAGTGACCCGCAGAATGCCGCGAGTGCCGATTCGCTTGTGTAGAGGCGGAAACACTGCCAGTGTCCAGAAGGATTGGGAAAAACCAGCAAGAGCAATGAATATCGAGATGTAGAGCGGCGAGAACCCGTAGCCTCCACGTAGTACTGAGGTGAACATGAATACTGGACTGACGGCTGTGTTGGCCAGTGCAGTAAGCATCACACCACCGTAGATAGCCAAAACCATGGCCACGCCCGGTGCCTTTATTACTTCCAAAGTAGTCATAGGGGGTTTGACTTGCCCTTTGACGTCCTCTCTCCTTACGAGTGTCTGTCCCCTATATCAGCGTAAGCATATCCAGCATAGCGTTACGCATTCTTACCTCTTTGAGAAACAGTGCTATGACAATTGCAGAAGTAAGACCCATGACGCCGACAATGATCGTTGGCGTTGCATACGGATAGTGTTGGAAGAAGCGGATATGCCCGAATACTTTGGGATACTGGGAAGCCGGATCTGCAAGAGCGCCGCCCAAGAATGACCCAAAGAATATGCCCAGATTGCCACTAAAGGCGAACAAACTGAAAGCCCTCGCCTGAGTCTTCGGCGTACTGTTCTCGGAAATCATCGTCCTTACTGTAACGATAGTCCCTGCGAAGACTCCTGCAAGACATCTGAACAAAATCATCTGCCAGATCTCTTTTGCGAATCCAAATAGGGAGACTGCGATAGAGACGCCAATAAGAGAGAACAATAAGACTGGTTTCCTACCAACACGATCGCTTAACCGGCCCCATTGTATCATAAGCAACATTTGTGTCAACGAGAACAGCGACTCGATGAGTCCACTATAGAATCCGACATCTCTTTCGTCAAGATTTCCGGTATCTCTTATCATTTGGTTGACAAAAGGGAAAATTGAGAAGAAAGCGATAGGCTCAATGAGACGCGCATAGCAAAGAATGGCAATTTGTCCCATTGGCAGAGGCTTCTCCTCATCTTCGGGACTTGCGTTGGACTGGTGTTTCACGAGAGACTCTTCATTTGCTTGTGTAGTTGGATTTGCACTGCTCGCGGCAAGAAGCGGCGTGGTCTCATCCGTCGCAGATATTTCTGGTCTTCTTTCTGCCATAGTGAATGATGGCACGATACTGAGCCTATTTTATTTTCAAGGTACTACTCATTTGTTATATGTATACTAGTCACAAGCCCTTGGCCGGATCTATAGTGGCAATTATCCACCCCTTATCAGTTGTAAGAGGAAGGTCGGAGGAAGTGTTGACACCTTCCTATCATGGCCAATCTCGTTCCGTGACTTCCGAAAGCCGAGCTGCTTCAGACCCGATGACGAAAGTATCTATCTATAATCCACTGTTGTAAGCTGGTTGCTTTGATCGAGGGCATATACAGAGAGAGAGCTCAACTACCATTTATAATAATTGATCTGTTCGCGTCATCTGTTCTATACGCAAGTCATTTGCAAAATGTCCACTGTCAACCAATCTTCCTCAGCTCAAGAAGGAGCCAATGCCGGCGCAGATGCTCGCGAAGGTGTTTCTGAGATCAATGTGCGGCCTTACTCGAGAGTCACTTTGTGTGATATATCTCTAACCATATATAGAACAAGATCGAAGGAGTTCGCAAGGGCATCAACAATTTCTTCGACGAGACTGTCCAGCCATCTGCGAAGCACGACACAGATGCAGGTGTGGTGAGCTGATTATTACGCCATATAATAGGACGAGCATAAGCTAACGATGAAAGACATCGTCGCACCAGCCAACCACTAGCACAACTAGAACAAGCACTGGCGAACGTGATCTGGCCGGCACAGGACAGGGCGCATCAGGCTTCAGCACAGATGTCGAGAAGGCTGCACAGGGACTGAAGAACATGGTCAACAAGTCCTAAGATATCCATGTATTATATCTATGTACTGTTTGTGAGAAGCCCAATGAATTATGTAGTTCAATAGAGCACAGAGAATGCTCAGAGTCCTAAGACACACCAAGTTGAACTAGACTTCTTGTGGCCTTTCGCGCTTCGGGTTCTCGCTTGGCGGTTATGGAGAACCTTCCCCACATTCAAGCATCAACCACGAGAGTGACACCTGTCTGCATTGGTCTGCTTTCTCCTTGAATCATTTCCATCTGCTCGTCATCTCCTCGCCACCTTGACGTATACTCTGTCGTCTGATATACCGCTAAGGTTGCAAGAGGAAGTCAATTGTTGTTCATTGGTCGTCGTTGCCAAAACAAGGAGGTTGGCACATAATAGGAGCTCCTGACTTCCTGACTTCCCGACCCCCGACCTTCAAGGTCCTTTAAGAGACATCTGAGCGCACTGAGTGAGTCCTCGTGCATTCTCGAGGAGTATCGTCTGAACGACAGTGTCAAGAATCAGCTCGACTTACCTCACATTGCACGTAGCAGGTCAACCTACACGTGTCTGCACTTGTGAATCAACATGGAACCCTGGCAATCATGGGGTCTGGCATTAGTGGTCGGTGGTGGGCTGGCCTACTACTACAGTCAAGACAAGGAGCCTAAGAATAGGACCGGCAGATCAAGCTCGATTTCCGAACTACAGCAACCAACAAAGCAACCAACAACAACAGCAAAACGACGACAAGACAAGCCCGCTGCGCGGGAGAAGCCAGTCGCTGCCAAGGTCGCCGACGGAGCCAATGGCGTTGCCGCCAAGGTCTCGGAGGCAGCTTCTAGCGCAGTCGCTACAGCACAACAAGCTGTTTCTAAGAAGAATAAGAAGGGTGGAAAGAGCTCAGATGCCGCAACTTCACGAAAATCAGCACCTGCTGCTGCTGAGCCATCGAAGCCCAAGGTCGAAGATACTGCCGACGATGACATGGCAGAGGACATGGACAACAAGGAATGGGCGAAGCAACTCCTGGCGCGCAAGCAAGGTATTTCACTCTCTGCACCATCAGCCAACTCCAAGGCCGTCCGTACGGTCAAGGCCAGTTCCAGTGACCAGTACAACGACAATGCCGGAACTGCATCTGCTGGAGATGTTTCGGACATGCTTGAGCCAGTCGCTGCTGGTCCGTCGTCTATCCGTATTACTGGAGAGCAGAAGGTTAAGAAGCAGCCTCTTGCTCGTGCCGAGGCTTCTCAGGAAACCAAGAAGCAGCGCCAGAACCGCCAGAAGAATGAGGAGGCTCGTATTGCAAGGGAAGAGGCCGAACGGGCGCGGCAGGTTCTTCTTGAGCAGCAGCGCAAGACTGCTCGGGAGGCAAGGGGTGAACCAGCGAAGAATGGCCTTGCTTCTGCTGCTGCACCATCAAGTGTTTGGACACCAGGTAACCAGCCAAACACACAAGCAATGAGAAATGGTGTTGTCCAGCCTCTTCTCGACACTTTCGATCACGATGCTACATCTACCTCCAGCTCAAATGACGCTGCTACAAATATCACCACACCGGCTACTGTCGCGTCAGCCACTGCTAATATTCCATCTGAAGAGGCACAACTTGAAATACTGAACGGGATGGATGGTTGGGCTGAGGTTAGCACTAAGAAGGCCAAGAAGAAGACTCAAGTCTCAGACACCCCAGCCTCCGAGCCCGCTCCCATCCAGGAGGTCCAAGAGAAGAAGGCAAGCGCCTACAACGCTGCTCCAACAAGCGAGCTCATTAAGGGTGGTAACAGCACTAAATCCGCAGCTGCAAAGCCTGCTTCTAGCAGTAATGGCTATGCTGCGCTCGAGGAAAGGACTAAGAATCACCCTGAGGATGATGAATGGTATGTTGATCGCGAGGAATCAAGGACGATGCGAGGCTAATAATATATAGGTTGTGATGGACTATCAACACTAAAGTGAACGACCACTTTGATAAAGTGCAACAGCCTTTTCGTATTTCGAGTTCGGTTTTCATCACAGTCAGACAGATACCCTATCAATCTTAAAATGACGCTGGAGTGTAAGGCATGGGGATTGAATATTCAAAGAGATTGCAGTTAGACTGGGCATAGCTGGAACATCGATGCAGATAAAAGGCAACCTATTGAATGACTATCTGCCGCAGGGCTGCAAATAGTCATAAGAAAGGATAGATTCCAGCAGCACAAGAATGGACCAGATGTTGACCAGATTTTGGGTCTTTTGTGCAATCGATCAAGTTGTTGGGCAGCATGGGCATCATGGAGTCTTGCTATATACACAGAACAGTCACAATGAGTCCAGCCAGCGTTCTTGGTGTGATTCCCTCGTGTCGGACAATAAATGTGATTTGATATAATGATGTCCTTTTTACCCCTGAACTCCACAAAGTGGCATGGAACCGAACAGCTGTCTCCTTAGCGAACATCTGCATTCTGCATCTAGCATCTCATCTCGTCACGGTATAAGAACAGCATCACACTCGCAGTTAGATACGTTGCTGCAATCAAACCAAAGCTGCTTGGGATTGCTTGAATGCAGCATACTGAACCGACGAGACCAAATACAACAAATACTACAACATAACAATGGCTCAAATAAGAGGTACAGCAGGATACCACCTGGGCAACCAGAACCCATTCGGTTCCTCGAGTCGGCCAGACGCAGCAAATGACCCGAGTCCGCTGGAAGCAATCAGAAAGCAGACGAGCAAGATTGAAGACCTGTTAGATCAGGTCTCTGAGCCTATTAAGCCGTGAGTTTACATCTTTCCGCGCAGCAGATGGCTGGCGATTGTCTGGATGTAAATGCATACCAAACAGTAACATATTCAATTGATTAACAAAAATGTGTACTACCAGGTATCTGCCCATGATTGGACGCTTCTTGATTGTGGTGACATTCTTCGAGGACGCTCTACGAATCCTCACGCAATGGTCAGACCAGCTGGTATATCTTCGAGAATACAGACACAGTACGTTGGATCATCCGCAAAGCAGCACTCTTGGCTTCGACCAAGATCAAGATAATAAATATTGCATACTACAAGACTCGAGCTGACATGCTTATTCCAGTACCCTACGGCATCACCCACCTCTTCCTCCTAACAAACGTCCTCGCCATGACCTCCTGCTCGGTCCTCATCGTCGCCCGCAAATACACCCCCTACGCCGTCGGTGGTCTCATCGGTGTCGTCGTCACCCAAGCCCTCGGCTACGGCCTCATCTTCGACCTCAACTTCTTCCTGCGCAACCTCTCCGTCATGGGCGGTCTCCTCATGGTGCTCTCTGACAGCTGGGTCCGCAAGCGCTTCGCGCCCGCTGGACTACCGCAGATTGATGAAAAAGACCGCAAGATGTACTTTCAATTAGCTGGCAGGATCCTGCTGATTTTCTTGTTCTTGGGCTTTGTTGTTGCTGGCGAGTGGACTTTTGCAAGAGTCATGGTTAGTTTGCTGGGGTTCGTGGCGTGTGTGATGGTTGTGGTTGGCTTTAAGGCGAAGATGAGCGCGATCATGTTGGTCGTTATTTTGAGTGTGTTCAACTTGCTGGTGAATAACTTTTGGGCTGTAAGTTTTGTCGAAAGAGATGCCTTTGTTTTGGGTTTCCCGATTGCGTTTTTTGCTAATTGCTGGTGTTTTCTTAGTTGCACAAGCACCACCCGCACAAAGACTTTGCAAAGTACGACTTCTTTCAGATCCTGTCGATTGTGTAAGTAACCACCAGCTATGCCATTTATGTCTGAAAACATTGCTAACGAACATTTTGCAGTGGCGGTCTTCTGTTGTTAGTCAATATGGGTCCGGGACAATTCAGTGTCGATGAGAAGAAGAAGGTGTACTGAGCGAGTGGTGAGAAGGAAGGCGAGAACGACGCCAATGAAAGCATGACTTATTGTTCAATGTACGAAACGTAAAAGGTTGAAAACAGCATCTAGCATTGGTAGAAAAGATGTCATAAATGTTATTAGTCATTGAGCTTAGTGTTCCGCATGCTCTCTGTATGGTGGTGTCGAGTATATGTGTCGGAGCAATTGTGTCTTGACTACTCTTTACAAGCTTGTCGGGATTGCAGCTTGGTCGAGACGTAGATTTGGTTGAGTGTTGATATATCAAATGAAAATTTAGCTTTCATCAATCGGGTGTGGTGTATCGGCTAGCATTTCTCGCTCTCATCCAACTGAGCAACAAACCGAGGAGAGCCGGGTTCGACTCCGTAAGCAACTTCACCTTTCAGTGTTCATCTCATCTTAATTCTAACAATCAATTCAGCGGCACCCGAACATGATGCATCTCTTTTGCATTTCTTTGCTTCAGCTTCAGCTGAGAGGGAGAAGAAGTTTCTTTTTTCTGATGGAAGAATTTTTGAGATGTGGTGGCTAAAATGTTATATTTTTGCACTTTTAGTGAGTGCGCATAGTCCCAACCCATTTCTTGCGTCTTCTTTGAAAATTTGTGGAAGAAGTCACATTTGTAGTGTGACTACCCTTCTTCGGCTGAGAGAAACTTCGAATGGGTGACTGACTACCTTTTGAACGAGAGAGGCAGAAGACATGATTGTGCAGGTCGAGCTCTAGTGTGCTGATCTGGTTTGCTCTAGATCAAGGATGTGTTGGACGTGGCAGGCGGGACAAGCTACCGCGCTGGACAGATTGCAATTGGCTGCGCTGATCTCAACTCCATACGATTCACAATATCTTATGGAACAGGACATGCTAAGATAGGATGGATTGGGCCAGTAGTTCCAGCATCACTCTACCGTTTGTTACTTCGAAAGAAAGCTGATGAGAATGATGCGTTCATTCAATCTGACGGTAGACGATATATATCTGCATTTCTGCTCTGGAAACCATTTGTCAAATATATCGCTCAGTATCAGTATCAGCATCCAACTCGAATCATTGCCTGTCAGGCCCACATCCTGCGTAAGGTATCTGTTGACAAATTCTGTCTGTATCCAACTCACATCTTCTGCTTTTTCTTCTGCACCCCACCAATCACGCTATCTCTCTTTCTCCTCCTACCAGCCTTACTCTTAACAGGTAAAACAGGCACACCCTCCCACGCGCGCTGCCCAAACATAATCCCGTGCATGAGTCTCCACGTCGCATACATCGCCTCATGCTTACCCTCCACCTTATTCTCCTCATCAAATCGAAACTTCCAAACAACTTCGCAAGTATGGCAGAATAGGCTGCGGATCCACTTGCGCCACTGTGCTCCCTCAACGTCTCTAGCATAAATGCCAGCGATATCAATCGCGTCAGCTAACGGTTCCAGGAAGCGTGTAGCTGTGTAATGAGGATCCATATCGAAGGTAGCGAGGAAGAAGGATTTGCGGTCATCGGATGTGACGTCTGTTGCCTGCAAGCCTGGGTACAGCTCGACTGCCTTGTGTAATGAAGCTTCGATGAACTGCAGTAGTGACTTCTGCAAAGGACCTTTCTTCTTTACAAGGTCATGGGCGTAGCGTAAGTTGGCGGACAGATGAGGGGGATCTTGGAGGACATGATACAGAATATTCCGTGCGTCGAGGTCGAGGCGGAGAAAGAACATGGCTTTCAAGGTGCGCATGATTTCGGCCGGGACACTGCGTCCAGAGAAGTGTGGCAGTTGGAGGAAAGGCATGCTTCCGAGGGTCTTGAGGGAGGTGTGTCGGACCTGCTTGAGCTGGTCGTCGGCGTCTTCGCGCTCGGCTAGGATGATGGCTGAGATGCGGTTTTCGGTGGTTTTGGGATGAAGCTCGACTGTCCAGAATGGGTTGAAGTCCGTGATTGGGATTTTGAGTTCGGGTGTCAGTTCGTGGATGAGTGGCTGGACTTTGTAATCTCGAGTGCCGAAGTGCAGAGGTGCTGCAGGAGGCGGAGAGGAGGAGCTTGTGCTGCGAGGAGGGCCGCAAGCTGTGGATGAAAGGTTGTCGCGCTTGTGGATGATCTGCCTCTTCTTCTTCTGGTTCTTCTTCGTCTGATCTTAGGTGCTTAGTCATGCTATGCACTGCGCTTATATCAAAAGTAACTTACCTTCTCGTTCAGCTTTGCAGCAAGCTCGATGATGCCCTCTGCAGTTGAGGGCAAGTCGGGTAGCTCAATCTGAATGTACGGTTAGCTGACCCATCCTCAGCACCAATAGTCGTAGAGTGTGTAAGCAATCGAATTGGAAGAGACTCCATTTTGTCCTTCACATGCGGGCATACACAGGAGAGAATCAGATGCTTACATCGGAGTCCTCATCTGAGGTGGTCAAATTGACGGCGCTATGGAATGTCTTCTTGTTGAAAATGCTGTTGGTGCTGAGACGAGATCTAGGCTTGGTGACCTTGAAGTTCTGGAAGAGCTGGATTAGTCGAGCGCAAGCTGTTTGCTTGAATTGGCATGTCTTACCTGGGTGATTGTCGCCATCGTTTTGAGAAGGCGGTGTGCTCAAGGCCAGACACGGTAATATCAGATAAGGCGAAAAGGAATGTGAAGGATCGAGAGAAGAGAGGCAGAAGAAGTAGATGTAGGAGATAGATGTAAAGATGGTAAGGGAAACTGATAACAGAGCCAACATTAGATTCAATTGCAAACCGCACAAAGAGCCTGGAAATCGTCACACACTCACAAACTAGAGAACTAGTTTGACAGTGGCGCCAAGCAAAGAGCGTCTTGTTTCACATCATGTGTGTGTCAGATCCTGAATGCTCGCAACTTCCTTCTGCGTTGCGAACCTTTGGTCTTTTGGAGTTTGCTTCAATATTTGCATAGAGGTCTTCATGGTCATCAACGCACACACTTTCAGCATACTCACGCCTTGTGCGGGTTGGTTGTATGTTTGGTGTCCTAGAACGATCTTGTCGACTTTCGATGGAGTGCGCGATATGGGACGGCCAATTGTATTTTTGTATCTAAGCATGACTCTTGGATATTCAATCAGGACAGATAGTCATCCACAAAGTGCTTTCTCTTCGAAGTAGATTTCATTGCGAATTCTAGAGCTTTCGTATATTCATCTCGACGTGATCTGATCTAATTGCCTTAGCTCTCTCTCAATTGGAAGAGCTCGTTCAGTTGGCTCACAAATTGCAAATGTACACTTGAAGTAGGAGACAGTCCGCTCTCATTGCGAGATCCGCGAATGTCAGTATTCTTTCAGGCGCAGGCCTGAGAAGCATTGGTACCTTTCAGTTCTTGCTCGGAGCCGTCCGGCTCGTAGTTTCATATCCTTTGTTCGCTCGAAGTGGCGTTAGATTCTTACAAATCAGTGCGACTTGATACCAGTACTCTTCTCCCTCATGTCACGGAAGAAGTCCATCATGCCTGTCTTCACGTTAGCCAACAGAAAGGATAGTGAAGTTCAGGACTCCACGTACCGGTGAAGACCACAAGCAAGATACCACCACCTGGACCCAACCTCAAAACCTTAGGTAAGAAACCCTTGTATAGAGCACCGAAGCCCTCCTCCTTCATGACGGTGCCCAAAGCAGGCCAGGCCCAGTTGTACTTGGGTGCAGAGCCCTTGACCTTGGGAGAGTTCTGGATTCTTGACTTGACCACGTCCATTGGTGTGTTGAGAATGGTTCCGACCGTGCCTCCAATACCTCCACTGACCAGGTCGTTGCGGATCTGCTCCGACTTGGTCATAGCCTTGGGAAGGAGGGCCTTGACTTGAAAGATGCAACCGAAGTAACCGGAGTTCCATAGTATGTGTCTCCAAGCTGTACTCTCAAGACCATTGTAGAGAGCCAAAACACCTTCGGCCTTGACGGTCTGACGAACACAGTCGAGAAGACCCTTGTATTTGTGAGCTTGAGCCTTGTCCTGCATGCGAATCTTGACTAGCTCGAAGGGAACAACGACAAGAGACTCGGTCGCTCCAGCAGAAGCTCCGGTGAGAATGGAAAGACTTTGATTCATCGTCTTGACACCGAACATTTCTCTGTAGACCTTTCCCCACTCATCATTTGCGGCAAACTTGGTAGCTCTGGTTGATGTCAGGTTATAGCTTGAAGACCTAGATATGCGAGAAAACGTACCGCTTTGGTGCTTCCATCAAAATTGGTGCAGTGATACCACGGTACAAACGTGAAGGCCTGCGATGTGTTAATGTTAGGGTACTCAAGGTCTTACTAGGTCTGGTTTCGCTCGTTCGTGTGCTCTAGAATTCGTCCTTGAGTCGTCCATAACGATGTCGTGAGTGTCCAGAGAGAAGTCCTGGTCCTGCGTGTCGTCGTGATAGTCGAGCCGATACCCATATGGCTTGAGCTTTCCAGGTACTGCCGTTGCTCTTACTGCTGTGCTGCCGTGCCCCTATCCTACCATGCCGCTGTCCTTGCCCTTGCCCTTGATAACGCCGTGCCCGTGCCCATCTCCATGTGCCAATCCGCCCTCAACCTTCGACGAAAGTTCACGTTTAAAATGACTCACCCTTCAGTTCTCACGATTTTCTGAAAGCAATCCACCATACCAGTGTAGCCCTCTCCTGGCTTTTGAACACCAGACTGTAACTGGATTCGAGTCTTGACAACGTCCAGAGGGTACATGACCAGGATCTAACGAGGAAATTAGAGGAGATATCGAGTCTGACGTCTGAAGTCATCTACCTCGGACACACCAGCCACCGCACCTGGATCTGGTTAGCTGAGATCTTTGCCACGGGAAACAGGATACAAACCTGCGGCGAACTGGTAGATGAAGGGCAATGGCTTTTCGGAGGTCATTTTAGCGGCTTGTGGTGAGAAGTTGGTACTCGAGAAATGTGGTGTGACGGCGTGAGCTTGGTATAAGGCTCGCAAAATGAGTTTAAGCAAAGAGGCTTGTGTCTGGAATGAGCGATTGGTCTCAAGCAGGACTGAAATGAGGGACGAAAGTAACGAGGTCAAGTAGTTCAGGTTGTTAGCTTATCGGACTTGACATTGGGCACGTGTCAACCCCAGCTTTCGGATTGAGGCTGATCCGCGCGACGCGACACGCGACTTCCTAACTCAGATACCGAACATTTTCTCGTTGCTTTGCCATTGCCCCCGTGCTATATACTGGCTTACTCGCTTACCTGGGCTTCGAAAAGGACAGATGATGACCTAGCTATGATCACACGCTGTTACGCCCGGCACAATGTCTAGATCACAGGGCACCTCGGGCCCATCTTCAAGGGCGGCTTCAGGCAAGCCCAAAGGATTTCAATTTATTGAAGGAGGCCCGCCAGAGACCTCGATCTCAGCTTCAGAGAACAAAGAGAATAAGAGTAGGAGGACATCAGCCGCTTCTAGGTCCAATACACAAAAACAGCCGCTGAACGACCAAGTTTCGAAGACAAATGAATCACCACGCGCCGCATTTCCTTCCACTCCAGGGACTAGACTACCTCTATCCGATCTTATCGGTAACATCGACGACTTTAACTCCATCGAAAACACCGCACAAGCATCACCAGAAGACCAAATACAGTGGCGTTCTGCTCGATCACCTAGAACAGCAGACAAGCGCAACGCATCTTCGCAAACGAGAAGAGTCCAAAGCTCATCTCCACCGCCATCTTCACTTCGGACCGCTTCGCAGAAAGCAAGACTGACATTGCAGGTACCAGACTTGGATCCTGCCGCCGACTTATGGCACCGTTATGCAACAAGTTCAGCAAGAGATGGACAAGGGCCAATTCAGGCGCCAAATCTAATCAACTTGGTCAATACGTCCTCGCCTCGTGCTGTGGGTGAGAAGGCAGGGACTGTGAGTGGATTGCGGCGGTGGACCAGTTGCGGTATGGAGTGGCCAACCTCAAAGGCAAAGAGGAGGAAGACTAGACACACTGTGATCAGGGAACAGATTGAGGAAGTCTTTGCAGACTCGACTCCTACCAAGGATACATCGCAGTCGGATGAGGCGAAGAAAGCACGCATTGGAAACCTTATAAATCGTATCCAGGAGTCTCTGGTGAACCAGCTTGAGGTACCAGAGCCGCAAGCACCATCAAGCTCTTTACCATTACCAGAAAGATCACCTAGCGTCGACCGAAGACCCCTTCCACCAGTACCAGAACATCGAGACTCTATACATGAGGTCAACGACAACCTACACATTCGACTTTCCCAGTCGCTAAGACTTCCTTCGCCGAATACGGACTCAAGAAGCACCACCAGCTTCGGCAGCGCCGAGTTCGATGATACCATCTTCGACGCTGCTCAAACAATGAACAACACCAATAATACAAGTGTTGAAGATCTGCATACCGCTGCAACTGCTACGAGCAATCACCATGACAACGTCGAGATGCCTCAAATGCATCCCATTGTGGAAGACTCCACACTGGTCAACGAGGACGACTTTGACGACGACCTTGAGCTGTCAGACCTTGATGCAGATGATTTCGAGAAGATAGCTACGACTTACGAGAACACGATAATGATAACACAGGAGCAGACATTAGCTCCAGCTATGCCTCAGAGTATACCAGAGCCAATATCATCCGCGGACGAGGATTTTGGGGACGATGTGGATGAAGATGATTTTGTGGCTGCCGAAGCAGCTGCCACGCAGTCGTACCAGACCATTTTGTCGCAGAAGGATCCTGTACGTACTCCATCAACATTTAGTTCGCATAGATACTGAAAATAATGAAAGAATGATACTCATCCTCGCACAATCCAAAGATACCGAGTGAAAGACGTGCTGCAAAGTCAGTATACTACTGCGCAAGGTCGTGCAGCGCCAGAGAAGGTCGGTTTGTTTGAGCTAGTGTCCTCCTGCCATAGCATACTGACACATCTGAAGGTAATCGTTGTGGAAGACAAAGGTGGTATCAAGAAGATTCACCTCCGCCAATCGTGGTATGAAACCAGGTGCACGGAAGGATCATATGTCCATGTCATCGGGCAATTCAACGAGCGAAGTATTTGTGTGGTCGATGATAATCACAACATGCTCATCCTCCATCCCGACCATCTCATTTCGGCATTGGTTGTAGCAGACTCTTTTGGCTGCATCCGCAGGGCTGTGCTACAAGATCGCATTAAAGCAACGAGTGATCCTAGCCCACCTCAGACGTATGGCACTATGCTCCATGAGATCTTCCAGGAAGCCATGAAGGCGAACAGGTGGGATACTGACTGGCTAAACAATACTATTGACATGATCGTGGCACAGCATATAGAGGACTTGTATGCCATAAAGCTGAGCATCCCACAAGCAGTCGAACATATGCGCAGCAAGATGCCAGAGCTGCAGGCTTGGGCAGGTATCTTTGTCAATTCTCGGCCATCCGTACGTACTCATCTATTTCTCACTTGTCCTGCTGCTGAAGACTATTTTAGGCAAGATCTACTGTGAAAGATCGCAATGGCAAGGAAATCAACATGTCAATCAACAAATTGCTTGATGTCGAAGAACATGTCTGGTCACCCATGTACGGTCTCAAAGGCAACATTGATGCCACTGTTCAAGTCACGATGCAGGATGATGAAGGCGAACGTACGCTCGTTGTGCCGTTCGAAGTGAAAACAGGCAAGAATACCTCGAGCACGTCACACCGAGCTCAAACAGCACTTTATACGCTGCTGTTATCTGATCGTTACGGTTCGTTGCTTACACGTCTATCAGTTTCTTAGCTTTGCTGACGTGTACTAGACATCTCCGTTGTATATGGCGTACTGTATTACATGGAAACATCTGAAATATCGCGTATACCCGCTATCCGTCAGGAGCTTCGCCACATGATTATGCAACGGAATGAGTTAGCTTGCTACGTTCGGGAGAGACTAACCCTTCCACCCATGCTCAAGACAGCACATACGTGCAATCGATGCTATGCTAAAACGTCATGCTTCATGTATCACAAGCTGGCAGAAGAAGGAGATGGAGAGACTAGCGGGATGAAAGAGAAGTTCACCGAGTTGGTCAACCACCTCAAGCCTACGCATCAGGACTTTTTCAAGAAGTGGGATGATCTGTTGACAAAGGAGGAGTCCGAGATGATGAAGTTTAAACGAGAGTTGTGGACAATGCTTAGCACAGAGCGCGAGAAGCACGGAAGATGCTTTGCCAACATACAGCTTGTGCCAGGTATGGCGATGGAAGAGATCAATGGTGTTTCGAAGATCAATAGGTTCAAGTATACCTTTAAGAGACGTGAAGGTGAAGACAAAAACTTTAGTGATTCTCACATCAGTGTTGGCGAACCAATAGTCATCTCTGACGAGCAAGGTCATTATGCACTAGCAAATGGCTATGTCACAGAGATCATGAAGAGGCACATCACCGTCGCAGTCGATCGACGATTGCACAATGCTCGAACGCGAGACCCGGCTTTTGACGCCAACAACAACCAAGTCTTTGCTGGTATCATGGATGTGGAAGGACCGTCGACAGCGCCCCGGCGAACTCAATCAGATACAACCCTATACAGGCTCGACAAGGACGAGTTCAGTAACGGTCTCGCGACTGTGCGTAACAACCTCATCCAGATCATGAGTGACTCTGTCTTTCATGCTCGAGAGATACGCAGCTTCGTGGTCGACGACGTGGCTCCCCGCTTCAAGTCGATTACACCTGACTATGCACTTTCGGGACCTGCTAGCCAACTCTCTATTAATCAAGACCAGAGAGCAGCAATTGAAAAGATCCTCACTGCAGAAGACTATGCTTTGGTCCTTGGTATGCCCGGCACTGGCAAGACTACCACGATTGCCCACATCATTCGAGCCCTGGTCAGCAAGGGCAAGACTGTGCTTCTGACCTCTTACACACACACTGCAGTTGATAATATCCTGCTGAAGATTCGAGACCAAGGAATTGGTATTCTTCGACTTGGGGCAGTTGCAAAGATTCATCCTGAGGTTCGGCAATTTGCAGTTCTCGGTGCTGAGCCAAAGACGAGCATCGAAGAGCTTGAGCGAGCATATCAAGAACCTCAAGTCGTTGCGACTACTTGTCTGGGCATCAATCATCAAGTCTTCAACGAGCGCATTTTCGACTACTGTGTCGTCGATGAAGCATCACAGATTACTCTTCCAGTCTGTCTTGGACCAATTCGCATGGCGAAGACTTTCGTGTTGGTGGGCGATCACTACCAATTGCCTCCACTAGTCCAGAACCGCGAAGCACAAGAAGGAGGTCTGGATATCAGCTTATTCAAGCTGTTGTCGGAGCGGCATCCAGACGCCGTGGTCACGCTTCGCCACCAGTATCGCATGAACAGTGATATCCAGTCTATCTCAAATGCGCTCATCTATGACGGACGACTTGTATGCGGTTCGGCTGGCGTCGCGAATCGTCGCCTGATTTTGCCGCGCTTCGAGAATCTCGACCTCCTTCATCCTGCTATAGGTCTGTGTACGACGAGCTCAGCTGCACCGCCTCTTACATCCTGCTGGCTCCACCAAGTCTTTTCCTCCGACTCTTCTCCTGTAATCTTCTTGAATACAGATCTACTTAACAGTACCACTTCTCAGTTTGCACACGAGATTTGCTCAGGCTCCCGCATCACCAACGCATTGGAAGCCAAAGTCATCCTACATCTCACACAAGCTCTGCTGCTCGCTGGGCTTACTGCGCAGCAAATAGGCATTGTAACACCTTACAGGTCTCAGCTTCGCCTTATAACGTCCCTCCTTACAGCTAATCTTCCTGCACATCTCGCCGCAGGTATCGAAGCACACACTGCGGATCGCTTCCAAGGACGAGACAAAGAGGTTGTCTTGATGAGCTTCGTACGCAGTAACGACATAAACATTGTTGGTGAGCTACTCAAAGACTGGAGACGTGTCAATGTCAGTGTCACACGTGCGAGAAGTAAGATGGTATTGGTGGGAAGTGCACGAACACTAGGCGAAGGCGATGAGCTGCTGGGAAAGTTGGTGAGCATGTGTCGTGAGCGGGACTGGATGCTTGATCTGGAGGAGAACAAGAACATGTGTTTGGAGGATACCGCGCATGATTGGACTGCTGCTGGGTTTGGCATTGGTGCTGGTGCCGGAGCCAGTCCTTTGAGTGTTAGGAAGAAGGGAAAGTCGCCCGTGAAGCCGAGTCATCTGGCATCGACAATGGATGTGGACGTGGAAATGGAGTCGCCAACAAAGAGGCTGCAGAAGACGCCAGTGACTATTGTCATTGATGATGAGGAGGAGACGCAATTGAAGCAGGCGGCACTTCTTCCCTCTTCCACCGCCTCTACTGCTACAGCTTCCGGCACCACGACAGCTGCATCACGCAAGCGCACATTCGGTCGTGTCCTTTCCAATGGACATAATGTCATCAACAAAGCTTTTAAAGTACCAAGAAAGGTAGCCAAGGTCAATCCGAATGTCCTCATGGGAAGTGTCGGTAGTTCTAGCAGTGGTATGCATAGTGGAAGTAGTGGCGGCAGTCAAGTGAAGAAAAGAAGGATGGATTTGGGCAGAGGAGTGCTTGCGGATATCGTCAACGATGCTCTTGGTAATGATTTCGATTGAGGCGGTAGTGGGCTGAGCAGGGTCGAAAGTGTTTCGATCACAATACCCTCTCCTTCATTTTTGAGTAGCTAGGCAGGCTGTCGTTGGATACCTGTTAGTAATCACTAGATCTAATTGACTTTCGACTTTAGCCGCTGGTCGTCCTGTCGATCGTGCACGCCAATGGACAAGCGTCACATCTACCCCGCTCTTGTCCTCCACAAGATCGATGTCCTGCATATCGAGCACTTTCTTATTGGCGGAAACGACCACAAACTATAGCCAATATGTCGTCGACAATCGTCATCCCGCCTAAGGTAGTAACGAAGCCTCAATGACTACCTGGTATCACCATGGGGAGTGTGGATGTGGGAGGGCGTGAGTTCATTTAAAAGACTCCCTCCACCCTGCATCTCGCAATTCAGGAAGACTTGTGAATTTGCTCATCTTTTTGTGACAATACCGTGATCATGCTGTCACCGTGGATCGCTGTTATGTGGTGCTGTGCCCTCGGCCAAATCGTCGATGCCGTGCCTTATAAGACCCCAGAGCATTCGAGCCTGTGAAAAGGCAAGCTGTATCGACAGGTGCTTCAAGTGATCCTACCCAGGTAGATCTGGGATACGCTATTTACCAGGGCTACAGCAACGACACTCTTGGGCTGAATATCTGGCGAGGGTACATGATTTTTCAATTTCGAGCAATCTCTCATTAGTGTTGCTGAACAACGCTAACACCTCTTCAGCATCCGTTACGCCGACGCTGCCCTTGGCAATCTCAGATGGCAACCTCCCCAGCTCCCGTCAACCAACAGGACACAAGTCATCAATGCCACTACGCCACCCACTCGATGCCCTCAAGCTTATCCCGGTAATATGTATGGTGGGCCTCCGTGCCCTGGCTTGAAGAACTCTACCACGCTTCCTTTGTCGTGTTCGAATGCGACTTACTTCAAGAACAACATCCTGGGTTCTGAAGATTGCTTGTTTGGTAAGCGGGCATGCCTGCTAGGTTGTACACTGCTGACAAGGTGACTACAGCTAATGTCTTCGCCCCTCAAAATGCCACGAACCTTCCCGTCATGGTAAGTCTTTAGCTCTACCGTACGAAGCACGACGTTCTTACTTATTAATAGGTCTGGATTCATGGTGGAGGTTATGGACTTGGTGGTGGAGCTGGTGATGGCACGCAGGATTTGACGAACATTATCAGGGCTAATAACCATGGATTCGTTGGGGTGACCTTCCAGTACCGTGTAAGTATACTTACTCAGGAGCTATCATAGTGTAATAACTAACGCTATTCTATTAGCTCGGCGCTTTTGGATATCTCAGCTCCGATGAGGTTTCACGTTATGGTACTCCCAATGCTGGTATCTATGATCAGCACTTTTTGCTGCAATGGGTGCAAAGTTACATCAAACAATTCGGTGGTGACCCAACTCGTGTTACAGTTACTGGAGAGAGTGCTGGAGGTATGTCCATCTTCAAGCACACTATCAATCTGCAATCACTAACTTGATTTCTCCAGCTGGCAGTGTGATGCTACAGACCATGGCATACGGCGGAACCCAAGGCGACTTCCTCTTCCAGAACTCCATCTCTGCTTCACCCTACCTGCCCATGCAGTACGACTACAACGCTTGGGCACCAACTCAAGCCTACTTTGCTTTCACGACCGCTTTTGGCTGTTTCGATGGCACCTCAATCACCACCAATTCTTCTTCCATCTTCGCATGCTTGCAAGGCAAGGACACCATGAGTTTGCAGCTCGCTAGCGCTATGATTTCTGCTGCAGCATTGCCCGGTGATTGGGGTTTTTTCTACCCGTCACCGATGGCAAGCTCATCCAACAGCTTCCATCCCAGCAACTGCTGAAGCGACAAGTCAACGGCCTTCGTGTACTCTCCGGCGACAACGCAAACGAAGGCGCCTCCTTCGTCCCTCGCATCCGCACCCAAGCTGATCTCCTCTCTTGGCTCCACCTAACCTTCCCCCTCTTTTCCGAAGCAGACATCTCGAAAGTCCTCCTCTACTACCCCAACCCCACCAATGCCTCCGTCGATCCAACCGCAATTCTCTACAGCACAAACGGACTCACTGGACTAACAGCGCTCAACGAATCCGACCTAGCCAACGGCCCGCAACAGATCGCCGATAATATTTACAGCGAGACGACATTTACGTGTCCCAGTTATTGGCTCGCTGCGTCTCAAGCCCAGCGCGGAGGCGATCGCGCAGGTTACAAATACCAGTTCTCCATCCCTCCGTCCACGCACGGTGCTGATGTAGGAGGCTACTTCGCTACTCCTGCACCAGCGTACATGGGCGCCGACTTTGGTCTGGCGTTCATGCAGATGTGGGGTAACTTCATCATGAACGACAACCCTTCCGTCTCTAACCTGGTCGCGAATGGTAACAGTACCGGGAACGCTACTGCGAGCAATGCGTTGGCCAACTTCCCTGAGTTTACGTTTGATAACCCAATGTTGTTGAATATGAATACGACGGGAGGTACGCCAACAAGAATTAATAGTACCAGTAGTTTTAGTGGGTTTTATTATCAGCTGCAGGGACCAGGGTTGGAGCCGGTGTTTGAGGCTGTGAATGCGTATACTTGGGAGGGAGGCAGGGGAACGAGATGCGACTTCTGGCTTAGCATGGCTACGCTTGTGCCTGAGTAGGCCGGCTATAGCTTGGAGAGAAGGCCGGAGATTGGAGTAAAAGGCAGCGAGTCTTTGACAGTGCAAAAGATGGCTGAACATATACTTCTGTGGGTCTTGTTATAATGGCAACGTGTTATAGCCAGCTTGGAAGATTAAAAATAAGCTAATATATCTCTTTTAATAAATCCTTTGCGATCAAGAAGTCATCTGAGGGAGGTATCATGTCTATGGTATGCTATTATGGATGTGGTGATGCGGTTATATGGTATCATATGATCATGGGAGTCATAGTCCTCTTTGTGTTCGATAAACCTTGATATAAGTGAGAATAGTGCGCTGAAACCAAGCTGAAACAAAGCCTCATCGATTGATGATTACTCGACGGACCTAAATCCGTAACCATAGAACTATGACCTCACCATCTCTAGCTGTCCAGCAATCCATCATACAAGCTCCTTCCACCTTACCACTCCAGCCCATCCTACTCAACCATTCATTCTCTTCTCTCGATCGCGACACCTGCCCATCCACCACCAGATCCTTCAATCACACGAAACAATGCCGTCGACACGCAGCCAAACGACGAAACAATCACACATTGACGACTTTACAACCACTTCCACAGCCAAATCCACAGACGCACCCCAGAACAAATTAAAAGACACAAGCAAAAAACCCACAGCGGCGCAACTCAAAGCAGCCAGCGGTGCAGAAGACAAGCAAGACAGCAAGAAGCGCGCAGCAGGAACAACAACAACAGCAAGGAAAGAAACACCACAGAAACGACAAAAGACCACCCCTCCGCCTAAAGAAGAGCAGGCGAAAGAAGAAACAGAGACAGAGCACGACGACAAGCCTGAAGACGAGGACAACGAAACCCACTCAACCACCAAAATAACAGTAAACCGCGCACCAGTACTCACTCTCTTCGCCGCCTGCGTCACCGAATTCCTGCATTCCCATCTCTCCTGGCAAACCTGTCTAAGCGCCGGCGCGTCAATTGCTTCTTTATGCGCTATATCAAAAGGAAGAAGTATTGGAGCCATTGATCCACCCTCGCAAGACAAGAAGACGAAGCAAGACAAGACCTCCGACGATGACGACAACGAAGATGAAGAAGAAATAACTGTAATGCACTTTCCCCTACATATTAAGAATGGACTCGTCGTGGATAGATCATCCAAGCCCAAACCCGGCAACGAAAAGACTCTGGAGAGCAAATTTGGCGAGGAAGAAGAACACGAAGCACGCCAGGTCTTCCGTGATTGTTTGCAGACGTGGAAAGGTCATGAGGACGAACTGAATAAGAAGGCGTTCGGAATGTATGAGAAGTTCAGGCCGGATGTTGCCAAAGGACAGAGAGGATGGGGAAGGAAAGGAGAGATGAGTTTGGAAGAGGTGGAAAAGGTGATTAGGAGGAGTTGAGGATCGAGCGATGTTATCAAGTCGTAATATATGAAGATTCAACTTTTATGTCAAGTGTTTCGAAGGATGTTCGACTGTGAAGCTATCTCTATGAAGCTATATTCTGATGCAGCCGACAGGAACATGTACAGCGTTTGGTGTATCGAAATACAACAGTCTATTCAAAAGATGAGGTGCAGTAACAGGATCATAAAAGTTAAGTGCAAGGAAGTTCATTGCCTACCTCATCGACTATGAACATGTTCAGGAGCTTTTGAGACCATCAGTAAGATGCCGCCACCTTAACCATCATACTCCTCAAGATCATTAGCATGTCTGTACATTACTCTCAACTGCTCCAACGCAACGAAGATGATGACAGTCGAAGGAGCCCTGCTGATCATAGCCGGCGTCAACCCCTTGAACATGAAAAGGTGTCCCTCGTTGACCCTCGCCCGCTTGAAAGCATCAACGACACCGACATTATCGGCCTTGGCAGTAATGACACGAGCTTTGATGACATCAATCGGGTTACAAATGAGCGTTGTCAAGAAGCCTGAACCAAGACTGGCTGTAATGTGCAAGGGGGGCGTGTCCGTCATCGAAGTGTGAGCAAGGAGGCTGCCTTTAAAGACGTCGTAACCAGCAAGCATCGTCACAGTTGAAAGACCACATCGTCCAGCATTGATCCAGACACCACGCCAAATACTGCTCCAACCTTCTGACCGGATCATCTTGTTCAAGCCATCTGCAATGTTCTTGTACCCGTATCGTTCCTCTGGAGGATGGGATAGATCGTTTTGCATGCGAGCGCAAACGACATCGGCGAAGTTTCCGACAACACTACCACTGAAACCTGACATGGCGGCGATAGCGGCGAGAGTGACCGGTGATGGTGCGTGCGAAGGCGTTGTGCAAAGTTCCTTAGTCTTTTCGTAGGCGCCGAAACGGATCGTGGAATAGGTGGCGATGCGTGTCATTGAGGCAGTCAACTGTGGATCTGTTAGAGGAGTTCACCTTCAAGCATAACACCTAATCTTACTCCGCGCCAGAGACCATGAGCTCCTTCGTCCACCAAAATGTGGGAGAACATGCCGATTAGGTTACGACGTGGACCGAAGTGAGGTTGCGTTTGTAAACGAAGCTATGGAGCATAAACAAGACGATTCGGTATGAGAGAAGATTACGAGGTCTTACTGTGGCTGTAGATGACAGTGTTAGCAACCAGTCTACTAAGCTAATCCACCAAAACACTTACTGATTCCAAGAGGGGCAGTGAACAAGGTCGAGACAGCACTTGCAGCACCTCCGAACCAGAAAGGGTAGTGAATGACACCATGCTCAGAGTGAGTCGACTTGTCTTTGATAACGACTTCAGGGATTCGAGGCTTGAAGATGACGCCGGTGATGGGTGGAGCTGGCTTATTGTGGACGGTGACGAGGCTGGCTGGTTGTACCATCGTGAGCGGAGGAGATAAGAATGAAGAGAGCGGTTGTGATTAGGAGGGTGCCGTTGAGAACGATAGAAAGAGTGATAAGATATGGAGGTTAAGGATAATGATGAATATGTGGAAGATAGGAGAAAGAAGAGATGACGGAAGATGGTGAACGCATGAAAGTCACAGGCTGCAAATCCGGATCTCGCCATACTGGTGCTCTTGCTTCTTTTATTTTCTTCGTTCGTTCCTGCCAGTCTGCTGAAGAAGTGCATACTGGGAAGTATGCCAAGATGCGAATCCTTGCTCAAGCTTGGTCCGATCCTAGCTGCACTCTCACCCCTGCACACTCATGTCGATGCAGAGCTTGCAGGTGATATGAGGGATTCGAGAACATTGATTATTGAACAAGGACTCCTTATGAAATGGAAGACGTACAGTAGCGAGTAAGGAGGAGCTTTGAAAAGAACGACTTTGCATTCGTCAATAACCTGTAACCAGGCGAGCTCCGAGTTCAGCATCTCAACACCTTTGCACATATCTTGCTAATATGCATGCTTTACTTCTCACCATGAAAAGAAGACAACAAGCAAAATTCCATGCGGTTGATCTTTCACATTACATCCTTCAACAACCTTCTCGTCGACCGGTATAGCAACTGCACTTCTTTCAGTCATAAAAGTCGTCTGAATCCTCATCATCCATATCCTCATCATTCGAACCTTCACGATCCATGTCTTCTCCGTCCTCAGCTTCTCCATCCTCATCATCTGCATCCACATCCTCTCCAGTCAACTTCTCGCGGGTCAACTCCTCTCTCCACTTTGCAGCAGACTTGTTAGCATGCTTCGCAACATGCTCACGAACCTCGTCAGCAAATTCGACCTGATCATGGTGATATCCCAGCGTCACCGTTGTGTGAACGGGATCGCTATAATCAGCTTGGAATAGAAGACCATAGATAGTCTTCAAAACACTGGTGAGACTGGTATCGCTGGTCCAGTCGCCTAAGACCATTGAAGATGAATTAGTAGAGACCCTAAGTGAAGAAATGTGTGTGAATGAGTGTGTCACATACGATCGAATATACTGTGGCAGATCCTTCCATGGCGGTTGACGTTGGGATGAAGCATGTTGGTGATGAAACGACCTTTCGGAGGCCAGGCTGGGAAGTTCTCTGGCATGTCGAGATATAAGAGGAAGACTCCGTTCTCGTAGGGAGTGTCAGAAGGCTAATATGACGTAAGTCAGCTCAGAATCAGTGTCTAAATGAATTGTATGACTTACGCCCTTCATAACCACCTTCCAGAAAGACATGTCGACCTCTGAAATATAGCAGTCGTACTGAGGATTGGGATCCTGAGCAATGCTCTGCATCTCTGAAAGTAGACGCGAAGTTCTGACATTGGAACGGGTCATAGCAGTAGTGCCGGAGGTTCGTCTTGCAGAAGCGGTTGTCAGCTCAATGAAACTGTCATTGATCCTGTCGTGTTGTTTGCGATCAGGATATACATCACGGTTGACAGACGTGTATGTTGCTCGATGAGATCCACTCAAGAATTGCTGCTGCGATGTGTAACCAGTCGTCTTCGGGAGCTTAATGTCAGGCCGTTCTTTGAGAGAGAGCATTGGCTCCATCTCGCAGATTGCGAGCGCACTCGTCATGTCTTCGGGACGAAAACAGTATGAACCAAGAAGATATGACAATGTCAGGAGGTGGTAATCAAGCTCATCACCAATACAGATGGAGTCTAATACGATGCCATGCTGACGAAGCTGAGCGTAGACCTCACTTGCAGAACGCGCTGAATTGGTATCCTTGCCGTCTGACAAACAGATAATGCGCTTCTTAGCTGTAGGATACTTCGTAGCATATTCGAGGATGCGATCTTTCGCAAGAGACAGACTTTCCCATAGAGATGTTTCACCCTCGGATTTGAGCCCTTCTACACTGCTGCGAAAGTTTTCAATGACGTGGGTGAGTGCTTGGATCAGGCGCGCTTCAGTAGAAATGGTAACCAGTTCCAAGTGCGCCCTGTAGGAGTACGCAAGCATACGATTGACCAAAGCTTCAAACATCTGTTTCAAGACTTCGAGACGACTCAGTCGACTATCGTTCCGGTCCGGCTTCCCTAGCTTAACCTTGTAGACCTGAGTCTGGCTGGGGTCATTTACAGAGCTGTGTGTAATGAGATCTTCTCGATACAAAGATCCTCGAACAGTACTGCCTCGGAACCTCATCCAGTCTGGTCGATTGAGCGTAGGGAGTGCCACTGAGCCATCCATATCCGATTCGTTGCATGTTGGCCCATATTTGGCTTGCTTCGACCACTGCCGGCACCCACCTTCGCACTTGAAATCTATGACACTTGACGAGAAGACATCGCAAGGTATGTGTGCTCAACCTTGGCGTCCAGAAACCGAACAGCATAGAATCGGCCGATTGGAACACCTTGACGAGGCACATGTGAGAGGAAGTCTGACTTGTTTGACCTTCCGCAAACACAAGGATCTGAACTGTCGAATTGTCTGGAGTGCCATACCTCTGGACTGTGGTGACCCCCGTTGGCATTATGCGAGTACCGTTGAAAGTCAATGAAAAGTTAGCATGGCGGCCTCTCAAACCACGAGATGCAACTTTGTATAAATCCTTGAGGCTAAGAGAGGTTGGAAGCGCTCTAGTGAAGGTTGATGATGGGCTTGAAAACGTTATGCTAACCACAGAAACAGATGTCGTTCGGCGGCGTTTCAGACTGTCGACAATCGTACTTTGTGGTGGCGCGAATTCCTCAGCCTGAATCCAGGCGTTAGCTTCATTGGCACGAGCATTGTCAGGTGTCAGATCCGTTGAAGCTAGAGGCAAGCCTGTCAATGGACTAGACTTCCTGATGTTAAACCATTGTGTGATAGCACGGAGGCTGTATGTCTGGCCGTCAGCAGCAACCACTGGATCCTGGAGAGCTTCGTACGAGATAGGACAGCGTAAGTCAACCGGAATATCAACAATATCATCATCGAGCTTGAGTGGCCTTGGTGCTTGACTTTGACGAGGTACTGGCTCGCCAATATGCCAGAATCCAGTATCAGTAGTTTCGACGGATGCAGCCCGAAAGATCAGGAAATCGGCAAGCTCTTGTTTATGAGTACGTAGTCCTGCAGCAAAGTTTTGTGAGATCGTGAATTCGCTGACATCCTGACGTCGAGTGCGGCCCATCCACCTGCTAACTCTTTCGTGTTCAGCCTTTTGTGCTTTGAGATCTGTGATGAGCATGCCTGAGATGACTTGCAACATATAGATAGCGAATTTGCGTTGTTGCCACGTGGAAGCTTCCGCAACTGCTGCCACTATATCGTCATATCCTTCGTGGTTGATAAGAGCAGTCTTTGTACTGACGAAAGTAGCGTTTTCAAAGGCTGTGACGTCGAGCAGGCTTACCAGATCATCATCCTGTGCCATGATATCTGAAGCCAGGAAGTCAGTTCGCTGTTCCATACCCTGACTACAATCGACGCAGAACATGATGATCTCGTCGGGAGTCTCAAATTGACGCGCAAGAGGAGTACCAAGAATATCAAAGACATCGGTGCCTTCGAGCGCATAACGTTGCAGGATTGGTGCCAGAGCCCGTTCGACGACAGCCATGTCAGGAGTAGAGTCGCCATGATGTGGTCGAAACATGCCCATATCTTTGCCAGGAAGAGCACATGGTTCTCTACCAGTGTAGACTGCAGCATGCCCAAGTTCGTCGAAGGTCAAACATGGTGCTGCTGCAGAAGCCAGCGTGGATGGACGATGCACAGCCAATGATGATTGACCACAAAGCCCGGCAAGGTGGTTGAGATCAGTCAGTTCTCCAGGCAGGAGTTCGCAGAGTCCCTCAAAGGAAGCCACTTCTCCACGATAGATATGAACCTCACCCTCTCGAATACCAGAGAGGTATGAGACACGTTGCTCGGGACCTCTCAGCAAATCGGTTGCGGAGGTCACCATGGTGATTTTGATGGGGCGAAAGTCTGAAAGTGTCACCACAGGTTCCTTTTCGGAGTCTGGCTGCGCCATCTGTCTCGCTTTGTCCGCAACCAAGCCAAAGACCAAGCGAGTGCCCTCCAGTCTTCTCAGAGAAGAGAACTCCACAGGCACGATATCTTGCAGTACCTCGAAGATTGTGGCGCTGAGAGCGGCACATTCAGCCTTGGTAGGTTTACGACCTTGAATAAGCAAGTGCAAGCAGCGAACGGCGGGAAGGAACTTGCATAAGCCTGCCCAGACATTCAAGATTGCCGCTTGATAGCGTTCACCGAGCTTGTGCTGCTTAGCTAGTTGTGTGAAGACACGGAGCGTGGAGAGCATCATAGCCATGCCGCGATCTGACTGAGCTCCTGCTTGGAAAGGCCGCCAGTAGTCTTGTACTCTGTAGACATCACCCAATCCACTACCAATCGTGCTAGCTTGCGCCTCGTGGGTGGAGTACCGTTGAACTACAAAGATGTTGATGACGCCATCTTCTCCAGCAAGATCCTGCAAGCCAGTCGTCGAGATCGTGTTTGGAAAAGCGGAGTTGTGGATTGGCATTTCGTGAGTACGCATGTCAATGTCAGCACGGCCTTGAGTGATCGGGATTTCCAAAGCATTGCAAACGCAATCATGAAGCTGCTTGATACTTTGGTCATCTTTGATCTGAGCTTGCGGGAAGTCTTTGAAATCAGATAACAATTTGGCACTCATAGGCGTTATAATGCGGAAAGTAAGCTCAATAGCAGGAGCTCGGCGTTACTCTGCAAGTAAGATCTCAGCAAGCATTTCATATGATCGTCTCACGTCGTCGTCAGAATTGGTGGGCCAAGACTGCTGTGAAGAGTACCCCAACTTTCTTCGCGCTACTTGCCTTATGCCCTTCTCCAAGATCCCAAGCTCTTCCTCAAACGATATTTGTGATCTAATACATTCGTAAAATTTAGAAGGTCTACGGGCACTCTTCACAGCATATCCAACTTTTGACCTGCCGCACGAACTCTGACGACGACGTGGTGTTCGTAGAGCATGAGCTTACCTCAGATTGACCACAGAGCTGAAAGTAGAGCTCTTCTCCATCACGAACGACATCAGCCAGCTGATCCTGTGCATCCAGAATTGGACCAGTGATGCTCTGGAAACGAATAGTGAAGGTGGCATCATTGGAAATTGCGGTAGTGCTGTTTTGGTTGGTGCGTCTGATAATCTCAGACGTCAATTCGGCCAGTGTCGAGGCTGGTGAGAACGGAACCAGCAGAGCGAGTGGCTCCTGGCCTGGTGCAGCTACGACCTTGATGATGTAGCGAGCCATCTATAAAGAGAGTAGAGTCAGCCTGTGATGGTATATTGTGACTCCTTCGATGGACTTTCGAGAGCTAGTTGGGGTACGACTCGGTTCAAGGAGAAGGATTGGGCATGAGGCAAAGCAGAAACCGAAAACTTACGAGGATTGTGAGGTGTGTCGTAAGGAATATGGCAGGAAAGAAGAGTAAGAGAAGAGGGGTAGAGAAGTGAAGGTGAAGGTATGGAAAGACCCTGCTTTTGTGTCTGCAATCAGCCGACGCGTTCTGAAACGTGCCAAGCGGTGAAGAGCCTTGTTTCAGAGCGTTTCGAAATCTTGGGATTTGATCATCTTAACGAAGAAGAGTTCTTGAAAGCTAGTACATTAAATTGTCTTATGTCTCAGAGCAAGCCAGTTCAGAACTTCGAGACGTCCAAATTTGTTCTTGATTCGAATGGTGCGTAACCTGTATTACGGAACCTGGCGGCTGGTATACAGCGTTCATTTTTTATATGAAACTCATTACTGCCTGTGGGTTGATCTTGCATCGATTGCTGATTGTTATGTGCACGAGTAGTCGTCTTGATGGTCGTTTGCAGAATAGCACCAGATTGCGCTGATTTGCCGCTCGATGACTGCTCGTATTCGCTCCTTCCTTCCTTGCTTGCTTCGTCCTCTCTCTATTTCTTATACTGTGTAAGCACTTATCCTCGCCATTGTACTTCCTTCTCGCTTGCAATACACTCTACTCATGGGTCCACCTGAGCCCATCTTTTGCAAGATAGAGGTGAAATTCAGCAAGGTTGGACGAGTACCAGGAGGTCAGCTTGGTCGCCGCAACCAGCATGGAGGACTCCTCTTAGGATATCCGTCGATGCACACGTCCGTTTTCCTTCTCTTTAGCTGACGTCACATACCAGATAGATCTGTATGCTTCCCACCGTTACGCTCGGATACTGCTTATGAGCGTCTGGGAGCACTTCTTCTGAACGTGCCTCTCTAGGATATATGGTCCATCGAGAGGCTTAGAAATGCATGCCTCGTAACCCAGCGAGACAGCTCGAAGCTTCCAGCAATCCTCAGAAGACCACCAGAAAGTGCACAACCACACCATCGCCGCTATACCAGCTGCAAGGCAGGCCGTATCACATATACCATCTCCAATCTTCCAATTGCATCCACACTCCCTCACTTCCCCAACCTCTCCCTCTCCTCCCTAACCCTCTCATGCTCGCGATGCACCTCCTCCTTGGTAACCCCATGATTCTCGGGCGCAAACCCCAAATTCTTCATCTCATCGACGGCCATCAGATTCTTATCCATCCGACACTGCAAATACGCTTTACTGAGTTGGCGACAGTCGTCTTGGTTTATGCCGCGGGTGCGCTTGATGCAGGAAAGGTAGGAGGTCATGAAAGGTTTGCATTCGTTGTCGTGGTCGAGGGGGAAGGAGCCGCGTTCCGGTCTGTGATTGGGGAGGGGGTTAGTGGGGGCGGGAATTGTGCGGCTTCTTGGAAAAAGGGAGAGGGGACGAGTGAAGGATGGAGGATGTAGAATGGCAGGAGGGTGAAGGAGACGTACGCGACTGGTTTGGAGATGACGTTACGACCGCCGGGAGAACCAAAGGCAGACATAGTGGCGAAGGGCAGTGGTGATGCGATATGAGAAGGTTTCCGGCGTTTAGTGTGTGCAAAAGAAGCGAATGATGTTGCACGATATTCGATGTTTCATCATGATTTAAATGTTAAGCTTTCCTGCCCCACTTGCCCATGCAGATCTTTGTTTCAGGTTTGCAGAAGGACCTTCATTGTACTCAGGTATAGCAGCAAAGTAGATAGATAGATAGTGTTTAAAACATATCATACCGACTTTGGTCTATATCTGATATTCAGGCCACGAAGAAGTAGTAGAACGCTGATTGTGGGATGTATCTGGAATAGTGTCACATAGGCTATCTCTTCGTAGAGTGATACATGATTGCTTTTCTTGGCAATGAAGCCAGACTACTTCTCACCATACATCCCTGGTCCTACTAAGTGACTCTACATTGCTCATAGCGCTATTATAGGCTTGTCGATGATGTTCTAGCCGAGCCCCTTCGCCGTGATCTCTGTGAGGAAAGTAATTCGCCTCGCTGGCGAATAGCTAGACACACATCTTCCTTTTGTGTGTGTCCGTACGAGGTAAGCTTGATGTAACGCTGACATCCTCTGCAATTTTCAGCTTGATCTTCAATTGACACGGAGTAGCCGATTGAGCTCCTACCTCCAGTGTTTAGTTGACAAAGTCTGTGCTGAACCAGGTTCCACAGCTGTTGCGCTAAGGAGAGCAATTTCGACGTGCAGCTGTGATGAGCAAGACGCACGTGAGCGAGCTTGGTCATTGGGCTGCCGATACCAGTAGTTGCCGGCGTCAAGCTACGAAGTAGGTGATGATCGAGGCCCACTTCACCTAATGCTGGGTGGCATGAGCTCGAACGTATCCAGGTCATATTGCTTTCAGCGAGACATCGCAGTATGCTTGCAGAAGGCAACTGCAATATCCTGAGCTGGCCTCCTTCTGATGATGTCAGACAATTTTGTGTGATCTAAGTCTTTGCATACTTTACTTCACAAGAAGTACAAGAACATCAAGCAGCAGAATGCCATGAAACTCCCCAGAATAATGCCATCCCTCCTCTTCTTCGTTCCAATTCTCGCCATCAATCCGTTGATTCCAGGCACCTGTCCAACAACTCCAGTAATCCTCCTTCTTACACTCTCCAATTGCTCTCGCTGCATCCCGAAACTCTCATTCACAGCATATGCCTGCGCCAATACACGATCTGCCATATTGTTACTGTTGTCCAGTCGTGCACGTTCATCCAGCATGTAATCTGCTTCAGCGGCAGCAGGATCGGTGTTTGCAGCACGATACGCCGAAATATCAGAACGCACAGAAGATAGGAGGTTTGCGCGATCGCGTGCGGTTGACAGTTGTGATCGAAGGCGTGTCAAATCTGCGCGATGGTTTTGGAGTGTCTCACGGTGACGGGAGAGATGTGAAGATTTGAGGGCTGATGGTTGCGTTTCGGATTCGAGCAGGCGTGTGAGGGAAGTTATTATGGATTCTCGCTGAAGTATGTATTAGGTGACCTGGTCTGCGTAGGTATCTTGCATTGCTGTCAACACACTTGCTCAAAGAGGTCATTGATCTGCGACTCTGTGGACTGTTCTGCTTCTGTGGGTTTGGGTGGTATGTTGGATGCGGAGGAGTATTGTGAGTATATCTGGAACAGAACCTCTGTCTGGGTTGAATGTCAGAAACATCCTTGCCAGCTCGCATCGCTAGTGAACATACTTGAGACTCAAGCTGCCTTGCTTGCTGACGTAGTTGCGCCCAAGTAGGCGCGCCAGAAGCCATGCTGTGTGATGTGTGCTCCCTAGCAGCAGAACACGGATATGTGATTGGCAAGGCCGTATAGCTACTATGGTGTGTTACAGCTAAGTTGGAGAAGAATAGATGATGTCTTTCGAAGCGAGGCCAATGGCGTATACAACAACAATGGTGGTCAGAAAGGAGATCAGACCCCGGACCGAAAGGCGCACATCTTCCGCACAGATCCACCTCCACCTAAACGAAATTTAGAGATTCAACAACGACAGACCGACAGCAACATCAAGTCGACCATTCCACCAACCTTTCCAGCACACACATATCACAATGGTACGACCTGTCCATCTTCCCCCTCACTGGAACAAGTAGACGCGCCAAAGCAAAATACAAGACTCAAATAAGGACATGTGCTGACGACGTTAATCGCTTTAGTCCTCCGGCAAGGTCAAGGCAGCAACTCTCTGGGGCAAGAGCAAGGATGATCTCAAGAAGCAGCTCGACGAGCTGAAGCAAGAACTTGTTCAACTCCGCACACAAAAGATCGCGAATGGCAACTCATCCAAGCTCACCAAGATGTACGTTTAAAGGTCCAATATGCATGATCGCACAAACGAAGAATAAGAGCAGCAATGGGCAGGAAGTGGAAGATGCATTACAAAGAGGAGGAAAACTGATCGACCTGGGAAACCCTATTGACCTGAAGAAATATGAAGACAAAAAAGCCAAATAGAGCAAGAAACTAATACATCACCAACTACAGCCACGACATCCGCAAGTCCATCGCCCGCACCCTCACCATCATCAACACAACCCAACGCCAACAACTCCGCCTCTTCTACAAAAACAAGAAGTACGCTCCCCTCGACCTCCGACCCAAGCAGACTCGTGCCATCCGCAGACGCCTCAGCCCCGAGGACGCCAAGATTGTGACTGAGCGCACGAAGAAGAGACTCTCGCACTTTCCCCAGAGGAGGTTCGCTGTCAAGGCTGCTTAGAGTGTGAAGTTGTTCAGAAGGGAGGAAGCAGGGCAAAGGATCGGACCGGACGAAGTGCCAACGTTCGGTATCCGAGGAGGTCGGAGCTGGATCACTCACTATGGTGGAGGATTTGAGCTCGAATGGCTGGCGGGACATGCATAACAAAAAGAGCTGGGCGTCAGGCATCATGAATAACCTGTTTTGATACCAGCTTCTACAAAAGAGTTGCGCTATGTTTTACATTAGAAGAGCTAGGTGCTTTCTGTCTCTTGTAAGCATAGACGAATGACAATGATCTGCCAAACATTCTGTTGTGATCTGCTTTCTTTCTGATCGGCAAATGCTCAAGATAAACGACAATGAGTTGCCAATGTCTCGTTGGCGATCTATCTTCTTTTCGGTCGAGCGTGACACACTCAGACCGCTCTACATGATGCGCCTGTCGTGCTGATGTGCTAACGTGGTACACATGGCTCGACAAGTACTTCGTGACAAAAGGAGTTTTGTCTGTTGCGATATAGACTAGAGGCAACCTGACTTGCCCATCGCAGTCCGTGTCCTCATGTATACTATGCTTCCTTCTCCGCCATTCCTATGCATTCGTACCATTCGTGCCGTTCATAACATCATTAAAACTTTTCTTGGGTTGGCGGACCTCACTCGACAGCCTCAATTACTCATCGCTCAACCATCGCCTACGCATCACGCTCAGCACACCCTTCCTCCCTCCCTCGCACAGCCACATCAACAATTCCTATCCACGGCCTCCCTCCACCCTACCCCCAACCTCTCAAAAATCCTCCTCTCATCCTCTCCCTCAATCTTCACTCCCTCCGTCAACTTAACGCCTCCTTTTCCTCTAATAACATCCTTATACAACCCGCGCTGATTCAATCTCATCCCCTTCTTTCTTGCCAACAGCCGCATCGAACGGTTGAAAATATCATTGCCTGTGAAGTAAATCATCGCAGCGCCGATTTCTGTCCAGGGCACTAGGAGGAGATCGATGCGGCGCCAGGGGTTGTTATTTGTATGTGAGCCTGGAGAAGGCAATTGGCAAGCACCATGCCACTTACTCCCACTATCTTTACTGGTGACCGCCAATCCCGCCGTCAGAAACTTCTGCTTAAACAGCTCAGGCACAAGCGTTTCGATGACAATTGTCCTCAGATATGCTGCAGTCGCATCAGGTTTCGTGATAACGATATCAATATCGCCTGAGTCTTTGGCACCTCGCCTATACGACCCGCCAATCGTGGCCTGAAAGCCTGGATCTACGGCCAACAAAGCCCGACGGACAATCTCACCCAGTTGCGCAACTTCCTCTCGTGGTATTCGTGCCTGAAAGTCGTCAAAATGCGCGATGCCAATGCGTTGGTTTTCCGTCAGCGGCACGTTACGATCGAGCAGATCTTGGAGCGTACGAAGACCTTGTTGTATCCACTTGCTCGCCTGCGATAGGCCGACGCCGTAGATATTAGCAAAAAGCTGTAGGGTTTGGTCTTCTTCCTTTGTGCTTTCAAGCCGGCGGAGGCGGTTTGTCCAAACTATCTCCTCGATTTTGGCTGCGATACGCTCGGAGATGTTGGGCAGCGCTGCGGCTTGTTCTTTGCTTGTGACTTTGTAGGAGAGCGTTCGCAGGGTTGAGATGGCTTGGCGGTAGGCGCGGGTGCGCCATTGGTCACAGATGGAGTCGTAGTAGGTTGCCATTTGTTGGAGGACTTCGCAGGTTCGGGCGTTGGGGTTGGTGGGGTTTTCGGAGGCGGATGTGTCGATGTTACCGCCGCGCATGCAGGCGAATATGTGGCCTTTGTTTTTTGGGTTGATTTTGTCGTTGGAGTCGGTGCTTGAGAAGCGGCTGAGGGAACGGGATTGTTTGGAGAGGAGTGGCTCGTCGTTGTTGTCACTTTCGTTTTCGTCCATGTCTGGATCTTCTGTGGCGCTGTTTCGAATAATCTTGTCATTGTCGTCGTCTGAGTCCGAATCTACACCTGCTTTGGCCTGTTCGATGAGCGCTTGTAGTGGGTCTGAACCAGGACCCTCTTCGTCTAAATTGCTCATTCTTCTTTGCTTTTCGGGACTCATTGAGGCAACTGCTTGAGACTGTCCGGACATTTCTGCTGGATTCTTGCGAAAGGTTTCGATACTGCTATCGTCCGTTCTTGATGGTGTACGAGCGTCTTTCATCACAACGTCTTCATTCATTTTCACTGGCTTGATTTGTAATGAACGTTGGGTAGGTTCTGATGATGAAGTAGATGGTAGACGAGCAAGTACTGGAGGCGCTACTCTCAGCTCGAAGCCTCTTACACGATATTGTACCTGATCTGCAGAGATGAGTTCACGATATGAGATACAATCTGCAGGATAGCCTTCCGTGACCAGAACGACATTGTCAGGTAATTCGGTGAGCTTTAGATACTTGAGCACGTCCTTGTAGGTGACCTCCTTGTCGACGATGATATGTGTTACCGAAGCATCGAATATAGTTGCCCTGATAGCACCATATTGCAAAGCCTTCCTGATACGAAGTCGTCTGGCTGCCGCAATTTCATCGTTTGGAACGAAGAAGAATTGCAAGTCCGAGAAGATTCTGCGCTCTTCTGGGACTAGTTTGGCATTATCGCCTCGTTTGCGCTTGCCGAGTGCCGCTGACATACTAGTCGCTGTAGGAAGTGAAGGGGGCGGTTTTGGTGCAGGAGTTGTGGTCACGATCGGGGTCGAGACTGAATGTTTTAGTCGTGGTATCTGTGGCTGTGGTAGTTGAGGTGAGTGAATAGGAGTGTCTTCAATCACATCTATATTGTCAGCAGGTACGACAGGAGTCGCTACTGCTGGTTCATGTACGGATCGATTACGCAGTAAATTACGAATGGTAACAGCACGTAGTGGTTCTACAGGTGTTGGTGTCGTAGACGTGCCTAAGATTTTCAAGGAAGATGTTGCAGGTGCAGCGAAATCGCGATACGAAACATTCGCCTGGCGTGCGGCAGAAGAGTTCATGGCTTGTTTCAGAACGGTCATTGAGGCCTGGAGACCATGATCTGTCTCGTCATCATCTTTCGTGAGTGAAGAAAGGTCGTTGAAGAAAGCAATCTTCTCGGCGAGCCGCGCTTCGTCCGACATCGTCGTGGAATATCAACGCCACCATCGATAGTATGATGGCTTACACGATAATGCTTTTCTCGCTCCCCAGCAGAAGTTAGGTAGATGCCGGAAGTCTGGAACCTAGAGAAGCTCCTACGTCAAAGTCAACTTTGTCACTTCGTCCTACCCTTAAAGGCCTTGAGCTGGACCCTGAATCCTTGGCACTCCATTGATTCTCACCCACCCTCAACTTCCTCAGAACAATTTTTTTTCGTTGCACAATAGTCTATACTTCAAGATCCTACGCTTGTAGCTGCATTGATAGTGAGGCGGAAATGTGTTCGCTCACACCAATATCCATACGACGTGGTCGATGTAAGTTTGGCATCCGCCTATCTCCAGCACCACCTTCCTCACTCGAATGATGTCCATAATAACAATCCAACTCCTATACATCGTGAAGGACTACCATAACAACGCAAAAATAACCCTGACGCCTTCCACTCATCCTCGTTACTCTGCTGTGGAAGATTGAGTATAGAGCATAGCTAATAACCTCGCTCAGGAACAGTATAGCTTCTGCTCATCGATCACTGTCGAAAACAACCAAAAGGTACGATTTCCACTTCCTTTCCAAAAGACCTAAGGGCACAAGAGCACCATGTGATGATTGGAACGACAACGGAAAGGCATTCCTCATTCAGAATACATATTGTAGAAACGTTCTATCATTAAGTTTCAGCCTTGTCTGATCATGCTCTCGTGTCCTGAAGGCTTTGCGCAATGAATTCTACCTACGCACAGCATCACTAACAGTATACCGGTGCAATAGGTACAAATTTCTCCCACTCACATACCCTACCACTGCCGCCGTGGGCATCCATATCATATGAAGAATACTTGAACGAACGGGCGGACAGACTGCGTACTCTTCACTTGACGTCCACAAACAAGCAAGACTTTACAAACCTTGCTGGATGCCAAGTAGAGGAAGTACTTGTTGAGAATTCGTCACCTGATTCAGAACAGTCCACGGATCGCATTCTCGAGGTTTATGAATTCGTGATCAACTAACTGACAAACTTTCTTGTTCCAGGTACATCTTTATTTCTACTTTCCAGCCTACAAAGACCTACATTAAAGGATGAACACATTCACACTGTTTGACTCTATCGTGTCTTTAAACAAGCGCGTAGAGCATGAACGCACAAACACTGAAAATACTGATTTAATGTAAGAGAATGACATTACCTTACCTGATGATTAACCTTTAATGACATTGTGGTAGGAGCCTGAAACATTAATGGCAACATTACTCGTCATATCACTCGACACTTCACACTGGGCCATATCACTGACACAGCCTATGGTCTAGGTAAATCTTGTAATGCTTGTTGTCGTCCTCGCCTGGAGTAGTTTCCGTAAGTTTCCATGTCTCTGCTTTTCTTTTTACAACCTCCTTTGTTATGATGCCAATACATTTCACATATTCCTGACAATGTTTCCGAGTCAAATAATGCGGAACTGTGTATACCCTTTTGCTCTCTGATTACCTCTATTACACCTTACTACTTTCGATTACAGTG
>Ga0115846_100060_pt1 | contig 38354 bp, 28 predicted proteins | sample InSIn5gowninarea_2_FD_83860 | JGI IMG/M metagenome (GOLD analysis project Ga0115846, IMG submission 83860) | reverse complement strand
CACCTTGCAGTGTTCAAAGCGACATCGTTGAACGCGTTTGCAGCTCTTGGCCGATCTGTTCACCGTGAAGTACGCGAGTACATCCAGACCATCTTCGCAAAAGATACAAAACATCCTGATGTGCTCCAAAACAACAAGTCGCTTCAGGGTGAGGTGTTGATCCCCATCAAGGAGGTCAACCTGCATCTTCCCATGGAAATTGGTGACTATACCGACTTTTTTGCTGGTATCAACCACGCCCACACAGTTGGATCCCTGTTCCGTGGTCCCACAAATGCCCTGCAGCCGAATTACAAGCACTTGCCAGTCGGATACCATGGGCGAGCATCCTCAGTGGTGGTATCAGGCACACCCGTCCGCCGACCCTGGGGTCAGGTTCTTCTCGATCCTACTGCTGATCCTAAGATTCCTACTTTCACACCATGTCGACGCCTGGACATCGAACTCGAGCTTGGCATGTTCGTCTGTAAAGCGAATGCCCTCGGTGAAAATATCCCCATCGACGAAGTCGACGATTATATCTTCGGCTACGTTCTGATGAACGACTGGTCAGCTCGAGACATCCAGACCTGGGAGTATGTACCACTCGGTCCGTTCAACGCGAAGAACTTTGCCACTACCATCAGCGGCTGGGTTGTACTGCCAGATGCTCTGGAACCCTTTGCGGTAGAGGGTATCGCAAATGACACTGAGGTGCAGTCATATTTAAAGGATTCTAAGAAGAAGAACATGTATGATATTCAGCTGGAAGTCGACTTGATTAGTAAGTGTGCATTGCATAACCCTCTGAACCACATAGGAACCAGAATACTAACTCGTTTAACAGCCAAAGACGGAAATTCCACTACCATCACCAAGACAAGTGGAAAAAACCTTCTCTGGTCGTTCCGACAAATGCTAGCCCACCACACCATTTCAGGCTGCCCCATGCGACCAGGTGATCTATTGGGCTCAGGCACCATCAGTGGATCGGATGACTCGAGCTGTGGCAGTCTTCTAGAGCAAAATAAGGCTGGCAAGCAAAAGGTGAAATTGCAGAACGGTGAAGAAAGAGTTTTCCTCCTTGATGGTGATTCAATCACGATCCGAGGCGTTTGTGGCAACGAGGAAGATGGATTGGTCGGCTTCGGGCTGTGCCATGGCCAGATTGTTGAAGCAGTCAAACGATAAGCTATGTACCTTATTTTGAAGCAGTTGTAAAGCCACGAACTGCACCGATCATACAACTTAGACTCGGTGACAGCTGTATTGTCCCATGTAGCCCTTTAAGTAGATGAGTCCTTGCGGCAAACCACCATGTCCCCAGGTCGGAATCTCGTCGTGTCGTATTGCTTGACATGCTTGTCAGCACCACCACTGAGAACTTCAAATTTGGACAACTTCACAACCACGCATTTTCGTTAAGATACAATCATCATATTCTCCAATAGGACGTCTTTGCAATCACTGTAATACCAATTTGTGTATACATATATCACTCCCATTTTGAACGTATATAACCCACCAAGCATACAACCACGTTGAATTTTCCAGGTAGAGCATTAGGCGCCTACCTATGTAGCCTCATCGCCTGCCTCTGCTGCTCTCTACAAAGCATTCTCAAAGAAAACCATCATATTCCCCTGATGCACCGTCTTCGCAAACGCCTTCAACTCGTTATGCGCCTCACACTGCGTATCATAATATTTAAAATCCTCAAGCGAATCAAACGTCGACACGACGGCGACTGTATATCCTTGGTTGCGCGCGTCTTCGTATGATGGCCCGGCGACGACGGAGCGGATGTAGGGTTTGCCGTCTTTTTTGGCTTTGGAGGGCATGGAGCGGTAGATGTCGAGGAGCTTTTGCTGGTCGGATTCGGAGGGGATTTTGAAGAGGGTTAGGCGGGAGACGGTTTTGTTGGAGGAGGACATGTTGAAATGGAGTTTTTGGAAATGTTTCTGTGCAGTTGGGAATGTGGTCAGCAGAGAGCTCTTTTTTCTTGATAGGATTAGGTAGGGAGAGTATGAACGTACAGTTGTCTTTGATAATGTTTCTAGGTAAATTGGAGATTTGTTACAGCTCTTGTGATGATAATGGCTTGTTAAAGAATAGAACATAAACAAAGTGAGGGGCACATAATAAACATATTCAAACAAGACAAAATTATCGTGGACCCCGCGGATGTATTCCGCAACAGCAACGGGAAAATACAGTGGTACTTGGGGTAACCGATGAAAAGATATCTACAGTACGCTCCACGGTGATGATCCGCCAACATTAACGAAAAACATACAGTATTACAGTACTACGTATAGAAGTACCTACGTGCAGACCGTCTGCGCACTTCTAGCAAGGTCCCGTATTTGCTTACAATATGTGATAAATAACAAGTACCTAATTTCTTGCATCTACAGTACTACATTACAGTAGCTAATCTAATCTGATCCGGGTGTCGACAACATACATATCTAATAATCCCACCGGCCATCACAACCCCGATCATATCGGCTCAACTATCGATTACCTAACTAAGCTTGTTCCGCGAAGCGAACGTATCGGATGTTTCTACCTTTGTCGGATTTTCCCCCAAAATTCGGGAGGGAGGTTCGCTTCAGATGCTGTATGACGAGTGATGACTTTTTCCGTGTTTCCTTCCTGATACCAAGCACAGTATGGGGACATTTTTGGGATATTCCAAGCATGAATGCGTGTCTACTGTGCAGTAGTAATACATGACTCGGAAAATGAGCATTGAGTTTTGAGATGAGGGGATGCATGACATTGATCGTCGTGCTCACTCACCTAAAAACTACAGTATTCATGGGGGTTGAGACGAGGTCTGAATATGTTCAGGCTGAGGTTTCTACGGTCAGTCATACTGCAGATACGGAGAGCAGCGGGTGTGATTGGGATTCAAGGATACTGTAATTTGAAGCCCACATCAATCAATCAATCAATCAGCAATAGCTGGTAGATGCGTTGTTGATGTGCATGTCCTAAACAAAGACCACGAACTACCTATGTAACAGAGATGAAAGCTTTGTGACATTTGATTCTTTTGGCACACACACGGATCCCTTTCCCAAAGATAGATAAAAACCCTACTTGTCCTGTCCTGTCCTGTCCTGTCTTTTCCTACCCCGTCCTTTAAGCTATACGAGAACCACGTCGTGATGTCGATGCATGTTCACTGGCAATCGCCGAGGTAAAGCCTCCCTTGCTCCTACCATCTGGTGTTAGATCCACGAATTCTAGCTCCTCTGGTTCGTTGGATGTTTTGGTGTTTGTGTGAGTTGTCTCGAGTCCTGGCTGGTTGTAACCACGGAAGAAGTTCTTGGCGTAGAATAACCATATGAGTGTAGCGATTAGGATCGTGAGGGCAATGATGACACAGGCGTAATTCCTATTTTAATCAAAACACGTTAGTACTGATTCTTTTTGCTGCTATTAACACTTTCAATATCGATTTTGGTGTACTTACATGTTTGATGCTGTGACTGGGACAAAACTTGGGAATGACATGAAAATGATCATGAAGATTCCAAAGGCGAAAGCGACAACATCAATGATGAAGCCCAAGCTTTGTGGCAATCTCCAGGGTCCTCGTGGTAAAGTGTTGAAATGCCCTCTGTAGAATACTTTGAGAGCAATTGGCATGTTGTAGGATAGTTGGAAGGCGACAAGCGTGGTGCCCATGATACCGTAAAAGGCCGTGCTGTTCCAGATGTAGATCATGGTGATCAATATGCCGCATACGTAGAGGACACACAAGGCTTCAAGGGGCACGGCGAAGCGTTTGTGCAAAGTAGCCCATCTTGGGGGCAAACCGCCGTCTCTTCCGAGCGAATAGACAATACGCGCCGATGCTCCGAGCAAGTCGAGTCCACCAACTACCGCGGTCCATGTGTTGATGCTGTTCAAGAAGATAGCTGCAACAGGGCTTCCAGTACTCTGTAGCACGATGGCGCTGAAAGGACTGGTGTAGCCAACTGCGGAACCGAGAATGGTGTTAGGATCACCCATGTTGAACATCACAGTTAAGATGAATGGGAAAGTCACTACCCCGTTCATAATAGTTTGCCAGAAGACTGTTTATGTGTTAGAGATATAGTATTAGGCATGGTGGTTTAATGTACTTACTGACTCGCGGCACCGTTAGCTCGGGGGTGGCCATTTCTTCCGCATAATGAGTAGCCGAGTCAAGCGAGAAGTATGCGAAGAGTGCTGCTAGCTGGGCCACACACCAAGCAACGCCATCATTCCACCCTGTCTCGTTGGTGAATTCCCGGAAGACAAAGTCAGCAGAGTTCCTGTATTCGTGTTTTGTGCAGGCCCAAAGTGTGATGATGATAGCAAGAAAGCCACCAACGTGGACATAGAGAACTAGAAAGGATCAGCTTGAGGGTGGATCATGACAGGAAAATTTGACTGACTGGTCTGATTGATGATGCTCATACTCTTCAAGAAGAAGATGTTGATGATCAGCCATATTGTAAATACTGCAACAGCAAGCTGCATCTCGCATCAGCACAAAGTCTTGCTCAAACCGGAATGCCATACCAAGAATGCGTGGATTCGAAGAGGTGTATAACCGGTAGCTACTGCTATGTATGACTGTATTTGAACAGCTGCGCCCATAGCACACGATATTGAGCCGAGGAGTAGACCGACTATCGTTACCCAGGCATTGAACCAGCTCTGAAAATGATGTTAGTACCGTGTATGGTGTAACGATTCAGTCAAAAGGAAGCTCACCATAAGCGCTCGATATTTGGGGGGTGCAAGCTGAGACACCCAAACGTACTGGCCACCAGCCGACGGGTACATGCTAAAAGCACTTGAGTTTCGTTCTTGGATCGATGGTGGATTGATCATACCTGATAAGTTCTGCCATGGAGCTGGCGACACAAGCAATACCGACGGAAACGAAGAGCCATCCGTAGACTAAGCCGACTGGCCCGCCTGCTGTCAAACCCTGGGCAAGAGAGGCTACCCAACCTTCCCACTACAGTCATTGTCAGCTGAGAACTTCGCATTTCGAGACTGGTTGGCGTACTGCACCGCTGCAACAGACAGCCATTCCCAGTGCCGACCAGAAGCTGAATGTCTTTTTAAGGTGAGTACCACCGGTTTGCGAGGGATCCATATCGTGACCCATTTTGGGTTAATGTCGAGCACCAACAGAATTTCAACAGGAAGCTGAACCAGGGTCACTTAATCGATAGTAGTGAGTTGATGGTGTTGAAGCTGGATAGAGGAGGATGAGAGGTGGAAAGATATGACCTTGTATAAGAAGAGTGGCAGATCGCCGTGCCATGAATACACTTAGAAGCTCGAGCCTAGCTCTTAGTGGGAATCCGATCCGGACAAGCAGCTGGGGGAACAATCCTCTGTCATTCTCCAGGACCCGTAGGCTTACCCCAGACCCCAAAATTGACCTCCCGCCCTCGTGTATCAGCTGGTCAGCGACGCTACAGGATTATCTCGTACGAAGTAGCTTTACATTCAGTGCTTGACTCGTCTTAGCTTTGACAACCTCGAATGTCTAGTAATCCGTGACTGCGAGTCAACCGACCCGAGTGGTAGTCAAGTACAATGGTCTCTCCACCTCTGATGTTGAATTCGTATTAGTCAGAAGTAGAGTTCCGCCACCATTTTCACACCAGACAAAGCCGGATTGGTTGAAGACACAGATCTGGGCTTCTTGTGATAGAGCTTTACCCAATCGAGTTGAAGTTGTGACAAAAGATCAACGTTGAACAGGGATCGAGACTGTCGGATGGGCCAACGTAGCACCAAGCTATGGATGTGGGAGTGCGGCACTCTCCAGAGCCGATGGAAACTTCGCTTGAGATAGCCCTCGATAAAGTTATTCCGTGATATTAATCCTTTGGAATGATATAGGAAGAACTTATGATTGGTCCATCTACCCGTTGCTGCTCGCTTAGCGCTGGTGCGTAAAGTAGTCGCGTGGCCCATTCTGCAAGATATTCCAGAGATAAGCAAGGACGTCAATGAGCCACTCTGTACTAGAAATCGCGAACAGATGTCCCGCAGTACTGTATTTGTTTCCGCCAACTTGGTTCGACTGAAGTCGACACCTAGCGCGTGCCATTACTAGACTTCAACTCTTTCCTATCGTACTTTTGATACGGGGAACCAAATCAGCGGTACCACTATGCTACACTATGTGCGCAACCAGCGTAACGTGTTCGCCACTTTGACTGGATCAATCATCTGCACTCCCTGCTTACGGGGTGCTATCAGTAGCCTATGATGACTGCTCCATAGAGTGCACTCGAACCTACCGTATCCTAGCAGCCTACGACGTCCGGGTCCGTAGAGAACTACATGGGTGATGTGATAGTGGTAGGTTGGATCAGTACAGCTCCTTTGGATTTTGTCTTGTACCTTGATAGCTATCGTACGCCACTTGGTTCAAGCTGTACCCAAGGTGGCCCGGCTTGATGAAGCTGCGAAGGATTAATCCAAACATCTAGTCAATTCTTGCTTGTGACTGAGCTGATCCAATCTGTCAGCGACAGTGGTCTGAAGTCGATCAGTGGCAACAATTTAAGACTTACGAGGTTTCGCCACATTCCTCAATATACCAAAAGCAATTTGCTCGCATTGGCATGGTACTTTTGATCTCTATTCAGTACTGTGTGGTCAGCACGACCTGACTAGTTGGGTTTCTCCGCGGGTGTTGCAACCAGTTTCGTTATTCCAGTCGGTATCGCAACGAGCTAAGAAGATCTCGCACTACTGCACGATGAACCGACTCAACATGACATAAGACTGGTTGAGGCACGTTAAAGAGATAAAGGTTTCGAAGTAGTCCTATGCTGGCCGGTATGGGATACTTGTGTTCTCGCATTGAACTGCCCTGTGATTCGAGTCACGATCTCGTCCTCACAGCGAACGGGTACCGATGCCGAACTGCCTAGGAAAGCTCTTTCAGAAGGAAAGGGAATATGCATGTTTGGTCGGTGAGAAAGCGATCGCCATGATCAGCGAACAGGTTACGTCAAACGTGAATTCTTATGCATTCGTAGGCTCAATCGTCGATGTGGGTGGGGATGCTGTTTACGAGGAAGAGCCTCCCTGATGGGATATAAGTGTCCACAAAGCTCCAGCTTCATTCAGTTGCATTTTGCAGCTTCGATCGAACATGCGCATCCGTATCCTTGGTTTAATGCAAATGTATCATGTGCCTGCAAGCGACTGGGTTGGTATGTAGAGAGTCTACTGATATTTCCGTATATTACAACTCTACTCCAAGCACACAGGACCGGCAAATCAAACCTAGGCCATCCAGAATCCTCAATCTTAGTGAACGTATCGTCAATAACTCTACAGTATTGCAAAGCGCCTGTCTCAGCAATCTGTGTCCTTGAGAACCTGCACAAACTCCAGTTTTTCCAGAGGGAGCCAATCGTGACTGCCAGAAAAAAGAACGGATAGTGTCCTATGAAAAAGCCTCCACGGAACAACTCATGACATGTGCAAAGCCTGTTGAACAATGCCACGCGGCTGGTTCATCCGACTGTGAGGGCCTCAAGGCTGGTAAACATAGTGGCTTGTGACCTGGTTGGGAGCGTCCGATTCAACGTCCATAAACGGACTCCATCTCAAGTTCGAGGACGCTTTTGACGCCTTGCTTTTTGTAGAACGCTACTGAAAACTCACAAGATATATCTAGAGATTCTGAGTAGGTTGTTGCTCTGTTGCAATAAAGCTCTTGATAAGTGCTTGAACTTCAGACTTGGTCATTTGTGGAATCCCCAACAATTCGTTATCCAGCTTTGTGAACGCGGGTTTGGCCTCTCTGCTAAATATGGCACGACAAAGCTGATTGATGGCTGCAGAACCCATGTCAGGCTTTGGGCTCTGAAGCGTTGCGAGAGCTTTTCGTTTGGCATCCGCTGTATCAGATGCTGTAATAGTCCATTCTTGTGCGTCAAGGCGTTTCGCCATGTCAAGTAGCTGATTTTGAGTTATCGCGATATCTTGTACATAGACGTCTTTGTTCTTTGTGCTTTCAAAATGCTGTATTGACTTCACTACAGCTTTGCCAACAGTGTCAAGGTTTGTAGTTGAGATCGGCACATCACCGCCATCCCATATCGTCGCTGTATGATGCTTTAGGTCCAAGAAAAAGCCGACTTTGATCGACCAATCCAGGAAAGGTCCATTATGAAGAAGTGTGTAGGAGAATCCTGGATTCGTCTTGGCCGCCTCCTTGACGTATTCCTGGCAGGCCAATTTGTTACTGTAGAATGGCAGGTTTCGTAATTCTGACTCGGACGGATCGGAGCCAAATTCACTTGGAAAAAACCGCTTAACACCAACAGCAACCGATGCATCAATCAACAGTTTCTGCGCTGCTAGAGCTGACGCTGGCAATGCAGACACCACCACATCTGACCCTTGTATAGCCGTGCGCAAGCTCGTTTCATCTGCGTAGTCAACTTTGGCAACGCTGTGCCTGGAAGTGGGTGGGAGATGGTTGAGTTCTACACCGTTGCCTCGAGTCAGCACAGTGACTTCGTAATTAGCATCCTGGAGAGCTTTCAAGATCGCAGGCCCGACGTTGCCAGTGGCACCGGCTAAGGTGACTTTCCGTATTTCCACCCCTTGATCTGAATTGATAGCCATCTTCAATGGTCGTTGGTTTGATCCGGTCGTTGGCCTTGAGATGATGATCGACGCAAATCAAGTCGTGAAGGAAGTCGCTGTGACGGTCAAGGTGCAAATTGATGAATAATATTACCACAGACTGGGCGCTTTATCTTCTAGTACACGCAAACTTTGTACTAGTCTTCACGAATGATGCAAAGATTCCACGAGCTCACTCCAAAATGGCCGGTTTTATAAAAGAATGGCGTTTGACGTTGCAACCGGATTGAGGAAGTCGCAATGATGCAGCGGAAAATCTGCCGTTCTGGACGTGATGTCGTCTCGTGGTCCCGAGGATTAAAACACGACCTTGTACACGATAACATAATTGCGTGCTATAGCAAACACCGTATGTAAAACTAAAGCCACCGGAGAGACATTTTTAGAAATCTCGGATGCGTACTTGATATACACCTGCTCAATGCGCTTTGAAAAGCACTGTGATGTCTCCGAGTCAAAACTAGGCACATGAAGGAAGACAGTGAAACATGGAGAGGACCTAATGAAAGCCCAGCTAATGATGGTTTTCGACTACTAGTACTCAGCCATTAATTCGCCGTGCTATACACCTTCACACGTTCATCAAGTGGCTTGAATTTTTTCTCTGCTGAAGCTTTCTCTGGCGAACCAAATACAAGTTGTCCTTTCAATTGCCAGCTGAGTGGAATATGATACTTGTCTGCGAGCTTCCGATCTATCAATGGGTTATAATGTTGTAAGTTTGCCGCAAATCCCTCCTGGTCCAAGGCTGTCCAAACTGTGAATTGTTAGCTAAATAACTTACTCATAAGAAACGAGGTACTCTTAACTTACCGATATATGTGAGCATGCCATTTGAGTGCTCTGACCATTGAGGGAAATAATCTGTATACAGAGGCCACGATTGTTGCAAACTGTTCACGAGATCGTTGTCTTCGTACATTAAGACCTGCCCAGTGTGAGTTCTCAGGTGTAATCATCAGAAGAGACACCATGGACGTACTGTGCCATAAGCAGCTTTGAAGCCATCAAGCTTCTGCGACGTGTTCGGCCATGCCTCAGCGGGAGCTACAGCCTTGACGGCTGGCTTAACAATATCCTCCCATAGATCTTTATGATCTTGGTTGAGTAGTAGGACTATGCGGGAACCTTGAGCATTGAAGGCGGTTGGACAATGCTTCACAGCGGTGTGTACAATCTTTGAAATTTCCTCGTCTGAAATGATTCGAGCATCGCCCAGGGCATAATTCGTACGCCTCTTCTCACAGGCTGCAAGGAATTCAGCACTTTTAGCACTCATCATGTAATACTGAAAACCAACGATCAAAAGGACGTATTGCAGCGAACAAGAACTGTGATTGAGCTGCTCAAGCTGCTATAGCATAAACGAATAACATTATATTATTTGACATTAGAATGTCTCGGCGAATCTTCATCGGAAAATCATTCTGTTAGCTTAGTAATGCACGACACTAACGATGTGTTTTCGCACTGGACAGGTGTCTAGTTGGTACTCTGTTCTTCAACAGCTGTACAGTAGGTACTCACGTGAAGCTGGCACAGTTATGGTTACCAATGTGCAGCTTGGAGCCTCGCAGATGGAAGACTTTTTCCAAGGCACGGAGTACTGTCCAACCACAATTTGTTCCGCTCGCGTCCACTTCTTCGGTGGAAATTCGGTTGCCCTCCGTTCTTTGTGCCCGTCGGCTCTTGATGTTGAATACGAGTGGCGGTAGGGACGGTGTTCAGTCACAATATCCGCCACTCTTAGCCGTGATTACCTGAGGTTTTAGTTGGACTTGAAACCAGGTGCAAGTGTCATGTGATTGCCCTACATCTAAAGTAGCCAAAAAGTGCCGTGCAACTCGTGCCTACATTTGACATTAAGAGCCTTGGGACCACTGTAGGTGCACGATCAATACTGTAATCGGGAACTCCTTTATATATAAAAGTCTAACGCGCCCCGGCATAATAATCGCTTATCGAAGCAGAAGTGAATGAGTTCTGACTGAAGTCGAGCATTGTACAAAATCAGCTGTACTAGATAGGTCTGATGGGCATGATGAACAGCCTTGCTTCCTCTATGAAGAACATCGTTGTGGTGGGTGGTTCGTATGTTGGATGGGTAAGTTCCAATGTCGTTGGCATGATCGCATCTCTAATTTACAATAGGAAGCAGCACGGAACATTGCTAAGATCCTGCCACCAACGCATAGGGTATGTGAATCCTTGAGCATATCGTACAATTTGGTTGACATGCTGCAGGTTATTTTGATTGAACCACACACCCATTTTCATCACCTGTTTGCTTTTGTAAGTATCTCTGCATCGCCGATGTCGTGACATGTGCTACCAGTCTTCAGCACCTTGAGTATTCGCTAATGCTGGTATAGCCACGATTTGCTGTTGCCCCTGGCCACGAACACAAAGCTTTCGTTCCTTATGACACGACTTTCTCACCCTCTCCCAGGCCTGAAGTGCATCAGATTGTCCAGGCATACGTCCTCTCAGTCCAGCCAGATCACGTAAAGCTAGATAGAAAATGGCAATCATCGGATGTGTTGCCATTCGAATATCTGGCGATCGCAACAGGCACCAAACTTGCACAACCTGCTAGCATTGAGCACGATGAAAAGTCACTATCCGTAGAATATCTGCAGAATCACCAGAATACAGTCAAGGCGGCAAAGTCCATCGTGATTGCTGGAGGAGGAGCTGTAGGCGTTCAAATGGCACTTGACCTAAAGGAATTATATCCAGACAAGAAGATCACCCTGGTGCATTCACGCACGCGAGTAATGCATCAGTTCATTGGAGAACTTCATCGCATCGTCGAAGCTCGGTGTGACAAGCTAGGCGTCGACCTTATCACGAATAGTCGTGTAGTCATCCCTCCACTAGGTTTTCCGAAGGACAAAGCTCCGTTTGATGTCGAATTGACCACCGGTCAGATACTCAAAGCCGACCTGGTTATTCGAGCAACCGGCCAGACTCCTAATAACAGCTTGATGAGGGACCTAGATGCCTTAGATCCTGCGACAATTATAAATCCTATGAACGGCTATGTCAGGGTCAAGCCAACATTGCAGCTTGCTAATGCCAAGTACCCAAACATACTAGCACTTGGCGATATCGCCGATACAGGCGCTCACAAAGCCGCTCGACCAGGTTGTGCTCAAGCAGAAGTACTCGCAGAGAACATACAGTCACTTCTGGAAGGAGGTCAGAAACCATTGAAAGAGATCCAAGTTGACCCACCTGCTATTCATTTGACGCTTGGAATAAAGGAGAACGTCATCTTTTGCGATCCTGACAAATTGAAAGGTCAGACAGAACCGGAGATCTGGATGCAAGAGGACGGTCAAGAGGATCTGGATGTAAAAAGCCAATGGGACTACATGGGAAAGACGGTTGACAACCCCAGAGAATATCATCTCTGAGTTTGACTGGAGTGGTACAGCATATCTTCGTACCTTCACCTGGCTCAACCATCTCTTCCTTCTTTCAGCCCTGCTGTCCACTCCTGCCGCGGTAGATCGAGCAGTTGATGCTCTCGCGTCAAACGAGAATGTATGCATATGCAAGGCTGAGGGCCGGGATCTGCCAAGTGAAGTTGGTGACATAAGAGAGATGGGAAGTCGACTATCACCCGGCATGAGCATGTGTTCAGAATGAACACATTCTTAAACAAGGACTGTGTCGTGAGCCTCGGGTAGAACAACAAAGTTCATACACATGTGTCGCTGGTGCATGGCCAGATCAGCTGCTCCATAGGATATTCGTGTTGGCTAAAATTATCCCAGATGGCTTGCAGCGAGACGCTTGCTTCAAGCTCGGTGAAAGGGGTGGCGATAGTATCAGCGTTGGCTTCATAACTTGGCGGAGGGCGTTTAGGAAACCTGGAGTAACAATCAAGGAGTGAGGTAAATCAATGAGAATGTTTCGATAGATAATTGTTTGTCATGCAACACAAATACCACGCGATCTCTTACAGCTGCCTCCAGGTGCCATCGACCTTTACAGTATGCTCAGGCACGCCCAAAGCAACCAACTAAATGTATAACCATACCCACCAATCTCTTGTCATGTCATAGCTTAATAGGAGGTTGGTGCTTTCTCTAGAAAGATTTGTTTCACTCTTGCGCAATACGTGGATACAGGGCAGGGCAGGGCAGGGCAGGGCAGGTGATTTCAAGTCACAAAGTAGTGTTGACGATCAACCATCTTACTCACCTAATCGTAGTGAGTTTGCGGTGAGCAGGAGGTACAGTATGTAGCAGGTAGCAGATAGCGTGGATGAGATCACTTTGACAGCGACGGTACAGTATATTCAAAGGGTTTAATTGTATAAGAGTATGTCGGCTTGTTTAGTCATGGCTGGCTTGGCAACACTTCCATGCTCCGAGATGCCGCTATCAGATGCCACTCCAGGCTCGTGTCAGGCAACCATCATTGAGAAGAGCCACCTTTATTATGAACAACACCATACCGCTCTGGTCGCTGGTACAAGCACCATACCCGCATCGAACAGATATGCTGCAGAACGCTGTTTTGAGCGCAGCAACTAGATCATGGCCAGCTGAGATATCGAATCCGTATGCCCACAGATTGAACTGAACAAGATGCAACAGTTTGACTTGGGTAATAACGCCTTTTCTGTTCCATACCCGATCGATAATGCGTATTGCATTGGGCTGTGTGAAGTGCCTCTCAACCTTCTGGCCTTCATCATTTCCTACGTAAGGTGAACCTACCTCAAGAATACGAATTCGAGCGCAGTTGACACCATTTCAAGATTGAAGATGTCGGCGACCTTGCTCGTCTGTGTCGAACGTCACGGCTTCTGCTGTATATGGCTCAACCACAATTATACAGAAAGATCACCTTGACATCCTATAACACCATTCGGTACCGCAATGACACACCAGAGGGATTTGGGAGTGCCAGCCCATTCACCATGGGGTTGAATGCGCTAGTCACGAGAAACATTGCTGGATTGGTCCGATCGCTGAATCTACAAGGTGAATGGCGCGACCATGATCTGGAGGAGTATGCACAAGCCGGACGAGTATCGGATGGCTCAATGATGTTGAATATCGCTGTGAGAGCAGCCATTGACCGCTGCATAAACCTCACATCCTTCAGGTTAGCAAGGAGTAGCAGGGTAAGCAGCCTAAGCTGACAAGACATAGCTGGAAGCTCAATATTAAGCTCACTTCTACGGTATATACGGCCTTAGCATCCCTTAATCATCTGGAGTCATTTCATCTACGATTTCCTTCGACGAGAACACCACAACCGCAAATGATAGTCCCAGCCCTACCCAATCTGCGAGAGTTTACTATGACTGATTACGACCCTCTATGCCATCCTGATGATTTGGCAACTATGTTTTTTCATGCTACAAACCTCGAATCAATCAAGCTACATTTCTCGCCAAGAATGAGGAATATAGCTGAGCCGTCCGTTCAAATCCAGAGCTTCTTCCGCCACAATATAGCCGCTCACAGACAAGTCAGAGTGAAACGTCTAGAAGTGTACAACTGCTTCGCTGTTGCGAATCCAGAGCTCCTTCGCGTCTTCCTTCCAGATAAACTGGAAGAAGTAAGCACAATTAACTCTTTTGGTTTTGGTCATGGTTCAGAGCTTGGATCGTCCCCAGGAACACATTTCGTTGATCAAACTTGGGCATTTGACCATATGACAGAAAAAACCCATCCGATGGTGAAGAGCGTACGAAGCGACAAGATCAATTATCTTTCTTGCAGGGAACTGGGACTGATGCCACCTCTGGAAAGGCTATACGTGATCAATGCTAATTCCAAGAAACCGTGCGACAACCATAACCAGTCGCCACTCGTTTCGCAGAACTCGGGCTCTGATACAGCCACTCCAATTGGACCACCATTGGAAATCAAGAGACAAGTCCCACGCATACCACCGTTCACCACGACACCTGCAGAAGCTCTACGAGATAACCTACTTGACGTCCTCTGCAAACGACATGGTGCATCGCTCAAGCATCTCATAATACCAAGCAAGCTACCCCTCAGCAGCTATTCGATATCTCAATTAATAAGGTCCTGTCCAAACCTAACGCAATTATCCTTTGCTCCCGAAGAAGTCAACCCAGAAGTCTTTAGACACGTGCTGCCATTTGCTAGTAAGCTAAAAGCGGTACGATTAACCGCCCCTGATGCACCAGGCAATGAAGGAGCCCAGATGCGCAAGGCGTTCCTAAATTTCGAAGCCAGGGAAGATCACGAATACTACCTCAACCTCGAACTATCCGGAGCGTTTGGAAGTTCCACAGGCATGGCCCATTTGAGGTATATCGGATTCGGACTCAAGGCTTGGGGAGTGACTAGCCTGCAGCAAGAGACGAGAACAGTCCACGATGAGGATGGGAACGCGATGGAGCAACAGGTATTTACGAGGAACGTTCACCCACTCAGCTGGGATAATGTTGCTGATATTGAGATATGGAAGCTGGATACCACAGATCTGGTGTGAGCGGAACAAGGAAGCATAACTTCGCCTCCTTTACACAATTGAACAATTCTTCCTTTCATTCAGACCATGTGTTTAACCAGGCAATTATGTCGCTGGTGCCATGTGTAATCGGATCTCGAAAGGCAACATATTTTGAGAGAATCTACGTACATACGTAGTCAATAGCCACTTGGTCAACCATTTGTCAACGGCACAATGCTCAATACTATGTTACGTACACCATGTCTTGTATGGTGTGGTATGAAGCAGAGTCCGTCGCGGTTGAAGACAAGTACGTACGTGGACAATCAAAGGCTTTTGTCGAACCGTGTGCCCCCTAGCAAAGACCTGCGTTATGAATGCTGTACATCCGACATTGAGTGCTCGTTGTTCGAGGATTGCCACGATGAATACGTATTGCCTTGCCTGACGGTTGACAAACTCTCGCTCCGGACAGCCTCCAGCACATTGATGAATGTAGGACGAAAAATCACAGACTTATAGCACATTCGCCGCCCAGGACTTCGAGTACGTATGTAGTATCCTCTGCGAAAGTGCATGCTTCTTGAGAACGACGACGATTGCCAGCACTTAAGTGCCTTAGGGTCAAAAGCTCGTGTCAAACGTGATTCCCTGATGCCTATCAATGCTTCATGAGTGAGGACGAAGGGTGGTGGTGGCATCTGCCTACGTAATATCTTGTTTTCGTGGCTACTCTACGTGGTTCGACAAATTGATCGACTACAGTACGTACGAAGGTTCCACTGTATTCTTTCTTCATCTAATTACGTGGATACCAAAAACACACACAGAACACATATACATACGTACGTACGTACTCAATCATGGTCGTTGTCGTCTAGACATGTTCTATAAGGATCCAAAGCCTTATTACTCGTACGTATGCAAAACGAGCACGAAAGGAGCCCAGGCCAGGACGGAGAAGAACGCTCTCGTATTTTGGGCAGATGACCACTGATTGCCTTACAACAACAACAACACCAGGCAGGAACGCACTTGGTGCGTTGCACTTACCTCTGTAATCTTGTGTTCGAACAGGAAGCAACGCTGTTCTCCGGGCGTCGGCAGGCACATTGCGCTTCGAGCTAAAAAGTGGAAATTGGAATTATCGTTTACGACCTTGCGACTCTTCACTTCCATTATATATTGGACTTTCATTGGTTGTACGTATGTTGCTCACATTTTGTAATGCTACTACGTAGGTACGTTGTCAAACGACGAGAATACTATCTGTAACGTTTGAAGCAGAGAGTGTTTGGTCCTTATTAACACGAGCTATGCATAATCCAGTCTCCGTCTGTCTGCGTTGTACATTCCACGTCTATCTTGATATCTGGTATGCACAACTCCTTGTGTTGCTGCCCCTGCATATATCACTACGTACGTGTTACGGTCAGGCCTGATGTTCTTGCCCTGCCACTATTTTGTTATTCTCGATAAGTCACGCGTGTTTTTCGGACGTCGTTGCTCGTAAGGATCCTGTGTTCGTGCCAGCTATACCATGTATATGATATTAAAAGAACGTTAGAGGAGGACTACGCACGCACGTAGTTATGGTGGATGGTAATATAAACAAATGAGCACATGACGAGGGAAGGAACACTTGAGAAGCCTGCCTTCTTAAGTACGTATGTACCTACATCTATGTTGTTCCTGTTCAACTACTTATATTCTTGCTTCCGTAGAAGGTCATCTGCTCTTTAACGTACCTACGTACGTATCTATGTATATTTAAGGGTGAGGAAGTCTCGAACTGGTACAGGATTTACTCATTCAAGTCTCGTCGTGGTTTATGTTATTTTGTTACGGGGTTACTTATACAGTACGTACATCCACATCATGAACGAGTTGACGAGGTTTTTATCCGTTTCGTTGGCATCTGTTTAGAGCAGGTCAAGTTAGATAAATACGTACTAGTACGTACGCTGCCAACGCCTCTCGAGACCTCACGACTTCCCTTGCTTCTTCTAGAAGATAGTGGTTAAGATACGGACGTGAATTTCCTCATCTGAGTGACTCGTATTGACAGCACCACTTTCAAACTTTCAATCAACTCACGCTACGTCCATGCGTACATATATTACTCGTGTCATATCTGAAAGGAAGATGCGAACTCGCAAACGATCTAGCTAATTCGTAGTGACCCATCCACAATGAATTACACTCGCTCCAGTATTCAAGTCCGGACACGAGTGAAGTGGCACGTACTGACACTCGTCGTGGCCTCGAGAGCTCTTTCATCAAATCATGACTTCATTTCGGTCGATGAGTCGTCTTCCGGTAAGAAGGTCCGGTGAGTCTTGATTTCAATTTATTCGGTATGTAATATTAATAGCCCAAGATTGAGATTAAGAGTCTCGAGACCTGCTGTCATCTTCACCTTCGGATAGAAGCAACGGAACAGGACTCGGATCCCTGCTTCTTCGCGACCCATCCCGCTCCTCGTCATATTCTTCGATTACAATTGCTGGTCCTGGTTCCCCAACATCCGTATCCTCCTCATCTGTCTGTTCACCGACTACATCCTCGTCCTTCTCTTCATGGTCGACAAACACAAAACTACCCACTACAATTCCGGCACCGACCCAGTACACCCAACTTTCGAACCTTTCTTGGATAACCATCTGTCCTACTAGACTTAGTGGAATTGTTAAGCTCAATCCAACCGTGACGACAAGTGGACTTGTAAAGACCATAGCGTAGGCCCAGCAGATATCGCTGAGTAGACTGCTGATGGAGTTAACAAGTAGAATCATCCAGATATATGAGGTTGGTGGAAAACTGAAGGGCTCCATGCCTGTGTAGTGTAGTATTGGGAAGAGAGGCACCAGGAGGATGATGTTGAATATGCCTACGAAGCCAAAGAAAGTAGGCATGTGAATCGACTTCGGGTGTACAGACATGGTAGTTTTCTTCAGAGTGATGGTGTAGAAGCCATAGATAACAGCTGATAGTAACGCCAGTGCATCGCCCAATGCAAGTTGGTAGGGTGGTTTGTCCGGGAACACGTCGAGTGCTCGCTTTGACTTTCCAGCCTCCTCATCTTGAGCTGAAAGGTCGACCTGGGAAATAAGGATGATACCGGCCAGGGATGCAAGCACACCACATAACTTCTTCCACGTGAACTTCTCCGCCCCTGTGAGCGCTCCAATCAGCAACGTCCAGACACTCGCTGTCGATGTCAAGACTGTAGCGCTTGCGACAGTCGTATACTGCAAACAAGAAATGGCAAAATAGTTTGCTGTGAACCAGAGAATGCAAAACGCCAACGAGAGGCGTGCGGTAGGTATGAGTCCAAGTACTTCTCCCGAACCAGCAGAAGTTGTCGAAGCTATCGCATCGTCTGGCTTCAAAAATGATTCTTCCTCATCAACAGGCATGTACGGTTTAGATTCATCGTTCCTCCAAAATGTCCGGACTGCCCGCAAAGAAAATGCTGATCGTATTGTGTCTCCCAGAAGTCCTTGCTTCTGTTTCTTATATGCGACCTGCGCTAGTCGAGGTATTATACATAATGTAAACGCGGAGGTGTTAATATACGTCAGGAAAAATGGTTTGGCAAAGCTGGCGTCGGCGAAAATGCTCTACTCCCGTGTTAGCATCTGTCGCTTGCAGGAGTATATCGACCGGCACGCACACTGCCCAAAAAGTTCGATGTCGTCCATAAAAACACCACAAGTAACAATAGTATCAAACCCAAAGTATGCCTCGCAACACCTGGCAGCCCACTCTTCTTCTCCTGGATCGCTGTTGTGGCACGCCCATCATCACTGTACGCCGCGAGTGTTGACGAATCTGACGAGTCGTCCATTTCAAAGGTCTGTTCAGCAGGAGGGCAGGAAGGTCCATGATGGTGGGAGCTTTCTATCTTCCTCGGGTTTGGCATGTCCACGATCTGGGAAGCCGTGTCATTTGCTGGAAGATTTGCGGATTAACCCCGGTGGGTTTCCAACTTTGAAGTTAATGACGAGGTCACGCGGAGACGGGCCGCCAGCAAAATCTCGTCTGGTGATGTCTGTGGTCGAGCGCCTTTCTGGGCGTGATATTCGATGACTGTACGTGTGATATAAAGTAAATGACCGTCACAGACCTTGATACAGCGTGAGTTAACGAGAAGAGCACACGACATGTTGTACGCACGCCAGGTCTGTAGTCAGTTTATGCCATGTGCAGGTGATTTCTAAATTTGGCATAGTTCGTGTAACAGAGTTGCATTTGCCGTCTTTGATGGTTTCGGAAGTATGACAGAGGAGCCCCTGAACTTTCATTCAAGTCGGTCAAAATCCATCGTAGATTTGAGGTTACGACCATAGAGAACTCGCTGTCAATGCTGACAATACAGCGAAGTTACGTCGTAGGTAATGCCGCCTCTCACGGATTAGGACAAAAGAAATGAATCAATTAACAGCAGGAAGACATCGAGTTCAAGCAAGCCAAAGCAATCGTATTGTATTGCTATACCTTGTACAGTGCGTACATAGGTAAGTACGTATATAAGCAATCATCCGAGTTCAAGTCTAGACGTGAAACTAAATTGTCCTCATAAAGCCACCAAGGGCGTCTACCTCAGAAGAGGTGTTCATGCATGTCGGGCTGTTCCGCAACACCATACTGCAAAGCATATCAAAAAGCACATTGCAATCTATAAAAAAGCTGCTGGTCTCCTAGCCCGTTGTCATAAAATCACATAAATCACATCACATAGCTCAAATTGCTCACTCCACCTCTCAGAAACGCGTTCTTCGGCCTTCTCGAGCTGGCTCTAAAACCCATTGCCAAAATTGGAAAAGTTCTGTGGCATGCTTGGATTGCCTTGGTTCCGATCGAGATGCGTCCCAGTGATGAGAGAAAGCATGTCTCTATCTCCAAACGTAGGCCCAATCCCACCATAACCTTGATTGACCGTAGCAGTGTTCGAGTCAAGATTGAATAGATTGTCGATTGGCAGACTGATCCAGTCGTCGTTCGTAGTGTACAGGGCAGGATCCATGTTCGTGTCAAAGTCCATAGCTGTATCAAAGGTAGCCAAGGGGTCAAAATTGGGGGGTGGCATGAAAGTTTGTGTGGTAAAATCAACCATTGGGATGGTGCCGAGGATATCGGGAGAGTCTGAATCAAACACGGCGTAGTCGGAGGAATTCGTGCCTTGGGCCTGCTGAGCAGGGTTAGGCTGAGGTGTCATTTGACGGGACTGTGCTCGGCTGCCAGGCTTCGGAACACGAATCATCTTGCGTTGAACATCGTCCATGATGTGTTGGAGAAGGCGAGCCATGTGGGGACCTAGATGCACATCGTCGACATTCTGATCATTCATTCGATGGGTCATTTCTCGCAACAGCTTGTACTCTGCCCGGACGACCTTCTCTTCGGCACCGAGACTAAAGAGCTAGGATTCATGTTAGCATTTCATATCGTTCAGTGTTCGGGTACCATACCTTGAGGATGAACATCATGCCTGACAGAGATCGAAGGAAGGTTCGGACTGGAGCATTCCCCAAAGCCTTCATGTCACCAAGACCATGAGCAGATGACTTCAGAATCTGCTCTGCAGCAGCTCGGACTTCGTCGATGTAGTGCTGGTTTTCCTGCATGACCAAAGCAAGTTCTCTCGATGTCCCACGACGTGTACTGTCTCGGTTTTGCATAGCCATCTGGCTTACCACTCTCTGCAACCCCAGAGAATTGATGTAGAGTCTCGCATACTCAAATTCCGTTCTGAGCACATGACGCATGTGTGGCACCAAGTGTTGCTCAACTGACGTATACAGGTCAAACCAATCGTTGAGTCGAGGAACGAATTTTGCAATCTCCTTCTTGTACTGCCCACTGTCGATGAGCTTTGTGCTGTATTCTCGAGATGGAAATATGTCGCGGTTCGCATCAAACATCAAACTAGCAATCTCAAACCAGAGCTTTTGCATCTTGTCTATCGGTAAATTCGATTCGGGTCCATTCCTATCGTAATCCTGCTCTGGTGACAGGGAAGATTGGATGCCAATTCGACCACTGATCTGTGAGACATAGGTGATAACCAACCGACGGGTTCGACGTCGCGTGAGACATGCAGAGTTCGGACCGTGCTTCCCACCACAAGAAGTATGGCGTGTATCGAAGACACCCAGCTCGAAGGAAAGTGACTGCGCGAGTCCTAGCAACATCCATGACATTCGATCAGATCGCCAGCCTGGCTCGAGCCAAGCCGAGTAGGGCAGACTCTCAGAGTCGTCGTTCTGCACTGAAGCGCCGTCGTTTAGCAGAGAGAAGTTGGTACCAAGAAGCTTGTCCTCGTCATCACCAGCAGGAAAATGCAAGGCTCGAGGCTGCCAATCGGTGAGTAGCAGACAAGCCTCGATTGTGCCAAGTGTTCGTAAGCTGCCTTTCCAGGTAAATTGTCCAGTGACTGATTCTAGAGTACGTGCCATGCCAGCACCACAAAAGCCACCACAGAATTGTTCCTGGCCCCATAGCAGTCGCTGAACAATCTTGCGAAGGGCATCCCAGAGCTTCTCGTGGATATAATAGCCCCGTGTGACGGCCGCCTGCGATTCCAACCTACAATAGCGAGACGTAATGGAGAGGATAGCAAGAGCAAGAACAGGTTCCTCAGTCAGAAGTGTATGATGAGTGGCCGGGTCTCTAAAGTCGTGAATGATTACTGGCGTCATGGGTGCGAGGTGAGTGTAGAAGTATTCGATGTACTGAAGAGCTTCGTCCGCTGTGAACCATCCTGCTCGAACGAATCGCATCTGTGACCAGTGCTTAAGGGCTGTCTCACGAGCTTCTTGTGCACGGGATGGGAGTGGTCCACGAATCTCACGGGTGGCTCCTGTAAGGGCTCTTTGCCGTTGGCGCACTTGCTCGGGATCACCGTTAACTTCCGTTGATGTAGCGGCTCGAACCAAGACACTCAAGTTGTCGGTAGTGTTGTTAAACGACTCAGCTAAGCTCTTGTCCTGTGGGATTACCACATGATCATCACCATCTGCAGTTCTTGACGAGGTGCTATTGCCATAAGATTTTCCCATACCACTTTGTTGAACCGGAAACGAATGGTTAACAGGTAAAGCAAATGGTGTCGGCGTAGGTCGTGCAGGGTGAGAGGTGTAGTTTGCTTGTGGACGCTGTACACTTAGCGGAATTGGCGGCGACTCTGCTGAGAAGACACTGCGAGTGGGTGAGATCGGATTGGAACTGTAACGAAAGCTGTGTGTATCCCCTGAAGCGCGAGATGGAGCTGACCGAGCATCTTTTGAGTCCGTTGAGTCGATACGAGGTCTCTTGACTGCGCGTTCAACCTCCCCAGCATTCGAGTCTTTCTTCCGCTTGTCTTGGAACCAGCAATGTTTCTTCTCGCGTGAACATTTTGCACACGGTCCTGAAGTCGGATTGTCAACATCCCCTAGGTCACACTTGACCTTTCGTTCACGGCATGGTTCGCATGCTTGGTAGTTCCGTCGATGCTTGGTGGGCGCTCGCTCTGCATTGTTCCTGCCATTGTCTTCGGGAGGTGTCTCTTCCTTGCGCGTAATACTTTGTTGAGTAATTTGCTCATTGAAGGGCAGCGACGACTGCTGCACGTTCGTGTAGGACATGCTGGCAGTTGTGTCAGGTATGAATAGTGTAGGACAAATGTGTGTCGTGCCGTTGATAAGCGTGTGGAGAGACGGGCGAAATACACGTTGGCGGGACTCGACGCACGATTAACGCAGCTGTGGCCTGCTGCCCGCAGGCAACTCTTAGTTGTGGCTAATAGTGGCTGATAATGACCGATGAGTAAGCAGATCTGCTCTTTGCCGAAACCCCGCAGCTGACGCTCGAAGCTTCGGCAGTAGCTTGACCGAGAAAGGAGTGGTACCCCTGAGTGGTTGAACGTGCTTGAATATGGCAGATGCTCATAAGTCTCTACCCAGGATTGTACTGTACTCTATGAACGACCGGAAAGGATAGTGGTGGAAGTATGGAACGAGGAGGCTATTGCAGGGCTGGAAAGTCGCTCCTTTTATGTGCTAGCAGATGATTGGTCGTTCGTTCGCGGTTAGCCTCGCGAGGCAGTGCAAGGCAATATTTGTTCTCGAAACAGCTAGTGTTGACATTACAGTACGTTCCGTTTGTGAAGCCACGAACTCGACAGTGAGCTCACCATTGACAAGATCCACTTTCAGATTGTCATGCAGTAAGCTCAATATCTGTGGTGACATCCTATGTGGTGAAACAGTCGTTGACCTCTTTAGCAGCGATAATAGGCAAACCCTCATGGTGTCGGAAGACTCAATTCAGAGTATCACTGTGTTTAATGAGAACGAACTCCTTGTGAACAATTTTCAAGAGGACGGACTGCTCCGCTTAAACACAATGCTGCTTCAACCAGTGTCTCGTAGCATGCTCTTGCGGTAAGGCAAGCCTCGCGCCATGACAGATCCATGAAACACATCTTCCCCACCAGTCTTTTCATTCTGATAGATACTACCAGCCTTGCTTTCAACACTTGCATTGTTTGTTGAACTCGTTACGCTTTCCTCGCTGTTCTGTCGAGAAAGATCGGGTGTGCCCCGCAGTAACCCCCGAACACCACCTGCTTTTCTGCCAGGAAGTTCCTCATTGCCAGCCGTCAGTACAAAAATCAGATACTTCAGATTCGGCAAAGTATGTCGAATATCCATCACACGCAGGCCAGACCTATTCATGAGGAACTCGACGTCCTTGTTGAGGAGGAAAACTCCGTATTCAAACTTGTACGCTGCTCCTACTGGTTGCAAGGGAAAATGCCTTTGAGCAATGGACGCAGATATGTCGTCTCGGATAATGTAGTCTGAAGCAGTAACCTCAATCGGATATGGTAAATGTACGGACAGATACAGTGAGAGTTGATGTACCAGCTGCGCGGTAAAACCTAGAGCAGCTGCAATCTCGTCTCGATTGGTGTCGTGGAATATTGAATTGGGAAGATGAATATTGCGAATTGAAAATTGCAAAGCCTTGTTCTTGACTGGTTCAATAGGGAAGATCTGCAACAAACTGGTGCAAATACGTCGGATCTGACCATTGGACCTCTGTACCAAGCCATCCAAATCCTGGTGCACCCTTCCTGTCGTCGCCTGCACCTGCTTGTGCTTTTCTTCGCCTTCAGTCTGGGCGGAGGACAAGCGCTTCACGGTTTCCCTCCTTCTCCTCAGGGATGTTGTAAGCTCAGCTTTGGTTTTGGTAGCCTGGTCGAGACTCTTTTGCTCAGTCTCCAGCGTGCGCTTGGTATTGCGAATCTCTTCGTGTCGAGAGGAAAGCTCAGACAAATCATGCTCAGCATGTGGCATTTCTGTAAGCAGTTTGTTGATGTCAGCCTCCAATCTAGCACGTGTACGAAGAGCATCTTGAATCACATCATCCAAGTTGGCAAGCTTGATCAATGCATCAAACGATGCTGTTTGACCAGGCGCTATTGACTTCATTGCCGCAGTCAAGGGTGGTCGCTGTTGACCTTCAGCCGGTAGATCCGTGAAGCTGGTATAAAACCCATCAGATAGATGCAATAGTACACAATTCTCTGGCAGAGGATGATGAAATGTTTCTAGCGATCTTCCGACAAACTGTAGCGAGCGCAAGTTGACCTGAAGCTCAACAAGAACTCGATAATCAGTCATCAGCTCATTCTTTGACCATACCCGCAAGACAAACTCATCACTTCTGACGACACTGCCAATTGAAGGATCTAAATCGAAGAAGCCGAAAGTTGGATTCATCGAGTTCTCCATTACCTCGCTGATGTAGACAGGCTGCTCGAGTTCTTCATGGTGAATAGAGAACCACGAGGTGACCAACCTGTTTACTTCTACTGCTTCCAGTTTGGACTGTCGCGCTCGCGGGTCAGATGTTGCCCAGTGTAACGTGCTTCTCCTTCTCAGGGTGCGTCTCGCTGGCTTAGGTGGACTACTACCAGCTTCTTCATGTGTTCTCGAGGTACGAGGGGAGGTTTGATGTGGACTTGCGAAGGGCTTGGACAACTGGTCGAAGGACTTTGCATGCTGAATGGTGCGAGAGTCATCTTGAATCAGAGTCTTTGCTGCAGTTTTGAGATTGTACTCATCGTCTGTAATGGTCTTGCCCTGTGATCGTGGTGCAGGCGGACTCACGTTGAGGTTCCGCAGAGAGATACCATGAAGGTGACGGAGGCGTCGGTTCTATAACATGTGAGCCTTCTGCATTCGGGTTCTCGGTAACGACTTACCCATGTGTAGAGAAACGGTTGCTCACGTCTTTCTGCGGTCGACGTGAGCGCACCGCGAAGTTCTGACATCCGGGCGATGTTGTGAGCACATCTCTGTACGTTGGAGAGCCCTACAATAAATGTCGGTAGTGACGGCACTCGTACGCAACTTATTCAACGTCCGAGCTGGCGTTGTTCCGCAGTGTCGTACAAAATCAATGTTATAATGGGAAGAATAAAAATCTGCCTCAACTCCAACCTGATGAGCAGTCAAGACATACAGATTGAAGTTGAGGACCAACAAATATTGTGTGGATGGATTTGAACCAAAGTAAAGTGTGTTGTTATTTACATCGTGGCCGTACAAACGACTACACAGTACTATGTGCACTATGCAGCAAGATCAGAATGCGCAACTAACCTAATCGCAAGTTGTGACAATCTGCCAAAGAAGAATCTGTGAAACTTGTCTACGAATTGTTCTTCATTTCCCGCAGAGCTCCCATTACCTCTGATGGGTCTTGCTTGCCCGTGGCCTTACGCATCTCATCTGTATCGACCCGCATGAACAAGTTGTGCTTCTTTTCATCGCCGATGGTGCTGAGCCCTTGCGTCTCCTTGTTGTCCTCAGCCAGCTTCTGCAACTGTTGTATTGCAGAGCTATTGGGCGCGACCTTAATCAAGAACTTGACGTTCGCCTTGGTATATTCATGGCCGGGAAACACTCGAGTATCATCAGGCAGGCTAGCCAAGGTCTTGTTCAACGCAACATGCATCTCCTCTGGTGTACCCTCAAAGAATCTTCCGCACCCACCAATAAACAGTGTATCACCGGTGAACACAACTCGTTCATTCTTGCTCTTGTCTTCCATGAACCAACATATGCTGTCTTGGGTGTGACATGGTGTGTAAAATGCAGTCACTTCTACGTTCTTGCCGATCGTGAATTTTGAGCGGTCGGCAGGCGTTTCGGACACAGCTTGACAGTCCTTTCCGCCAACAACCGGTACCTTTTCTGAAAGTCGAGAGAGAATCTTTGAGTTGCCACCAGAGTGATCCCAGTGGTGATGTGTATTGACGATAGATTTGAGCTTAAGCCCTTTGGATTTAATGGCGTCTTGCAGCGGTGGTCCAGCTCTGTCCAGCGTAAGTCTTAGTTGTATACATACAGGTTTCCACTGACTCATCAGGATTCGCCGGGTCTATGATGACTCCTTCCTTTGTCTCTTCGTCGCTGACAATATAGGCATAGTTGTTGGACGAACCAACCCCTTGTAGTTGTTAGCATTCTTATTGGAATTAAGGTAGTGGGAGGCATACACATGGGTATTGATTGGATATGCATGGCTCTGACAGTCGATGGTCGGACTATTAGAGACGGGATCAATGTTCTCACGAGGTTTCTGAAGAGCATTGGTAGTGGAGGTCAACTAAAATGCTTGCTGAGAAAGCGAACAGTAGTCATGTTGCGTGCGGAGAGCTGACAACGTTCTTCTTCCCCGATATTGAACTGAGACTGCGCTGACGTCACTCATTTCGAGTCTTCTGTACTAGCTTCGTCCTGCCTTTCTGTGCTGTTCGTGTTTGTAGGACAAGAACACATATCAATTTGCTCTGATGCTTCAAGTTCGCCCAGGATATCCTGTTCGATCAGCTCGTAGAAGAGCAAGAAAACGTTTCCTCGTTCGAGAACCTGTTCCTCCGATGTCTTTGTAACGACCTCATCGTTGAAAGAATACCACTCTTTCCCACGCTTCCCATAAGCAATGTAATGACCATTATCGTGTCGCCCTGAATGTGTCACTGTGCACCTAAGCTCGTATGATCCATGCCGGCCAGAAGGAGATCCTCCTATTGATGCGACCCAGTCATCCACAATTTCGAGAGCAGGAGGGAAGTTGACCAGCGATGTATTCTTTCGCTGGTTACCCCAATCATCGAAAATGCTACGATTGATATGAACGACCAGGTCTCGAGGTAGTCGTCCGAAAAGAATTTGCTTAGCTTTGGTACTGAGGACTTTCGACTTCCTCTCACCCTCCACTTGATTAACCGAAGGTTGCTCTGAGGTCGTTGCTTCCTGGTCTATAATCCGTGTACACTCATCACATTCGACACCCTCAATCAGTTCTGGGTCGGTATAAGCGTTGAGGAGATCCTCTAAGTAGCAATCTCCTCCAAGACCAAGATTAAGGGTCAGACAATTGAAAGACATTAAAGACAGTCCTTCCGAGAAGCCACACTTCTCGCACTTGAGAATTTGTGAAAGTGCGCCGTCTAATGGATTTCGTGGAAGTAACATCTCGCTGGTCCGGTGCAATGTTTCGTCCTTGTTGTGTTGCGACATCGCTCCTTCAATCTGCTGTTGTCGTGAATCCGGAAACCGTAGCGCTGCAAGTCCAGGTGCAAGGCGTCTGCTCATTGTCCGCTGGTATCGAGCGGACTCCTTATCCACCGCGTCTAAAATCTTCGAAAAATATTCCTGAGCATCCTGCTGCTGCCAAGTGCTCATAGACTTCAGTGTGGACGGTGGCCATATTGTTCTCCTTGCATCAACCTCTTCCTGTAATTGACCCAAAAAGGTCTCCAAAGCTTCGTGCGTAGCTGCTTCGATTCCCGCTCTCTCAAACATCAAGCAACTCCTCTCCACGAATGCTTTGAATGCTGGAAGAGACGCCAGGCCTTGAAGAACGCTGTTTTGATAGCAGGAGTTGTCCCAATTCCCTAGTCCCGAGAAGGATGTCTCTACCGTCTTGGTTACGAACTTATCGAATCCTGACAGACTCCTTGCTTTTGAAACGATGGATGAGACGCCCGATTCCTCCTGAGTATGCGGTGTTGCTGCGTTATTGTTCTGAGAGTTGACTGCTCCATGTCCAACAATAGCCCTCGATCGTCCTGCGGTATTGGCTGCCAATCTCTGTAGTGTATTCATAAACCGCACAGGTATTAGAGAAGTGCTATACTCATACACCGTTCTCTTGATTGTGGTCTCGTATGCAAGATAAGGGAAGCCATAGAATGCGATTGCAGCTAGGACAATAGTGATTATTGCTGCTTGCAATCGTTGCGATATTTCTGTTTGCGGATGCAGGACATCTGATCCAGGGAATTCAAGGCGGTTCATTCTTCCACGATACACGATGGTGTTGTTCGCGCTTGCGGTAATGCATATGGTAAAGTGGAAAGACAGAGCAACCACGGGTCTGCTTGTTTGTGTGCAAGATCGTTGGACTGTTTAGTCGCCGGAAGTGAGACTGATTGCAGTCCGTGAAGCGAAGATATCAGATATTGAGGTGCTCCGCGTTCAAACGTCTGAAGCCAATAGTAGTCTGGGCACGAAAGATGCATCGAACTCTGAGTAGCTCGAGTCCGAACTTATTACAGAGTACAAGATCTCGTCTTTTCGAAAAGCAGTCTACAGTGAGTCCGCAGTTCGATAGATGTTGGAGGAGGATGCGTCATCCTCGAGCAATTTGAGAATTAGATGAGTACTAGAATTTGTAGCAGTGAGCTTCTACAACACGGCCGCCGACCACTCCATGGTCTGCTCAATTCTGCAAGTTTACTGCAGTTGGAGCAGCGTCTGCTTGCTCCCCATGCTGCATCTGCTCTCTTTGCTGTCTGTTCGCTCTGAACCGTCTCAATGCGAGCGCCGCATCGCCCGTAACATTCCCCTTCCACCACCTGTCCCACAACCATGCCATCGCGTCCTCGGCGGCTTTCTTCAGCACGTGGACTTCTGGTAGTTCACCATGGCTCACCTGATGTCGCAAGTCCACAAAACGAGAAGGCATAGCAATAGCTGCTGCATGTGCATACATAGATGATTCGCCTGCCACCTTAACATTTCTCTCTTCCTCAATATCATCTTCACTTGTAGCCAACGATGCAGTAGCAGCTCGATTGGCATCTCTGTCAACAAAGCCATTGACAAACCGCATGAAGGCAAACGCGAACATGAACTGCACGGCACGATAAGAGTTCGGGTCAGCGGTTTGTGCCATCTGTTCGTACTTTAGAATCGAATCAGTCAAGTCTGCTGTAGACAGTACAGCTGGTGGTACTTTGTGCGATTTGAAGGTCCAGACATTAACTTTTGCGATTGCTTCTGATCGCATATCTTCGATGTGTTCCGAGCCATACGGATCTTTGGTAGTCCGGTTTGGAAAGAACCAATCCCTTACCATTGCGAGTTCAGACTCGTCTCGCCATGGAGATGAACTTATTTCTGGCATTCTTTGAAGTGCGACCTAGCCTGAAGGTGCGGCTGGAGTACATACACTGCTGCTGCTGGTATGCTATCTGCACAAGCTAGTATTAGGAGTACTTATCGCACTTTGAGTGCTATAACTCATTTTAGATAGGAGATGAATGGTAGAAGGTAAAGTGGTCGTCTAACAAATGAAATGTGTTGACAGACAAATATAATGCAACAGACTTGCGGTACGCATTCACGAAATCCGAAAACTGGTATCCCAGCTCTGCTCCAAGCCAAACACTAATCTCTTTTTAAAAGCCACACCTTGTCTCGGAAGACACGTAGAATCTGACCAAGTGATCATAATCTGAACCATAGAACCAGCATCTACAGTATTGGCAAGAATACTTACTGAAATAAGCAAGTACGCTACTGGTGAATCTCACGCTGCGATATATTGGGAAACATCAATTGCAATTCTTGGGTATCTTTAATGTCAACCAATTCAACAACGCCATCTCCTCGCTAAAACGCTAGAACAAATAACGTGATAAAGCAAGGTATAACCATAAGTCTTAATCAGAACCAGCTGTACATCATACCATTGTTCATCAATTGTTGTCCTCTGTATGCTGCGCCATAGTCGTAAACACCTGCAATATTGGATTCCAATGCGCTATACGATATGTCGTTATTGTTGTGAAAACCGAAGGTTGTATTGGGTTGCTGGACTCCGTGCAAGTCTATTGGCTGCTCAAGAATTGCATGAGATGTCGAGTCATCCTCCAGCTGGGTGTGATCTGTCTCCCCATCCCCGTCTTCATCTTCGTCCTCACATTCGCCGTCTTCTGGCGAAGGAGGTTCGAACGACTCTTCCAGCTTCAAGCTTTTTTTCCGAATTGCCATCGACCCACCAAACAAGAGACTAGCCGACTGTACTTGAGCTGGGGAGTCATAAAGACCCATGCCAACTAACTCGTGTGTGTCAATGTCGTTTTCTGTGAGCGAAACCTCAAAAGCGTGGCCCATATCAGGCATAGGTAGGAAGTCTGGAGAAGCGGGGGCTGTGGCGATATCATAGGTATTCGACAATGGCACTGATGGCCATGGGTAGTTGCCATAATCGTTCCCATCAATATGTCCGGTAGACATCGGAGTATAGGCTGTTGAGTTGTTGTCCCATGCGTACTGATGCATCCCTGAAGGAAAGAATTCCTTCTGCACGAAATCGTAGTTCGGCCCAGCAAGTGGGTTAAGAGATAGGTCAGGACAATTGATATAAGGTTCACTAATGGTTGGACAAGTAGTTGGTGTGACCAATCCGTAGGCGAAAGTCGTGTTTATAGGACACTCGTATGGCTCGTGTATGAGCTGCTGGTCTGCAACTGGATATTGCTGGAAGTCGCTGATGAAAGATGGGTGCCAGCTCATTGGCCGTGCATTTGCAGTAGCATTGCGAGTTAGTGTTTGAGCATCAATGCCCATTCTATGCGAGTCTCCCATGGACTTCGTCCTTATGGGCACATGGGTTGTCATCCTCCTCCGACTGCTGGTGCGTGGACTCTGGTTTCGACTGCTAGATTTCGTGACCTTGGTAGGCCGCTTGAAATAGGCGGAAAGATTCTGAGGAAATGCCATAGATTTGTTGAAAACGTTTCGCGAGGCTGTGGTTCTTGATGCATCATGGTGCCCACCAGCTGCCATTTCGATCGACCTTCTGGCAATGTCTCACAATAGTGGTAAAGGGCAAAATCGAAGGTCAAGGAGAGAAGGAGCGACACAAGATTGGTGACATGAAATCAATCCGAAACACGAGAGAGGCAAACATGGTGTTGAAGCAAGTGGACTTGGTCACGGTTTGATTACCATACTTAGCGGCGGTGAGAGCTATGGTCGAATCAAGACTTGTGATTCATCGTGAATCGAAAGGCTATATGCCTTGACTCGGGACATAGCGATGGCGTACAATCAGAAGCAAATTTGCACGAAAGCTGAAGCTTGATGGTTCCTGCAAGGCCGGGAAATGGGTCGGACAGGTAAAGAGACACCGTCGAACGGTTAGCGCATGGTCAAGTTTACCTTTGAACCATCCAGTGGTTTCATTGCATGGTCCTTGCACTTCAAAAGGAGCTAGCGCCTGTCAATCATCCGCATGAGATAGAGCGAACCTCCACGAGCAGACTTGTAAGTACGGTAGAAGGGATGACGCGGACGATAGTGTCAAATCTGGGTGTCTCAACCGTCGGCTGCCGAAGCTTGCCAAAGCAAATAGCGAGGACGTCCAGGGGCGCTTACCTTGACACGAGTGCCGACGCACGGGCAGAAAGTCTAGCCAGGCCACGACCCAGGCAGGGTTGTGGCAGCAGATGGCGTGTCATCAAACAAGCTCAGTGGAAAGCGAAAGGACGCAGATGTGCATGGAGATATGCATGGAAATCGTATGTATGGCTTTAGAGCGATGAGCCCTATGCGGAATAAGATTGGTCAGCGCAGAACATGATGTTTCCACATTTCGTGCTCACACACAGGACTTGCCAGTGTGTCCAGCCAGGGGGCCTTGGCTCAAATCGCTGGCTTGGGTGGCTTGCACCCTTTGCAACCCCACTGACACGGATACAGTATTTTGTTGTGATGTTGCTTGCATGAATCTGTGGAGCGAGCCATGTCACACTCCTAGACAGATATCCACACACGGGTCTTGTAGTGATGGAGTCTACTGTACATGTATTGTGCACGACTTAAGCCAGATTGGTGAGTGCAAGGCGGCAGAGCGGTGGCGGGCCGGGTTGACAAGTACAAGTTGTACAGTACAGTACGAAAAGCCTCCGGCACACATCGGTGCTACCATAGAGTACAGTACTGTAAGCCTTGAAAGCATTCCACCTGGAGCATCCCAACCTTCAGCTGTACAGTACTGCACAATACATGAGCCTCTCTACAGTACTAAGTATGTCTCGGTCGTTGGAGCATGTGTACAAATCATTTCCAGTAAGCTGCTTCTTGTGGCTATTGTCAAGCGCTTGTTTGGTTTTTGTGGGATTCCTTGTCAAGCACCGACCGAGTGTGTAACCTGCATGGGGAAATGATGCTAAAACTTGCGAACGCCCTTGTCCCCTCTCTTGAGCGCCGGTCTAGCGTTTCCTTAGCTCATTTTGTTGCTCACCGACATGCGTCTGCACAGAGTTTGAGCCTCAGTAGTGGAGTAACCTACAATGACCTTTTTTCAGCATCAAACAGTTCGTCATCCTTACCCGTGCCACAAAGTTGTGAAAAGAGAACAGATATTTCTGGGCTACAGCCGTTACGGAGAGACAGAATTGCTTACGTCCTAATATCGGTTAGCAATATCCATGAATACTCCTGTCTCGAAGCTTGAAAAGCCATCAGGAGCCAGAATGTTGGTGAACCCAGATGATTCTCGATCGTTTGTAGCAGACTAACTCTTGTGATACAAATATATCATGCGGAGCTGCGATCTGACCACGATGCACAAACTTACGAAGTCCACTGGCAGTTTGCACTAGTCGATCGGTTTTCTGAAGAGCGAATGGCGTACGAGGAAACCCTCGAATCCGTTAAACCTTGTCATTTGTCGTATTACATACCAGGGTTACTGTCATCACTCCTTTCCAAAAGTTAGTGGGTCGGCATGTCAATAAGAAATCCCTGTCCGCCGTCCTACAGGGCGTTTTCCTCTAACCGCTGAATTAGACCGAACTGCTTTCTCAGCACCTCGTGATTGATTTCCGGTGCTTCAAGTTGTTCATGAAGGTAAGTCAGCGATGGTATTGTTGAGCAGGTTATGTGCGGCAATTCTGTGGACGCCATAAGCCACAGTTGACAAGGCCAAGCCGGAAACGATATATTGCCTCAGGAACAAATCGAGGCGAATTGTACATCAAAGGTAGACCCAAGAAGCTCGATGGGCTTTGGGGCCACATGCATTATCAGCCGAAACATGCATTGTCGCTCCTGTTGCAGGACTGTAACGAGGTGTGTGTGTGTCCACAAATGGAATCGCAGTCTTTACCATTCCAACACGACTGCCGTCGGGTCCGATTACCGATGCGGCGCTCAACGGTATTGATGCTTGCCTGCTTGTGATTGTTCGGGAAGGATTGCAGAGGACGTGACAACAAAATATGGGGAATCAATAGTGGTACCAAGCAGGCAGAGCTTTAATGACCGCACGATCGACCTTGGCCTCGTTTGTAGACTTCGACCTTTTCATAGTCATGCAGCTAGTGGAGTGAACCGCATTTGTGCAAGAATGTGGGACCTTGATCATCTGCTCTTTGCATACCATGTTCCAAGTCGATGTTAATGAGAACGTGGGTGATCGAGGGTTTAGCGATATGCTGCTCGCATTCCGAAGCCCAACTCGGCTCCGGAATCGTGGCAGTGGGGGAAGCTTTGTGGCTTGTCAGTATTTCTGAACGCCTGTCTTGCCAAGTTTAGGGAAAGAAGGCGATTCGGCAACCAGAGATCCCAGTTAGGAGAACTGAGCATGCCGTGTCAGATGAAACGTAAAGTTCACCACGAGCCACACCATGGTATCGGGACTGTGCTAAGACGCTGATTAAGCGCTATTGATACGCCGGGACAAGGCTAGGTAATGGTGGGTAGACTTGCTCGAAACAGCAGCCCCGCCGTCTCGGAAAAGCCAGAACATCTTGCGCTCTCCTTGCCCTGTGCTGCAACAACTGCGAATACCAGTATGTCAGCTGTGGAGACCAGAAAGTACATGCATTGTTAGCTCGCTTGCTCCCTCTACAGTACAATACAATATTGTGTATGCTGGCACTCGTGGTCTGGCTCGCAGTCCATGCACGCAACTCCTGTCACCATAGCCATATTACCCACTCGCATTGACCTACTGTACCAAATATCAACGGCTAATTTTTCCCTGGAAGCTGACCATTGTTCCGCGACTGCATCGGGATCTAGTCGGTCTTGAGAATGCAGCGCTATAGTGTTGGTAAAATTGTGTACAGTGCATGTCGGCATTCTCCATCTCTTTACTGTACCATACAAGTACTCCTTGTCATGCGCCTTACAAGATCAGTACAGTGTCACTGAGCCCTAGCCTACAAGAAATCATATTGTAAATGCAACGAATCTCAATTCGCATACAGATGATGAACAGAATGGACTCACGGCCGATGGAGGATACAGTGGAGCCCGGATTCTGCCATACCGTGGTAGACCGTCAATCTTGTAGTCTACTGTCAGGCTCGTACTGGGTGCTGTTGGACAACCTTGGAAGGGCTCGGTTTTGACTGTGGAGAGAGAAGCATACATGTATGGACGCAATTCGGGGTGCTGCTTTCCCAGCCACACGGCAAGAAGGCTAGACCACTTAAAACCTGCTGCCGAATATCCTTACGCGATGGGATTCTGGACACAAAGGAAAAAGAGGAAAATACGTATGTACCTAGGTAGGTATGGCTGTTCCAAAGCAGTTTTACCACCATTTCTCGACGAACAGTGACTCCAATCGTTCCGTCCAACTGGCTTGCGTATTGCTGCAATCGTTGAAACCACTTTGTTGCATAGGTACTGTGCCTACCTAGGTACTTAGGTGGGGGCTAATCGACATGAGATTGAGCAGCGGCGATTGGCACCATTGTTTAAGCAACTTGAGTGATTTGGCATGTACCTGCACTTGTAAGTACGCCTCGATGCCGGCCTGAAAGCAGTGTTTGCACCAGATTAACATGATGTTTTTGCTGCTCTGAATGCGCTACAATGATTTGTCGTTATTCAATACCGACATCCCTGTGTAATGCTGCCCCGCATCTACAGTAAATGCGACTACCGGAAGACTTGGCTTACATAAGCAACACCTGCCGCGCCGGATGTGCTCGTATGGCTAAAAACGATGATCGAATCAGGTCATTACCTGACGTTGGCGGATAATCATCCCGTCAAGGCAATTTATTGATATTGTTTTGTGCAGCGGGTAGTTCACCAAATCCTAATAGTTACCTAGGATCAAGTGTACTGCACCCCGCTCAGAAGACATTCTCGCGGAATAGCAACTCGCGATGAGCTTACCGAAGGCTTCGTTGCATTCCGCGCCACACCTCAACAGGACTATTAGTGAGTATCTGAATGTTCAAGACGATCACCGCTCCGTAGGCTGAATCTTCATCGGACTGAGATTCCGACACTAAGCAATGCACAGGGTCATAGTGGTGAGTCCACGGACGATGAGGAAGCCAAAACATTTGAGGTGACGTGCTGTGAGCATCATTCTTGTTCTGGTGACAACTAACCGGTATAGGTCGAATTTGGTGAAGATGCATCTCGACGAAGGAAAGCATCAATGAAATCATCAGAGAGGCCGGAGGTCTTGATGCGAGGGGTTGGGCAAAGGTTTGGCTCCCAGTGCTTCGTGCACAAACTTGTTGGGAAGACCTCCATGGGCGAGCAGCCAAGAGTTGAGGATAAATCAGAAGGCACCCTCGAGTCAATCGATGAGGCCGCGGACACTACGGCAGATAATCGCAATGGCGCTTCACCGTCAGAAGAGCCAAGGGCGACACACTCGAGGTTGCTCACCAAGAAGCAACTCTCAGAGATGGCGCTAAATGTTAGGAACATGGCCAAGAAATTGAGCAGCGTCAAAGTCAAGCTGAACATCAGAAACATTTTTCTGCTCACCAAGGCGCACGACAATACCTTGGTCGCCAAGACAAGGGAGCTCACGGACTGGCTTCTCTCCGACGAGCGAGGCATTGAATACACAGTCTACGTTGAAGATACCATGAAGGACAATAAGGTTTTCGATGCCGCTGGTCTTCTGAAAGGAAATCGAAATCTGGAGAAGCGCCTCAAATACTGGAACAACGAGCTTGCAAAGAAGCGGCCACACACATTTGACTTTTGCATATTGCTTGGCGGAGACGGCACAGTATTGTATTCAAGCTGGATCTTCCAGAGGGTGGTACCACCTGTCCTTTCTTTTGCTATGGGATCGCTTGGTTTCTTGACAAAGTTCGACTTCAACGACTACAAACCCACAATGGAGAAGGTTTTTGCTGATGGTGTGACCATCAGCTTGCGCCTCAGATTCGAAGGTACCGTCATGAGGTCCATGAAAGAATATGCTGAAGGAGAGAATCGAGATGTCGTCGAAGAACTCATTGGTGAGGAGCCAGGTGACACCAGGACACATAAGCCCGATGTAACCTTTGAAATACTCAACGACATAGTGGTTGACCGTGGCCCGAGCCCAACAATGTCAACTATTGAGTTGTTCGGCGACAGCGATCATTTGACCACTGTTCAGGCAGATGGTATCTGTGTGGCAACACCTACTGGTTCTACAGCCTATAACTTGGCTGCTGGTGGATCGCTATGTCATCCCGAGAATCCTGTAATACTTGTTACCGCGATCTGTGCTCATACTCTGTCTTTCCGACCTATCGTATTACCAGATACCATGGTTCTTCGGCTTGCAGTTCCTTACGATGCGAGGTCTAACTCGTGGGCGAGTTTTGACGGGAGAGAAAGGTAGGCTGTCTCAGCCCAATCAGAAGCTTGCAGTTGCTAACAATAACAGAGTCGAGCTCAAACCCGGCGACTACGTTACGATCTCAGCATCGAGGTACCCTTTTGCACATGTGATGCCTCCAGGTCGGAGAAGCGAGGATTGGGTCAATAGCATTTCCAGAACATTACAGTGGAACTCCAGGCAGAGGCAGAAAGCATTTCAAGAGTAAGAATTCTTCCCCAGAATGTCATTACATCTAGATGTTGATAGACAAATCCGCACTATGACGATGTAAAAGGCCGAATGTTCTTGAAGAAGTTCGTTGATCATCTCATGCCTCGTCTTAGACCTGTAGCACTGGAACACGTAATTAAAAAAGGAGTGTCGTCTCTCGCCAAACTTTCCACTTCTGCCAACGCTTTCTGGTTTGACGTCCTGCTTCGAACGTTGACAACGTCGTCGTCGTCCAAGTTTGTTGCAGCTCTTGACGAGCGTCGACGTCCAAGATGGCTATGCCGCCGTCGATGGCAGCAACACTGTACTCCAATCCAGCTTACTCTGAAGGATCTCGTCCGTCTATACACTCGTCCACACCGTCCTTCGCAGGAGCAGGTCTCCGCCTACCTTCCAACCGCAAGACTATCTACGACCGGAACCTGAATCGCAGTCGGAACGCCGAGTTGAGTCGTGCCAGTTTCGCCTTCTTGTTCATGGAGATGGTCACGTATGCGCAGAGGAAGATCAAGAGCGTGTCTGATTTCGAGAAGAAATTGAATGAACAAGGATACCCATTGGGAATGAAACTACTCGATTTGCTTCTCTACCGTTCTAGCCCAGCCGGAAGTGCGACATCGAGTTCTACACCCGCTGCGAGACCATTGCGAATACTTCCACTTTTGACGTTAATCAATAACAAGCTCTATCCACTGTTGTTCTCTCGTCCTGCGGACTCGCTTGAACAGGATACGCAGGATTCTTCGAAGTATATGATCATTGATAACACGCCATTGACGAACACGTACATTTCCGTGCCAAAGGAGATGAATCAGTTGAGTGTTGCGGCTTTTATTGCTGGTATTATTGAGGGTGTTTGTGATGGGGCAGGATTTCAATGCAAGGTCAGCGCGCACAACCAGGGAACTGATGTCTGGCCCAACCGAACCGTGTTTCTTGTAGCGTTTGATGAGAGTGTGATGGAACGGGAGAAGGAGCTGGAGAAGCAGGGCGTGAAGTGAAGCAAGTCGAGATTCTGGAATGACAGACTCATCGCTTAAACCAAAGACTGGAAGCCTCCCACGAGTCGA